>WNFD01001210.1_pt1 | contig 27210 bp, 22 predicted proteins | sample 5400491 | NCBI WGS metagenome assembly WNFD01 (sample SAMN13153343, study PRJNA577476) | soil metagenome | isolation source: 120 cm saprolite under Douglas fir tree site 2 hole 2 replicate 2 | place: USA:California | collected 2015-04-18
CACTTGGTCCGAACGTTTCCAACTGTCGCTTACTTGACGTGTTCTTGCCGCACGGTTAGGCTTTCGTTGTTGTAGTTGTGCTGAGAAGTTTGTCGCGGAAAGCCAACGCGAACAGGAACACGTGGCAGACACTCCTCTTCAGGTCACCGGCCGCCCGCCGAAACAGGAAGAAACCGTCTCCGTCGCTGAAGTATTGGGGGATGCGGCGAAACGAACGGTGGCCGCCGTTCAGGACTACGCATTGCTCTCCGGGCACGCGCTGGCCAACATCTTCGTAGGTCCTTACTACTTACAAGACACCCTCGAGCAGATGGATTTTATCGGCGCCGGGTCCCTGCCGATTATTTTGCTGTCGGGCTTTTTTATCGGGGCGGTCATGGTGTTGCAGACCGGTTCACAGTTTGCGCGCTTCGGGCAAACCTCGCTGACCGGGGACGTGGTATCCATTGCGCTGGTGCGTGAGCTGGGACCGACATTTACCGGTTTGCTGGTGACGGGCCGGTGCGCGACGGGGATCGCATCGGAGCTCGGGTCCATGCTGGTGACGGAACAAGTGGACGCCATGCGAGCGATGGGAACGGATCCCAACCGCAAGCTGGTGACGCCGCGCTTGATTGCCGCCCTGCTCATGCTCCCTTTATTGACCGCGATCATGGATTTCATCGGCCTGCTGGGCGGATGCGCCGCGTCCGTTTTTTCATTGCGTTTGAGTGCGGTGGAATTTTGGCGCCGTGCGGTTGATGCTCTGGAATTCGCGGACCTGATGCAAGGTTTTACGAAGCCGGTGGTATTCGGTTTTATTCTAGCCACGATTGGGTGTTACAAAGGACTGACGGTGCGCGGGGGCACGCAGGGCGTCGGGCGCGCCACGACGCAAGCGGCGGTGCTGGGCTCGGTGCTGATCATCGTGGCGGACGCGTTTTTGACGAAGCTTGCGCTGTATCTTTCCAACAAAATCTTCTGAGGCCGAGGCCCGGCCGTTCGAATCTCCAGGGACGTTTCCTTTCCGATGCGCGGCGGTTTTGCCGCTATAATCACGAACTAGCTCCATGAGCACACCGACAAAAGAGGTGCCGGCGTTCGAAGCGGCCATCACGTTCGAAGACGTATGGATGGGGTTCGACGAGGGCCAAGTCCTGCGCGGCGTAACGTTCCAGGTGCAGGAGCGGGAAACGCTGATCCTCCTGGGTGAAACGGGAACGGGAAAAACGCTGACCTTGAAGATGGCCGCCGGGTTGCTGGCGCCCAACAGCGGGAGCGTGATCGTGCTCGGGAATGAAGTCTCCGAGATGAAAGAGAGAGAGTTGCTGGCGTTTCGCCGGAAGATTGGATTTGTGTTCCAGGAAGGCGCGCTTTTTGACTCGATGCCGGTCGCAGAGAACGTGGCCTACCGGCTTCGCGAAGACCACGTCGCCGAGGAAGAGATCGAGCCGAGAGTTTTGGAGGTTCTAAGATTCGTTGAATTGGAGCACACACTGGATCTGCTTCCTTCGGAACTATCGGGAGGCATGAGACGCCGGGTCTCGATTGCCAGGGCGCTGATCAACCACCCGCCCATCGTGCTGTACGATTCACCGACGGCGGGACTTGACCCGGTGACGTCGCAGACGATCATTACGCTGATTCTGCGGCTGCGCGACGTGTATGGAGTGACGTCGCTGCTGGCCACGCACCGCCTGCAGGACGGCTTTGCGCTGGCGAATTTTCATTTCGATCCAGAAACCAAACGAGTGGTTCCCAACACGCAAGATGGAAACGCCACGGCGGCCGCGAACGCGGCCAGAACGCGCTTCCTGGTCTACCGGGACGGCGGCATCTATTTCGAAGGCGAACCGGGAGAGATCGCCAACTCCGAAGACCCTTATCTCAAACGTTTTCTGGTGTGAATTTGGAGTAGTCTGTTTCACGATTGCGAAGGAGGGAAGCAGCGATGGCGCATCGAAAACAACTCACGTGGACGGAATTGCGCGTTGGCCTGTTTGTGCTGGTGGGCCTGTTCGTGCTTGGGGCGGGAATTTTCTATGTGACGGGAGTGACAGTTCTGGGACCGAAGTACCGGCTGAAGACCTATCTGCCGGAGGTAGCGGGGTTGTCGAATGGAGCGCCGGTGCGCGTGGACGGAGTGGAAGTCGGAAACGTGGAATCGATCAAGTTGCTGCCACGGACGCCGGGCAAGACGCCGCAGAAGAACAGGAACATCGAAGTGGTCATGCGCGTGGACAAGCGATATCAGGATGACATTCTGACGGATTCCGCGGCCAGCCTGGTGACGGAAGGATTGTTAGGCAATCGCTATGTGAACATCACGCGGGGATTCACCGGAGCGCGATTGAAAGAGGATGGGGAGATCACGGGGACGGAAGAGAAGGCCATGAAAGAAGTGGTGGAAAGGAGCGCGGAGGTGCTGGGAAACCTGAATGCGCTTTCGGAGGACGTGCGGGACTTAATTCAAGGCGTGCAGGAAGGGAAGGGCTCGCTGGGAAAACTGCTGACGGACGAGCAGGCGTACAACCATCTGAACAGCATCCTCGCGAAGGGCGACGTGATTGTTTCGAATGTTCAGGCGGGCCAAGGGACGCTCGGGAAGCTGGTCAGCTCGGACGAGATGTACACGAAAGTGGACAAAGGATTGGACAACGTGAACGTGATTCTGGCCGACGTGAGGGCACAGAAGGGGACAATCGGAAAACTGATGTATGACCCGAGTCTCTACGACCAGGCGAAGCAAGCGCTCACGAACGGCAATGCGGTGATCGGAGACGTGCGCGCCGGAAAAGGCACGCTCGGGAAGCTGGCCACGGACGACACTCTTTACAACAAAATGCGCGATACGAGCTCGAACCTGGCGACCGCGTCCGCAAAACTGAATGACAACACGACGACCGCGGGAAAACTTTTCTCCGACCCGAAGTTGTATGACAACCTGGCGGGTCTGACCGGAGATATGCGGCTCTTGATCGGAGATTTCCGGCAGAATCCGAAGAAGTTTCTGCACATCAAGATCACGATTTTTTAATGGATCGGCTGCTTCTTTGCTGGAAGTGGCCGCGTATGTTGTAATGCCACTGCAACAATGAAGGATTACTGTCCCAAGCAGAAGAGCTTCTCGCAAATCAGATGACGGAAACACAAGAGGTTGTACAAAAGGTGCCGCGCACGGAGCCGGCGAAATCCACACTTCCGCAACCGGGCAAGCCTGTTCCCAGCCGCGCCTATCCGGGCGCATTGATCGTGGTGGAAGGAACGGACGGGTCGGGCAAGAGCACGCAACTGTATTTGCTCAAGCGGTGGCTGGAAATCGGCGGATACCGGCTGCATTTCACGGAATGGAACTCCTCGCCGCTGGTGAAATCCGCGACGCGGCGGGGGAAGCAGCGGCGGTTGCTGACGCCAACGACGTTTTCACTGCTGCACGCCGCGGATTTTGCGGACCGCTGCGAGCGGCAGATCATGCCGTTGCTTCAGGGTGACTACCTGGTTCTTGCCGACCGCTACATTTATACGGCGTTTGCGCGCGATGCGGCGCGGGGCTGCCCGGCACGATGGCTGCGAAATCTGTACCGGTTTGCGCCGGTTCCGGACATTACGTTTTATTTTCGCGCGCCGCTGGACGTGGCGGTGCATCGCATCCTGAGCGGGCGTCCGAAACTGAAATACTACGAAGCGGGCATGGACCTGGGAATGTCGTACGACCGCGCGGAGAGTTTCCGGCTGTTCCAGGCGCGGATTCTGGAGGAGTACGACAAGATGGTGGACACCGACAATTTCGTGGTGCTGGACGGCACGCTGCCCGTGAACAAGCTGCAAAAACAGATGCGCGACATCGTGGCTTCAAAAATCGAACTCAAGCGCTTCGCTCCAGGCGTTCAGGAACCGGAATGATCATGCCGGACCAGGAAAAAGAGAAAACAGCAACGGCGGTTACACCCACGGAAACACCCGCTGCGCCGCCACCGGCGGCTCCGGCGAAACCGGCGGCAGTGACCGAAGAGGCTTCGTCGCAATATTTTTTTGGCGAGCCGCTGGTCGGAGTTGATCCGAGCGAAATTACCGGCAGCCTGATCGTGATTGAAGGCATGGACGGGTCAGGACGGTCGACGCAGATTGCTTTACTTCAGGAGTGGCTGGAATCCGAGGGATTCGCGGTGCAGACGAGCGGCTTGCGCCGTTCGAATCTGGTGGGGCGCGACATCGATGAACTGCTGGCCAAGAACGCGGCGACGCGGCTGACGCTGGCGCTGATGTACGCGACGGACTTTTTCGATCAAGTGGAACACCGCATCCTGCCGGCGCTGCGATCGGGCACCATCGTGCTGGCGGACCGGTTTATTTTCACGTTGATCGCGCGCGGCGTGGTGCGCGGCATCAATCGCGACTATATGAGCGGGCTTTACGCGATGTCGCTGCGTCCGCACCTGACGTTCTGGCTGAACGTGCGGCCGGAGACGGCTTTCGGGCGCGAATTCAAGAAAGCGCAGGCCATCAGTTATTGGGAGGCCGGGCGGGATATGTCGCTTTCGCACGATCTGTACTGGTCTTTTATCCGCTATCAGACGATGATCAAACGCGAATTCGAAGTCATGGCCAAGAAGCACAACTTCCTCGAACTGGACGGCGAGGCCAGCGTTCCCGTGGTGAACAAGCAGTTGCGCCAGCGCATCGGCGAGCAATTGGGAATTCGCGCAACGAAGTACACTCCTTCCGCCGCACTAGCCCATCTCTGGCGGTAGAATCGGGAATGTCCGAGCCGGTTCATATCGCCGCCATCGACGCCGGTTCCAACGCAGTGCGCTTGTCCGTGGCGCGTGCGTACTCCGCGCTGGATATCGAACCGCTGCACAGCGAACGCTATTCCCTGCGATTGGGGGAAGGTGTTTTCTCGCGTCCCCAATTCAGCGAAGAGGTTTTCAAAAAGGCGACAAAAGCGTTCCGCCATTTTCATGAAGTCATGGATGAATTCGGAGTAACGCGCTACCGCGCTGTTGCGACCAGCGCCACGCGCGAAGCAAGAAACCGCGAAGCGTTTGTCCGCCGTATAAAGCAGAAATCAGGAATCATACTGGAAGTCATCAATGCGGCAGAGGAATCGCGGCTGGGCAGGGAAGCAGTACTGGCTGCGCTTGGACCAGAGGCGCAGCCGCGGTGCATCGCGGACTTGGGCGGAGGGAGTCTGGAAGTCACCATCCTGAAAGACCACAGCGTGGAACAAACTGCACAATTGCCCGTGGGTAGCGTGCGGCTGATGACCACGCTGAATCTTCCTGGAGTGGTTCGACCGGCACAGGAAGAACAGGTAAGGCGATACGTGCGAGCATTGCTGGAATCGAAATTGACGCCGCGGCCGATGTTGGGCGAGAGTGTCGCAGCGGCGCTGGGCGGTAACGCAGAAACGCTTGCGATCGTTGCGCCCGGTCCCCGCCAACACGGATTGCCAACACTGGAGCTGTCGCTTTTGCGCGAGCGGTTGCCCGACATCCTTGAGCGGGACGTGCGCGAGCGCATGAAGACCTATGCGGTGCGGCGAGACCGCGCGGATGTGATGGGAATTGCGGCGCTCACGCTCATCACGCTGGGCCGCTACTTGAACCTGCGATCGTTTACCATCCCCGGCGTCGGCGTGCGCGAAGGGCTGCTGCAAGAGATTGCGCGGGAAGCGTTCTCGCGCAAGGAGCCGCACCGGTATAACGCCGCGGCGCGGCAGTTGCTCGTGGGCACGCGCAGTTTTGCGCGGCGGCTTGGATATGAGCAGCAGCACGCGGAACACGTGCGAGAGCTGAGCATTCAACTGTTCGATCAATTGCAGCCGGTCCATCATATGCCGGCGCATTCGCGAGTGCTGCTGGAGGCAGGGGCGCTTCTGCACGATACCGGGCACATGATCAGCCACCGCGGGCATCACAAACACGGGGAATACCTCGCGCTGAATGGCGATATCCCGGGGCTGGAAGGCCGCGACCGAGCCGTCGCGGCGGCGCTGGTGCGCTATCACAATCGAAAGTCGGAGCCTGCCGGACATCACACCGCCTATTCTTCGCTGGACAACAAGGACAAACTCATCACGCGGAGGCTTGCGGCGATTCTGCGAATCGCCGAGGGGCTCGATCATTCACATCGGCAGCGGGTCATAAAGATCCGCGCTTCCTTCCAGCACGGAGCGGTCGGTCTTCAGGTGCACGCGCATGGCGATGCAGCGGAAGATTTGAGGGACGCCAATCGCAGCGCTGAACTGTTTGAAAAAGAGTTCCACGTGAGGCTCTATTTCCGGCGGGCGCCGGCGTAGTGGATGGCTTGGAACTGACGAACCGCAGGTTGCCGGGATTCATTGATTCGAAGGAGAACAGGATGCAGCTCTATATTGTTCGACACGGAATCGCGATTGACCGCGAAGATCCAACGTGCCCCGCCGACCCGGAAAGGTATTTGACCGAAGAAGGGGTCGAGAAGGCCAAACAGGTGGCGAAAGGCGTGGCGGCGCTCGGAGTGACGGGCGAACTGTTCCTGACAAGTCCGTACGTGCGCGCGGCGCAGACGGCGGAAATTTTTGCGAGCGCGCTCGAATACACCAAGCAGAAAATCCGGCGGACGGACTTGTTGCTGCCAGGAGCGGAGCCTTCGCAGCTTTTTCGTGAGCTTGCGAAGGCGAAGCAGGCGTCCGCAGTCTTTCTGTTTGGGCATGCACCGCAGCTCGACGACGTTATCGCGACGGCGCTCGGGTCGAAAAAACATCTGACGGCGTTGAAAAAAGCGGGGGTGGCTTTCGTGGAACTCAAGCGACTCTCGCCGCCCATCGGCGAACTTGTGTGGCTGGCGACTCCGAAGCTGCTGCGCCGCGCGGGAAAATAAGCTCACAATTCTGGCGCGTAATTTTTGTTCAATCAGAAGCGACCGAGAATTCCGCAACTTGCCGGGGCGCCAAGGGGACGACTTTTTCCGTCTTCGCGGCAGCTTTCACGATCAATGGCATGCGCAGATACTCTTCCAAGAGATGCTTGCCTGCGGCAAGGCGCGCGGCGGTCTCTATATCATCGCGCAGGCCGGGAACACGCAATACGACAGCATCTGCAGATTTTTCAGCGCGGAAACCCGCGCCGCTCGCGACACCGCACTTGCGAAGCGCGCGCGCCAAACGCAAGACGCCGGCCAAGGCGCGGACGCTGCTCTGCTGCTCCGCCGAAAGCTTGGAAAAAGGACCATCCTTCGCGCGGGGTTCGGCGCCGCGATGGTAACGGACCGCAAGAGCGAGCAGCTCCCAATCTTCGTTGCTCCAACCAGGAGGAACGGGCAGACCAAGAAGGAATTTGCGCGCGGCTTTTTGGGGCGACTTGTGGGCATCCGCATCGCCAACGCAATGCAAGCGAGCCGCAGCAAGCAACACGCGATAAATACCCACGTCGGCGAATGCGGGTGCGGAATGCGCCCGCTTAAAAGCGTCGAAGAGGGCGACCGCCACCCGTGAAATTTGTGAAGTGCGGCGCACATGCGGATCAACGGCGCGGGCAGTGGCGCGTAAGCGGGCCAGAGCCGCGGCCTCGACGCGGCCGTTCGTGGGCAGTCCGGAACGCCAGAGGTTCCAGAGGCTGGTCTTGCCGAGAGTCAGCTGCCGATAGGTCTCAATACGTTCGTTGCGTTCGCGCTGGATGAATTCCTGCCAGAGTTTGAGAGAGTCTTCGGTTTCGTGGAAGTCCGACTTCTTGACGACTTCGGCGAGCACATCGAGATCGTGAATCTCGCCGAGCATGTCTTGGAGGCGCTTGAGGTTGTCGCTCCAGGCGGCATAGTGCTCGGGAAGCAAACTTTCGACGGTGTAGCGGAAACGCTTCAGTCCAATGCGCAGCGCGTGCCAGGGCTTGGGTTTCTTGGTACGCAGGGCCTTGGCGTGAAGCTCCCTGGCGCTTTCGAATCGCTCGAGCGCGAGACATTCGGCGGCGAGACTCCCGATGGGTACGAGTCGCGAGCGCTGGCGCAGAGTGCGCTCGAGGCGCCTCCAGGATTTTTGATCGAATTTGCCTGCCAGCCGTAACACGCTCGCTTGCAGATTCGATTCGTTCGATTCGAACGCAGTTTGCAGATGCGCGCGGACGGGGTCAGTTTCGGGAGCGAGCTTCTTTACCCACTGGTCTATGACTTGCGCATCGCGAAGTGCGCCGAGCCCGCGGAAGAGTTTGCGCGCAACCTTGCGCATTGCCGCCCAGGCGGGATCGGGGTCCACCTCCCCCATCGCGGCCGCGACGGAGCGGCAGCGGCGAATGGCCACACGCAGGTCATGGACGGCGTCCGTGTCGGGGGACGAGCGGACGTTTTCCAGCTCCTTGATGACGCGGTCCATCCAAAAGGACAGGCCCCGATGCTCCGTGTGCGGACTGGAGGGAAGGGGCGTGACAGTAGCCATGTACAGCCTCGGAAATCCGCCCGGATGTCTTCGCTGCGCGGAGACCCCTGCCGAACGGGCCCTACAGAGTACAGCTTGGGTGTAGGGGAGTCCAACCGAGGGCTGTGGAAAAAATCCGAGACATGCGAACCGAGTAGATAAGCAAAATGAACCTGGGCACGCCCAAGCGCCCCTCGAATACACTGCAGTTCGGAACGATCGCCATGGCGATTACGCCAGGTTGCGAAATCCAGTTGAGCGCCAGAGTTTCGTTCTAAAGTCACCGGGAATAACGAGCCACTGTGAAGTGACGGGACGCCTTGAGCGCGGACCGCAGGCGTGCTATTTTGGAATTGATATCCCGGAGTGGCGGAACTGGCAGACGCGCTGGACTCAAAATCCAGTGGTACTTAGTACCGTGTGGGTTCGACCCCCTCCTCCGGGACCACGCTAGCGCATCCCCCTAAGAGTTCACAGGACCGTAGCAATGCTGGTTGATGAGCCGCCATCCAGCAATCTCGGATTATTGCCTCGGCAGATTCGCCTCCCAAATTTACACAGGAGGTCGTAGTTTTGACGCAGCCATCGGCCGATGTCATGGGGACCGATTTAACCTAAGACACAATGCCGTCGCGCTTTAAAAAAATAGGGCAATAGGCTAAGGGATTGCTGCGTAAAAATCGGGGAAGGCTGCCCAGTAAATTGCACGGGGGTTAGAGACTCTTAGCAGTTTTAGTACTGACCGTTTGTATCCGCCCCGGATGGTCACCCCCCGCTGCATTCTGTCCCGCACCGGGCCGCCAACAATCAAGTTCATCTTCTGTATGCGGAGGCTCCTATGATCTCCAACGTGGTGCTCTGTTTCAAGGAACGTCCAAATCGTCATTTTCTGCTGATTTTAGCGATGGCAGGGGTGGCTCTGATGACCATCGGCTGCGGCGGGAACACTCCCACGATGCCAAGCTCAAGCATGGGCACGATAAACGTGTCCATGAGCGACCCGCCCTCCTGTGCGGCGGCTAACTCTGGCACTACTCCCGCACCTGCCGGAGGCACGGCCGCGCCCGGCGGTACATTTACCAGCGTGTTCGTGACGATTCGCTCGATTAAGGCCCATATCAGCGCGACCGCGGACGATACCTCTTCCGGTTGGCAAGAACTCGCGCCACAGCTAGTTGCTGCTCCTATGCAAGTCGACCTTCTGCATCTGCCGGCCAACGGGCAGTGCCTGCTTGAGCAACTTGGGTCGACCTCCTTGCCCGCAGGTGATTACCAGCAGATTCGTTTGATTTTGCTCGCAAACGCCGCACCGATCGGGCCAGCGCCGTCGAACGACAGCAACGCATGTTTCAAGCAGCTTGGGGGGGACGTCTTCAATTGCGTCGTGGACACAAGCGGGACGGCGCATACCCTGAATTTGAGCAGTGAGGCGAACACGGGTCTGAAGATTCCACCCGGGCAAATCATGGGAGGCCCAATCCACGTGGCTGCTGGACAGTCCGTGGATTTGAACATCGATTTCAACACTTGCGCCTCCATCCTCATGGAAGGCAACGGAGATTTCCGTTTGAAGCCGGCGCTCACCGCCGGCGTGGTGAGCCCCAACAAGACGGGGATCAGCGGTCAGATCGTGGATAGTGTTACGTCCCAACCCATCGCCGGAGCTATCGTTACGCTGCAATTCGCAGACAGTTCCGGCACGGATCGCATCGTTATGCAGGAGCTGACGGATGCGACCGGTCACTTCGGTTTCTGCCCGCTCGCCATGGGCGCGGTGTTTGATGTCGTGTCAGACGCCCTTACCTCGTCGGGCACGGCGTACAACGTTACCGTCGTGCTGAACGTTGTTGGAGGAACGAACCTCGGCACAGTCCCTCTCGTCGCAGAGACGCCAGCGACGGCCGGCGCTTCGACCGGGCCAGGAACGATCCAGGGGACGATCACGGCGATTAATGGAACAACAGGAGCGAGCATCGACGCGGACATTAGCGCGCTGCAGAGCGTGACGGTATCGAGCACAAGCCACACGTTCACCGTTCCGCTTTTCGCGAAGTCGAATGCGGCGGACGTTATGGTGACTTCGAGCACGTCGTGCCCAACGGGAGCCCCCAAGGGCGCCTTCTGCGGAAGCTATTCATTGGTCGTTCCGGCGAGCAATCCGGCCATAGGCACATTCTCCGCGGGCAAGACCACAATTACGTCGCCGGCGACAGGCGACGTTCTGTACACGGTCGAAGCGGATGCGACAAACCCCACGTCCGACGCCGCGATGTGCTCACCGTCGTCTCAAACCACAAGTAAAGATGCGACGGCCATGCCGCTGAAGGTTACGCCGGGAGCCACCACGACTGCAGCGGAGCTGGACTTCACAGGTTGTTCCTAAGGGGAAGAGTCAGTGGTGAGGTCGTGACGTGCCTCCGCGCGACCTCACTGCGGCTCGCGTTTGCCAAAAATCATCGGTCTTTATCCTTGCCCTTGAAGCGCCTCCGTTCGCTCCTCTGATCTCAAAAAAAATGTTCAATGCTGCCATTGAAACGGTTTAATATCGTGTGCGCCGGTTTTCTCGCAAACGAAACAGCGGCCGATTGCCATTCGAGTCTCGAATCTCATCGGGGAGTTCTATGCCACATTGGCGGAAATTCTCAGCCCACTTGTTGGGAGGGGCGATCATCTCACTGATGCTTCCTGTGTTTGTTGCCGGTGCCACGGAAACCCAGCCTGCAAGGATCTATCTTCACAAGAATTGGCAGATTCAGTCTTCGTGCGAGGCTGCGGCAACAGGCGAACAAATCTCCTCAGTTGGTTTCGACGCGAAGGGGTGGCACAAGGCAGACATTCCAGCAACGGTGGTCGGGGCACTCGTGACGGACAAGACTTATCCGGATCCAAATTATGGAACAAACTTGAAGTCTTTTCCGGGGATGAATTATTCCGACAAAAATCTTTTTGCCAATCAGGACATGCCGGAGGATAGCCCTTTTCGTTGTTCGTGGTGGTATCGCACAGAGTTCGCTCTTCCCACAGGAGAGGCGAAGAAAGCGGAGTGGCTGAATTTTCTGGGCATCAACTATAGGGCGAACATCTGGATCAACGGGCACAAAGTTGCCGATGCAAACGATGTAGCAGGCACCTACCGCTCCTATGAATTCGACGTGAGCAAGTTTTTGCAGCAGGGAAAGGCGAATGCGATCGCCGCCGAGGTGTTCGCGCCGGGAAAATATGACCTGGGGATTACCTGGGTGGATTGGAATCCGACTCCGCCCGACAAGGATATGGGGATTTGGAAGGAAGTCTTTCTGAGGTCGAGCGGAAATGTGGCGGTGCGGAATCCGTTCGTAGCCTCCAAGCTGGATGCGGAATACAAAACCGCCGAGCTGACCATCAGCGGAGAAGTGCGCAACGTTTCAAACGAACCCGTGAAAGGCGTGCTGCGAGCGGAATTCGATGGGATAGAACTGCAGCAGCCAGTGGAGCTGGGCGGCGGGGAATCGAGGATCGTGAAATTTACGCCGGAGCAATTCGCAAAGCTGAAGCTGGCGCATCCGCGTTTGTGGTGGCCCTATCAAATGGGGACGCCGAACCTTTATGCGGCGAAACTGTCGTTCGAGATTGGCAAGAAGGTTTCAGACGCGGCAAGCGTGACATTTGGAATACGCGAGGTTACTTCGGAACTGACAGACAAGGGACACCGCTTGTTCAAGGTCAACGGAAGAAAGGTGTTGATCCGTGGCGCGGCTTGGGCCCCGGATCTTCTTTTCCGGTGGTCGTCGGAGCGGCTGGATGCGGATCTGGCATACGTGCGGGACATGGGCATGAATACCATCCGCCTGGAAGGGCGGCTGGATCGCGACGAATTCTTTGAGAAGACAGACCGGCAGGGGATTCTGGTCATGCCGGGTTGGACGTGCTGCGATGCCTGGGAGCGCTGGAACAATTGGAACGGCGATCAGAACAGAGTTGCGGCGGCTTCGCTGCGTGACCAAATCATGCGGCTGCGAAATCATCCAGGCGTCTTCGTGTGGCTAAACGGCAGCGACAACCCACCGCCGGCAAACGTCGAAAGAATGTATTTGGACATCGAGAAAGAGCTGGAATGGCCGAATCCAATCGTCTCATCCGCTTCGGAACAGAAGGCAGCGGTCAGCGGAGAATCAGGCGTAAAGATGACTGGCCCCTACGAGTATGTGCCTCCGGTGTACTGGCTGGCCGACACGCAGGCCGGCGGCGCTTATGGCTACAACACGGAGACAAGCCCGGGGCCGGCGATTCCGCCGCGCGAATCGCTGGAGAAATTCATTCCGAAGGATCATGTCTGGCCGATCGACGACGTTTGGAATTATCACGCAGGCGGCGAGCGCTTCACGACGGTCAATGTTTTTACCGATGGGTTGAACCGGCGCTACGGGCAGGCGTCGTCGCTCGATGATTACGAGCGCAAGGCGCAAGCAATGACCTACGACGGCCAGCGTGCGATGTTCGAGGCCTACGCGCGGAACAAGTACACTTCCACGGGCGTGATTCAGTGGATGCTGAACAACGCGTGGCCTTCGCTGATCTGGCATCTCTACGACTACTACCTTGTGCCGGCGGGAGGATATTTCGGCACGAAAAAGGCTTGTGAACCGGTTCATGTGCAGTATTCCTACGACGACAACTCCGTCGCGGTGATCAACGGAACATACGAGCCGCTCAAAGGAATGAAAGTCAGCGCAAAAATCTACAGCGTGGATGCGAAAGAAAAAGGTTCGCGCGAGGCAACCCTGGATTTGGAAGCGGACAGCAGCACCAAGGCGTTCGACCTTCCCAATCCGGATGGTTTAACGCCGACTTATTTCCTGAAGCTCGAGCTCCATGACTCAACTGGAAAGCTGGTCAGCGACAATTTCTATTGGTTGTCGACAAAACCGGACGTACTCGACTGGGCCAAGAGAACCGACACCGTCTACACGCCACAGAAAGAATTCGGCGACCTCACCGGGCTGAACAGCCTCCCCATCGCAAAAGTGTCTATCACGAGGGGGCTGGACTTTAGTGGAAGGAATCCCTCTTTCATAGTTATCGCTGAGAACAAGAGTGACAGCGTTGCTTTCATGGTGCATTCGAGGTTGACACGCGGCAAAGGCGGGGATGACGTCACGCCCATTTTCTGGAGCGACAACTATTTCTCTCTGCTGCCGGGCGAGAAAAAGTCCGTCACCGCGAGATTTGATTCAGCTTCACTGCTTGGTGCGACACCCGAACTGGTGGTAGAGGGCTGGAACGTCGAGGCAGCGGCGCCCTAGTCGGAGAGTAATTCGGGCTCCAGCGCCTTTCCGATCTGGCGGGCTACATCTGTTTGAACATCGAGAACGTCACGCAAGTCGCGGTCATACGTGGCCGACCACAAGTGGGTTTGGTCCCGCGCCTCGATCAATTGGCCTGTGATGCGAACACGCCGCCCGTCGCACCGGACGCTTCCCTCCAGCACGCAGTCGACGTTCAACTCCGCGGCGATTTCTCCAACGGATTTCTTCGTGGCCTTGTATTGGATGGCAGAAGTTCGCGCGATCACCCCCAGCCGTTTAGGGTTGAGCTGTCCCAGGTGCGAAATCATCTCTTCCGTCAGGCCGTCGGCAAAGTATTCCTGCTCGCTACTGCCACTGATGTTCTCGAAGGGAAGCACGAGGAGCATTTTCTTGGCCGCCGTTATGTCCTTCTCTGGCTTGATCACCGGGGCTATGAATCGATAGCCGAGCCGGGGTAGCGTTTCGACGAAACGGGGACTCCTTGCGGAGTCTCCCAGCAGATCGCGAAGTTTGTTAACCGCGGTGTTCAGCCCGTGCTCGTAGCCCACATACGTATCCGGCCAAAGTCTTTCGCGTAGCGCTTTCCGGGTGACCACTTGTCCGGCACGTTCGAGTAGCATTTCCAGAATTTGGAAGGGCTTTTCTTCCAACCGGATACGCATGCCATGCTTGCGAAGTTCGCGCGACTGGAAATTGACTTCAAAAGTGCCGAAACGCATTACTAGGGCTGCACTCTGAATGTCGTTCATTGGTCCTTCACAGCGGCTCGCCCGGCCCCGACGCGGGGTTGCCTGCCGGTCCTAATCGTTTTAGATTGACCTTTTCTCGTAAGTTTCTTTGTCCGAGTGGTCTGTACGTCGATAAAGACTTGTTCTCTCCCTGATTTATTCCCGCGCCAATTCTTGGCATCTAAGGTCGCAGAGCACTTTGACGGAAGTGACAGGGTGTTGCTCACCGTCCGGGAAAAGGAGGCCAGCGCTCGGCCCGCAGGCTCCCCTTCCACCGCTGCGCAGCGGACTGACCTGCAACTTGAGGGACGGTCAGGTGGACGATTTTGAATGGCAAGAGCCGCGGTCCGGTTTCGGGTCGGGCCGAACTGATTTGATGCCCAAGCCAACTTGGTGAGGTTCAAAAGTCCAATCGCAAAGGGGAAAGACCGATGAAGAAAGAAGGGAATATGTTTTCAAAGGGCAGCACGCGGCGCTCATTCTTGAAGAATGGAACAGTAGCGGGCGCGGCAACTGTGGGTGCCGGACTGCTGGCCGGTAAAGACTTTGCATTCGGCCAGGAGGACGACGACGGCCCACCAATCACCAAGGGAGACATCGCGATCCTCAGGTTTTTGCAGGCCCTTGAGCAGGTGGAAGAAGACCTTTGGCGGCAGTACGCCGAACTCGGTGGTACCCAGGATAACGAGTTCACGGGACTGACAAGCGGCAACGCAGCTTATACTCAGGCGCTCCAACTGCTCGATGGGGACATGCCGCAATACATCCACGACAATACCGACGACGAGATCAGCCACGCCAGGTTTCTTAAGAATTACCTGGAATCGAAAGGCGTGGGCTCCGCTGACCTCTCCCATTTCAGCGTTCTCCCCAGCAGCAAGGCTGATGGGGCACAGCAGATTGGGCGCCTTACCAATCTCACGCAACTCACGATCGACACCAGCTTTTGGTCGCGCTACCGCAGCATCACGAATCCGGATTTTGATCCCATGGCAAAATTTGCTCAGGCGGTTCCCAGTCTGAACCTCGGAAAGCATACGGCCATCCCAAGAAGTAACGATGACACGAACGGAAGCGTCATCAATCTCAGCGATCCCACGCAGTCAACGTTCACCGACCATCTCAAAGCCATCGCCTTCACGGCGGGATTCCACTTCGCCTTCATTGAGGTGGGTGGCACCAGTCTTTATCCAACGTTGGCACAGCACGTCACCAATCTGGAAGTCTTGCGCATCCTGCTGAGCATCGGCCCCAGCGAAACCATGCACTTCCAGACCTGGCAGGATAAAGCCGGCAACGCAACTCCCTTGACGGACTTCGACAAGATCAACAACTCGACGGTGACCTTTTCCACGTTGAGCGCTGCCCAGGGCGAGACGGATCCGGAATCCTTGAACGGAGACACCTTGCAATCCAACTTGATCATGCCAGAGCCGACCCATTTCCTGGACAAGAAACTCGGCCCCGTGGCCATCATCCGCCCGACGTCGACCCGGCTCAACGGCGCGGTGGCCGCAGTCCAAGGATTCGTGTCGGACGGACTCTTCCTTGACCCCAAGACGAATGCGAACACCACTGGGATCGTGCCGGTGCTTATGCGTCTGGCCGAAGAAGCTGATGCGGCCAGACGCCAACTCTAAGCCGAACCCCAGGCAGTAGTTACCTGGCCCATCTTAAACGTGCTCTCGAAGCACCAGGGCCCAAGCCGGTGGTTTGGGCTCTTCCTTCAAGATGGTAGCGCGACGCTTGTTGCGAGCCGCCTTCCAGTAAGCCGCTCTCGCCACTTCCGGCGAATGGCTCCCTCTGCGACCATTGCGGGCGCAACCATTCGCCGCATCTCCGCCATCCAATGCAGTAGAATCACTCTGTAGCCTTGGGGCGTGATGCGAAATGCGGAGATCGCGCCGAGCGTGACCTCCGACGAGGGGAGGGAGCAATGAATAAGGTGACTCGTTTTTTGGCCGCAGTTCTACTGGGGCTCTTCTTTGTAGGCGCGGCGGCTGCGGATACTTTGGAATTAAGAGATGGCCGCGTCTTGAAAGGGAAATATCTTGGGGGCACCCAAGCGGTGCTTCGCTTCGAGGTGAGCGGAGAAGTTCAGACGTTCAACACCACCGACATCGTGGGGCTTACGTTCACGGGTTATTCCGGCCAATCTGTTCCAACAGCGGTTCCAGCGTCGGCATCTGGCCCTGCTGCTACCGCGGCGAACGCTGATCCGGGCGGGAATGTAACCATCCCGGCGGGGCAATCTCTGCTGGTACGGATGATCGACGGCGTAGACTCCTCAAAGAATCACGTCGGTGACGTCTTCCACGCTAGCCTCGAGACCGATTTGACCGTTGGCAATTCCGTAGTCGCACGGAAGGGCACCGATGTCTATGGTCGGCTGGCCGAGGCCAAAGAAGCTGGGCACATGTCCGGCAGCAGTGAACTGCAGCTCGAACTAACGCGCATGGTGATCGATGGGAAGGACTATCCGGTCGTCAGCAGCGACTACAGCTTAAAAGGCAAGGGCCGAGGCTCGGACACCGCGAAGAAAGTTGGTGGTGGCGCCGTGGCCGGCGCAATCATCGGTGCAATCGCGGGTGGCGGCAAGGGCGCAGCGATCGGCGCGGGCGCGGGCTCGGCGGTCGGCGCCGGCGTCCAGGTGTTCACGCGCGGTCAGCAGGTAAAAGTGCCGAGCGAGACGCTGTTGGAATTCCGCCTGCAGCAACCGGCAACGGTAACGCCGACGCAAAAGTAGATGTAACTCCCGCGCTTGCGCAATCAAGTCGGGGACGTTTAGAAAAAGGCGAGCTTCAGCTCGCCTTTTTCTTATCCTTGCTTCTTGCATGGGTGCCCTTACCGCGGTTTCCTCGCCCGTTATCGGATTGGAACCATGCGGCAGAAAATCTCCCTTGCCACTCCTGCTGTTAGTGAGTAAGCTACCCCCTCAAGTGGAGAGAACATGCCAAAAGAAAAGCCTCGAGTAAACATCGGAGCAGTGATCAAGAGCTATCGGAGCCAGCGTAGCCTGTCGCAGGGCGACATCGAGCGCCGCACTGGACTGCTGCGTTGTTACCTCTCGCGCGTCGAAAATGGACACACCGTCCCCTCGCTCGAAACGCTTGCCAAAATCGCGGAAGCCATGGACATTTCGCTGGCGGATTTTTTCCCCGGCACGGAAACGCCGCGCGACCGCGAAACGCAGAAAGCGCTCGGCGAACTCTCACAGGACGAAATTCGCTTCCTGGCGGAGATCAAGAAGTACAGCACCACGCTTTCCGATGGCGACAAGCGGCTGGTGCTGGCGATGATTCGCAAAATGGCTACTTTGATTCCGCCACCTGCGGCGAAGAAGTTTATTGTGCGCCGCCCAATGGCGTAACCGGGCGCGCGAAGCGAGCATCTAAATTCTCGATGCTATTAAACCAAAAAGACGATTGGCCAGCCCCGGGGTTTCCACGGTATCCTAGATAACGGAATGAGTTCTATCCAAATGACCGGCGTTTGTTGTTGTCCGCACCCAACGGTGACGGCCGCTGCGTCTTGTTTGAATGGAAAGCCAGCTTTCTAACAGCTCTCTACTCCAAGATTGAAGCGAACCCACCGCCAGGAATTCTGGTAGGTGGGTTTTTTGTTTTAGGTGAGGTTCATGAGCAACGCATCGGAAGTTTTACTCGGCCAGCCGGAACTCGAATCCGGCGGCGCGGTCAAACCAGAGACGCCCGCGGCCCGACGGCCCAATCACCTCCGGGCGTTGGAGGCAGAGAGCATTTACATTCTTCGCGAGGCAGCCGCCGAATTCGCGCGCCCCTTGATGCTCTATTCGATCGGTAAGGACTCTTCGGTCATGTTGCGGCTGGCGCAAAAGGCTTTCTATCCGGGAAAGATTCCATTTCCTCTGCTGCACGTGGACACCAGTTACAAGTTCCCGGAGATGATCCAGTTCCGCGACACCTATCCACGCCAGATCGGCGCGGAGTTGATCGTTCACAAGAATCAGGAAGCCCTCAGCGCAGGCGCCAACCCGTTTTCCCTCGGAACCCAAAAATGCTGCGGCTTTCTGAAAACGAAATCCCTTTTGGACGCCCTGGCTGAGGGCGGTTTCGACGCCGCTTTCGGTGGAGCACGCCGCGACGAGGAGAAGTCACGGGCCAAGGAGCGCATCTATTCGTTCCGCGATTCTTTGGGCCAGTGGGAGCCGAAAAACCAGCGGCCCGAGCTATGGAATATTTTCAATTCCCGCCTCGACAAGGGTGAAAGTATTCGTGTATTTCCGCTTTCCAATTGGACCGAGCTGGACATTTGGCTATATATCCACGCGGAGCAAATTCCGATCGTGCCTCTATACTTTGCGCGCGAACGTGACGTCGTTCTTCGCAATGGGTCCATCGTGCTGATAGACCATCCTTCGCAACTCCTGCTCGGAGAAAAAACGCAGCGCCTGAAGTGCCGGATGAGATCCCTCGGCTGCGTTCCCTGTACGGGAGCCATCCGTTCCGAGGCGGACACGCTGCCTAAGATCATCGAAGAGATGGTTTCCTTCCGGCGCTCCGAACGCGAAAACCGCTCCATCGACCACGACGAGGAAGGCTCCATGGAACTCAAAAAACGCGAGGGATACTTCTGATGATTTCTCCCGTCAATAGCAGGCCTGCGAATGCCTTCGCTTATTTTCTCGAACAAGACCTGAACACCGAGCTGCTTCGCTTCACTACGGCGGGGAGCGTTGACGACGGTAAGTCAACGCTGATCGGTCGTCTTTTGCACGATTCCAAAGCCGTCTACGAAGATCAACTCGCCTCGGTGAAGAAAAGCCGCATCAATCGCTCCAGTGGGCCGATCGATTTTTCGTTGCTCACGGATGGTCTGCGAGCGGAACGCGAGCAAGGCATCACCATTGACGTGGCCTACCGATACTTCGCGACTCCTCGCCGCAAATTCATAATCGCCGATACTCCCGGGCATGAACAGTACACCCGGAACATGGCGACAGGAGCGTCCACCGCGGACTTGGCTGTCATTCTGATAGATGCCACCAAAGGGCTTCTCCCGCAGACGCGGCGTCACGCTTTCATTTCTTCGCTTTTGGGAATCACCCACGTGCTTGCCGCCGTCAACAAGATGGATCTGGCCGAATACCGCGATGATGTTTTCATGAAGCTGCAGGATGATTTTTTGGCGCTCGCGGCTCAGCTGGGAATTGCAAACGTGCAATGCGTCCCGATCAGCGCGCTTGAGGGGGACAACATCGTCGACCGCGGCAATCGAATGCCCTGGTATGAGGGCCCTACCCTGCTGGAACATCTCGAAACCGTTTCGCTTCCCGAAAAAGACTCACTGCAAAGTTTTCGTTTCCCGGTGCAGGCGGTCATTCGTCCCGACGCGACATTTCGCGGCTTCGCCGGCCGTATCGCGAGCGGCGTCATCCATCCTGGTGATTCCGTCGTTGCGTTACCTTCGGGACAGAGAACCCGCGTACGCTCCATTGTGACCTACGATGGCAGTTTGCCTCGGGCTTCCTCCTCGATGTCGGTGACCTTGCAGTTGGATGACGAGATCGACTTGAGCAGGGGCGACATGCTAGTGGCGCCAGAGCAACTGCCCACCGTCTCTCGCAAATTCCATGCCGCGGTTGTCTGGCTTCACAGCGCGCCCCTCGAATTGGGCCGCGCCTATTTTGTCAAACACACTGCCCGCCAGACCAAGATCCGGGCACTCCACATCCGCCATCGCGTCAACGTCAATACTCTCGCGGAAGAGCCCGCGACTCGGTTGGAATTGAATGAAATCGGTTCCGTGGAATTCGAGACCCATGTCCCCCTGTTTTTCGATCCCTATTCGAGCAACCGAACAACGGGCAGCTTCATTTTGATCGACGCTGCCACGAACGCCACCGTGGGCGCAGGGATGATTCAGGAAGACGTGTCCTCGGTGGGGATTGCGGGAGAACCTGAAAAGAAACTCGTCTCCTCCGCCGTGAACGAGACTCCTGTTGCGGCCGAGGAAAGATACGCTCGTCATGGCCATTTTCCAGCCGTTCTTCTCCTTGAAGGCCGTCCCGCGCTCGCGATTCGGATCGAACGTCTTCTCTTCGAGCGCGGATTCGAGGTGTTGCACCTGAGTGGTCTTGAATTTTCTTGCGATAAGTTTGCCGAGACGGTTCGCGTGGCGCGGAACGCGGGAATTATCGTCCTTTATTCCGGCGACGCTCTCTCAGGAAATACCAAACGCCGCATCGCCACGGAATTCGCCGATCGTTTTTTTGATCTGGCCGGCGCCACAGCTTTCGACGGCATCGAGGAACTGGCCACGCAGCAGGTCCTCGCGCTTGCACAGTCTCTGTGGCTTGTTAATGCCCTCGAAAGAATCAGGAAGAGGTGAACTAAATGAGTGTTGAAAGGATTGCCGAGATAGTGGAGAGTCTTCCGCCCGAGCAGGCTCTGGACACGGTGCTCGCCGCTAAGGAAAAGACCCGCGCTTGCCTGACCAGCAGCTTTCAAGCGGAGGATATGGTCGTCCTGCATCTCTTGCGCCAGCGCATTCCCGACGTGCCTGTATTGTTCCTGGATACCGGCTATCACTTCTCGCAAACGTACCAATACCGGGACCGGCTGGCGAAGGAGTGGTCGCTGCATCTAGTCAACGTTTTGCCGTCGCGAACGGTGGCAGAGCAGGAATCCGCGCTTGGCGTTCTCTATCAGACCGATCCGACACGCTGCTGCCAATTGCGCAAAGTCGAGCCTCTTCTTGGCGCACTGGAGTCCTACGATATCTGGTTCACCGGATTGCGGCGCGAACAATCGCCAACGCGCAAGAGCCTAAAGAAGGTCGAGCTGCATCGTCTCCCCACCGGCAAGACCTTATGGAAAGTGAGCCTCCTCGCGGACTGGAGTTGGGGACAGGTTTGGCACTACGTGAACGAGAATGGCATCAGCCACCTCCCTCAGTACGACGAGGGCTATCTCAGCATCGGATGCCAGCCTTGTACCACGCTGCCTGCGGATCCCAACAACCCGAGATCCGGGCGTTGGGGCGGAACGAAGCTTGAATGCGGCATTCACACTTTTTCGAAGCGAGCCGGCGAATGAGCTTCTTTATAGGGTTCCTTGTTGCCGTCGCCGTAGGTCTGACGGGTATTGGCGGCGGCAGCTTCACTGTTCCAGCGCTCGTATTGATTGTTGGGTTGACGGCTGGTGAAGCGGTAGGCACGGCGTTCGTGTTCGCGGGCGTCCTGCGCCTGGTAGCGGCACCATTTTATCTCTTCGGAAAGCGCTTTCACGCGCGATATCTCTGGTTGCTTTTGCTCGGAGCGATCCCTGGTCTTGTGCTCGGCACGTTTGTCCTCCGGCTCCTTGGAGAAGAAGGAGGAAACCCGATCGTCGTGATCGTACTTGGCATAGTGCTAGCCGCATCTTCAAGCGTGACGTTTGCTCCCCGCGTCCAGAATCCAGGTTTCGCTCAGAAGAACTCCCGATGGCTACCATGGCTGGCGCTGCCCATCGGTGTCGAAGCTGGATTTTCATCTGCCGGAGCCGGCGCGCTGGGGACTGTCCTGCTTTTGAATTATTCGGAAATGACGCCTCCCCAGGTTGTTGGCACGGATCTCATCTTTGGTCTGGTGCTGGCTGTGATCGGCGGTGCATTTCATTGGAAGTTTGGCGCAATTAATAGTCCGGTTTTGGGCCAGCTCCTGGCCGGCGGGGTGCCGGGGGTCTTGTTTGGATGCGCGCTGGCGCGGCACGTTCCCGCCCGAAAGTTAAAATTGGTTATCGCCATGATCGCCGTTTTCGCCGGAGTTCAGCTCGTATGGAACGGCACTCGTACCTTGCTAGCAAATCGAGCCGCCGCAGCGGTCAAGGTGGCGGCCCGGCACGAATAGGAAGATGGGCCGCGACCTGTGGTTTTGCCTAAAACGATCCCGAATGAAATCCTAACTGGATTGACCGCGAATGATGCGGATGGCATCGGGTAGAGCGGCGTCGCCCCGTCCATTGCCACCCGTTTGGATTTCCACGCCCGCGGCATCATCCTGGTCGCTGCCTTCCCCTGGCGCCAGGAACAGATTGGCTTCGACGGCGTGCTGTTTGGTGTAGAGATCGTAATAGCGCCCCCCGAGAGCGTAGAGGGTCTCGTGTGTGCCGCGCTCGATGACGCGCCCCGACTCCGCAACGAGAATCTGATCCGCCCGCCGAATCGTGGACAGCCGGTGCGCGATTACGAATGTCGTACGGCCGCGCATGAGGTAACGCAGCCCCTCCTGGATGAGCGCCTCTGACTCGGAATCGAGGCTCGACGTGGCTTCATCGAGGATCAGGATGCGCGGATCAGCCAGGATGGCGCGAGCGATTGAGACGCGCTGCTTCTGGCCGCCGGAAAGCCTTACGCCGCGTTCGCCGACGACCGTATCGTACTTGTTCTCGAAGGACTCGGCGAATTCGTCGACGCGCGCGATGTGGCAAGCGGCGAGGATTTCTTCTTCCGTCGCGTCGGGCCGCGCAAAAGCCACGTTTTCCCGGATCGTTCCATCGAAAAGAAAAGTTTCTTGCAGCACCACGCCGAGCTGCGTGCGATAGGAATTCAGTTTCACAGTCGAGAGATCCACGCCGTCGACAAGGACGCGCCCGCTCGTCGGCACGTAAAACGCCGCGATCAGCCCGATGATCGTCGATTTTCCTGCTCCGGAAGGACCAACGAGTGCCGTAACAGTTCCCGGTTCCGAACGGTAACTTACCTCGTGCAGAACTTCTTTTCGCGTGTCGTAAGCAAAGCTCACGTTTTCCATCTCTACCAGTCCGTTCACGCGACCGAGCGTCTGCGTCCGGCCAGGCTCGTCGTCTTCGAGCTTTTCGTTCAGAATTTCGCGCGTGCGCTCGAGCCCGGTGATGGCCTCGGTGATTTGCGTCCCAATGGCTACGATTTGAAACACGGGCGCAATCAGAAACGCAAGGAAGGCGTTGTATGCGAACCACTGGCCGGGGGTCATGCTCCCGGATAGCATCTTGTGGCCGCCAAATTCCATCATAAGAACGCTGACGGTACCCAGCAGCAAGGCGCCGGATAAGCTCATCAACGACGTTGCGGTGAGTGTCTTTAGCACGTTCTCGAGCAATCGCTGCACTCCAGAGGAAAAGATTTTCTCCTCTCGCTCCTCAGCATGGTAACCCTTCACCACGCGCACGCCTCCAAGGGATTCGGTTAGCCGTCCCGTAACCTCGGCCGTAATTTTTGGCCGCGCCCGGAAAATCGGGCGAATCGTCTTGAAAGCCATGCTTATCCCGAACCCAAACACCAGCAGAATCGAGAAAGCTACGGCCGTCATCGTGACGCTCGTGTGAATCAAATACACGAGCGCAATCGCCGCTGTCATGAGCCCGCCGACAAATTCCACCAATCCGGTGCCAACTAGATTGCGGACACCCTCCACGTCACTCATGATCCGCGAAACTAGCACGCCGGTCTTGTTCGCGTCGTAGAATGCGATCGGCAGGCGCCCGATGTGCGCCTGCACCTGCCGGCGGAGATCGGTGATCATCTTTTGCGCGGACTTGGATAGCAGCTGCGTCAGGCTGAAGGAAGTGAGGCCTTGCACGATCGTCGCACCGAGAACGGCGAGAACGATCGGCGTCAATAGCTGCAACTGTCTGTGCAGCACGACGTTGTCCACGAAGTATTTCATGGAGCCCGGCAGCACCAACCCGGCCACACGGTTGATGGCCATCAGCACGAAGCCAAGCGCCAGGAGCCCGCGCCTTGGCTTGATCAGCGCCCAGACGTCGGGGAGATTCTTCCACGCGTTTTTGCGTTTTTCACTCTTGGTTGGTGATGGGGATGCTATTGCTGTAGCCATGGTTTTTGGATGAAGTGTACTCTCCGGGGTTAGATGCCGACGGCGACTGTATAACTATATTGCGAAAACGCCGCGAGGGAGCGGATTTATTTAGTCGCCTGCGGTTCCCGCGCGGGGCATGCTGGCCCCTGCGGGTCGATCGAGGTTCAAGACGCTGGAGATGAACTCGCTGATGGTGATCCCTAGATGGCCCCAAAGTCTCCGCTTCAGGCTGGTGTAATCCTGCGTGCCGCTGAAGAGATCCCCCATCAATTGCCGGAATACCGGGCTGCGGCGCATGAACTGAACCATGCGAGTGGTGACCGCGCTGCCCAGGAAGGATCCACGATAGAAACGCCGCACAATGCGCGCCGCGAATTCCAGTTCGGCGCAAAAGGTCGCCTTCACCCAAGCCGGGTACTTCTCCGGGCAGCCTTCCGCGAGGGAGCGGCCCAGCAGCTCGCCGGACCGAATCGCATAGAAAAGGCCTTCGCCTGTGAGGGGATCGACCCAAGCAGCGGCATCTCCGATGAGCGCCCAGTTCTTTCCGATAACGTTTCGTTCGGAAAGCGTGCGCTCCTTCGGCGAAGGCAAGACGTGACTGTAAAACTTGGCGCCCTCCGTTTGTATGCCGTGTTTCTCCACGAAATTTTGCAGGTGCCCTCGCAGCTCTGTGCTGGTATGCGACGACATGCTGCCGCAAATGCCCACCGAGAGGTGATCGCAGCGTGGGAACGACCAGATATAGCCTTCAAAATGCGGCAGGAACTTGATGGTGATGGAGTCGCTGGTTTGCGGCACGAAATAGCCCTGCGTCATCTCCAGCTCGTCGCGCTGCAGGGCCCTTGTTTCGGGGAGCAGGTGATTGCGTGCGCCCGCGGCGAGAACCAGAAAATCGGCTTCCTGCCAGGCTCCATCCACGCAAAAGCGCGGTTTCGTCGTAGTGGTGTCTACACTCATCACGCGCGAACGCTGCACGTTGCAACCCGCATCCCGCGCGCGATTCAGGAGCATGCCGTTTAGCACCGTTCGTGAATAGATAACGATCGGATGGGGCATTTCGAGAGTGGCATGATGCTCTTCGCTGCTGATTAGCTCGACGGAATTCACCAGTTTCTTGGGATAGGAATTATCGAGAAGAAAAGGGAAGCACTCAATGGCCTTGTGCGTCAGGCCGCCGCCGCAGGGCTTTTCCCACGCCAGGTGCTCGTCAAAAAGATTGACCTTGTGGCCCGCGCGCGCAAGTTGCTCGCCACACATCGCGCCGGACGGTCCGCCGCCGACGATTGCTATCTGGGCCATGGTTGTGTCTCGCTGAGCGCTTCCAGTTCCATCCCTGCGCGGGGAACCCACGCCATGAGTTCCCTTGCTGATGGGTCCTAACGTGATGGGGCGCTAGGTGAGGGGAAAGATCACCAGGCAAAAGCCCGCGAGGAGTATAGCACCGAATAGTGCCGTCGCCGCTGCCGAGCCGGTTCCTTCATGCACTATATCCATGCCGCTCCTCTGCACGATGTTAAACAGAGCCATATAGAAGGCCAGCAGGCCGATGAGGATTTCTCCGCTGTGCAGCAGGAGCACGCCTCCCATCATCGCTCCCCAGGTGATGAGCCTTAAGGTCAAGGCAAGCGCCAGTCTGCGCCATCTTTTTCCTTGTTGCAGCGGGCCGAGTAGAGTTTCTTCTGCGAAGTGATACGGGAGCAATACCGCCAAGAGAAACGGGAATCGCGCCCACTTCGCAGTTGTCAACCAAGCTTCGTAAAACGTCAAATCAAACCATGCAGTGGCGAGAAGCAGCAGCACGACTCCCGCAAGGGCCGCCGCGAGTAGGTGACGAGACGAATTTGTGAGTGCCACGCGTATGGAATTCCAATGCATCAGAATCAGTGCTGCCCCGAGCGGTTTTTCCCGGCCGTTTCCCTCAGAAATGGTCCCGCAATCAGCAGGATCCCCACGAAGCCGGCCAGGGCGCCGATAAGAGGGCGATGAGAGGGCAATGCCGCGGTGGGAGGTAAATGTAGTACCTGCGACGACCACCCCTGTGCAGAAAGGACCGCGGCACGGTTGAAAAGAACGCTGACGTGCGACGCCCCCGGAATCTCCACGTATATCGCACTTGCGTCGCTTCGCGTCGCAATCAGGTCCGCGGCATTGCGCCGCATCGACTCCAGCTCGAGCAAGCCAACCATCACCAGAGAATGGGGCGCCAGAATCGGTGGATCGCTGAAAAGCAGGTTTTCGGGCGTCACTCCGTGCGCGGCCCGCATTGGCGCGGGAGAAATTGCAATCACTCCCGCGACCGGTACGCGTGCGGCCACTCGAACAGCGATGGCGCCGCCCATCGAATGCCCTGCGAGAATCGTGCGATCGGGACTGATTAGCCCTCGCGTGAGTAACTCGCGAACCAGCGCCTCTCCGCACTGTTCCGCGCGCGCCGGCGAAAATGGCCCCGGCGTGCGTCCGTGTCCTGGCAAATCCGGAACGTAGACGCGAAGGCCTTGCTCTGCAAAGCCCCGTGCGAGATACGCCATGATTTTTTTATTTGCGGAAATTCCGTGGAAAAGCAAAACCGACCCTTGCGCGCCACCCCCTTGCTTTTCCACAATCGTCGTCTCCAGCCGGCAGCCCTCAGCATTGAAGATGTATGTCCGTTCCCGATACGGCGTCGGCACCGCGAGCCACAGCCCCACGGCGCAAAGGAGCACTCCCGCAACTGCCCTTATAGCTTTTCGTGATTTCATTACCCGCCACTAGTAGCGGATCAGTCTCCGAGTTGCCCGTTATCCGCCCACGATCAGCAAACACTAGGCGACATATCGTTACTAAACTGACGCTTCACATCCGCGGTCGCCTCCCAGGCGTTTCTCTGAACTAGCCGTTTTCGACGCGCGCCTTTATATCCGAGTACGCCGCATCGATGAGCCTGCTTAGCGCTGCGGCGTTTGTGGCCGTTCCCAGTCTCAGCTTCACATGGCGCATGAACTTGCCGGTGCCTTGCAACAAGCGGGCCGGATC
>WNFD01001096.1_pt1 | contig 27168 bp, 31 predicted proteins | sample 5400491 | NCBI WGS metagenome assembly WNFD01 (sample SAMN13153343, study PRJNA577476) | soil metagenome | isolation source: 120 cm saprolite under Douglas fir tree site 2 hole 2 replicate 2 | place: USA:California | collected 2015-04-18
GAGCTGGCAGGAAGCGCAGCTGCAGGAACCGGTGCTGACGCGGGCGCTGACCCGCTTCAGGTTGCCGTGGCAGTGGGACGGCCGGCCTGCCGTGATCCAGAGCCGCGCAACGGATGAAACGGATTACGTGCAGCCGACATTGGCCGAACTTCTCGCGGTTCGCGGCCTTAATTATTTCTACCACAACAACGCGATCTGGCCCTGGCGCATTGCCGCTGACGGCGAGGTGACCAATGCGAACGCGTGAGCTTTACATCGCAGCATTCGCGCTCCTTGCGCTGATGGGCGCAAGTCACGCGCAGGCGCAAAGCCCTTACGGCATCGGTCGATCAGCGACGCCGGCGGAGATCGCGGGCTGGAACATCGATATCGACCGCGACGGCAATAATCTGCCGCCCGGAAGCGGCAGCGTCAGTCATGGCCGCGAGGTCTTCGATCAACAATGCGCGGCCTGTCACGGCGCCAAGGGCGAGGGCGGCATCGGCGATCAACTGGTCGGCGGGCAGGGCACGCTTGCCACGCCGAAGCCGGTCAGGACCGTCGGCAGCTATTGGCCCTACGCCCCAACGCTATTCGATTACATCCGCCGCGCCATGCCGCAGAACGCCCCGCAATCGCTCAGCAATGATGACGTCTATGCGGTCTCGGGTTACATCCTCAATCTAAACGGATTGCTTCCCGCGGATGCGACGCTCGACGCCAGGACGCTTAGTGCGATCAAGATGCCGAACCGAAACATGTTTGTCAGCGATCCGCGTCCCGACGTCAAAAACCCGGCATGCATGACCGGTTGTTGAGTAAACAAGTAAGAGAGTCTCGCGGGACTACCTATCGCAGCTCCAGATCGCCGAGCAAATCTCTGGCGGTGCAATTGCTGCTTGGCGCCCGCGCGAATCGTTGAGGTTGATCTCAGAACAATAAACTCGAATTTAGAAGACAATGAACGAAGTCGAGGCAATGCTAGACGGAACGCGAAGTTTTCACGTCGCCCATTAGGGCTCGGAGATTAACCCCGGTGTCTTTGGAAACGCAGATGCGCGGGATCGTTATGAGGATTGAAGCATGAAGCACGCTACGATCACGGAAACGACTTTGATGGGCGATGCCAGTCTGAGGTTAACGACGCGGCCTCGTGGACGACCGATCCACAAAATGCTGGTGTCGTTTTCCGCCGCCTATTTCGCGGGCGCCCTGGTCACCGATCTTGTCTATTGGCAGATCCCCGATGTGCTGTGGGAGAGGTTCTCCATCTGGCTGATCACCGCCGGTTTGATCGTGGCGGGCTTTGCAGCCATCGCTTACGTGATCGACCTTGCAGCCGGCAGACGAATCGATAAACCAGCTTGGCCTCGCGTGGTCGGTTACGCGCTCGCTGTGTTGCTCTCGCTGATGAATGCCTTCGTTCACAGCCGCGACGGTTACACCGCAGTGGTACCGACGGGCCTGATGCTTTCGGGGCTCGTCATCGTCGTTCTCGTGTTGACGGCCTGGGTTGGCAGGGCCTTGTTGGCAAACCGCCACCGTGTTGGAGGATAATCATGATGCGCGCTGTCAAAATTACACCTTCGGTGAAGTTGCCGCGTCTGGCACTTGTTCTTGTCGCAGTCGCCGGGTTGGGACTCGCCGGCTGTGATGACAATGGCGGTGATCCGAAGAGTCAGATCGGTGCCAACCCGGTGCTGCCCGCGCTGCAGCAGTATCTGATACCGCCAATCCGGATCGCGAAAGTTGTCGCGTGGGGGAAGGAAACTCCGACGGTGCCGCAGGGATTGCAGGTCCATGCATTGGCCACCCGCTTTGAGCATCCAAGGTCCCTCTACGTCCTTCCCAACGGGGACGTGCTGGTGGTTGAGAGCAATGGTCCGAAGGCGCCGATCAGCCGGCCCAAGGACATCATCACCGGCTGGGTACAATGGTTCGCCGGCGCCAAAGCAAAGGACGCAAATCGTATCACGCTGCTGCGCGGCGCTAATGGTGATGGCACTCCCGAGCTACGAACCGTCTTTTTGGACCACCTCAACTCGCCATTTGGCGTCGCCTTGATCGGTCACGATCTTTACGTCGCGAACACGGACGCCATCGTCCGTTATCCCTATCAGGATGGACAAACCAGCATCACTGCCGCGGGCACCAAGCTCACCGATCTTCCTGGCGGACCCATCGATCATCACTGGACGAAAAGCTTGTTGGCCAGCCCGGATGGCTCCAAGCTCTACGTCGGGGTCGGATCAAACAGCAACATCACCGAAAACGGAATCGGGGCCGAATATGAACGAGCCGCGATCTGGGAGGTTGATCGGGCATCGGGCGCCCATCGCATCTTCGCCAGCGGAATTCGCAATCCCACCGGGCTGCAGTGGGAGCCTGAGACCGGCAAGCTTTGGGCCATCGCCAACGAACGCGACGAGATCGGGCCCGACCTGGTTCCGGATTATCTGACCTCGGTGCAGGACGGAGGCTTCTATGGTTGGCCCTACAGCTATTACGGCCAGCACCTGGACCCTCGGGTCCAACCGCAGCGACCCGATCTGGTGGCTACAGCGATTGCGCCGGACTACGCCTTAAGCTCTCACGTGGCGCCATTGGGCGTAGCCATGTACACGGGCACCGATCTTCCTGCAAACTACCGCGGTGGTGCGTTCGTAAGCGAACACGGAAGCTGGGATCGAAGTCCTCTTAACGGCTACAAGGTGGTTTTCGTGCCGTTTAGCGGCGGAAAACCCAGCGGCCCGGCCCAGGACGTCGTCACGGGCTTCCTCGATGCGAACAATCACGCGCGTGGAAGGCCAGTTGGTCTGGCAGTAGATCGCACCGGTGGACTGCTAATAGCGGACGACGTTGGAGACACTGTGTGGCGGGTGTCATCAAATAATCCCCGTTCTGCGTCCAACAATTGACGATAACAGGCGATCGAACGGCATCCCCCGTCGTCACTTTCGGTGTGACCTTATCATATTCCACAGCGGCAATCGTGCCGCTGACTTGGGAGTTCTCTAATGGCCTGGAAAACGCCGAAGATCCTTGAAGTGCAGGTTGGCAGGGAAATCAATATGTACGCCTGCGCGGCGTGCAAACAGCTTCGCCAATATCTGCGAGGCCGAGGCGCAAGCTTTGACTCGCTTCTTGGGGGTGTTGGAATCTGAATTGCTGCCACGTCTGCTGCTGGTGGGGTTCGGGTTAGCCGTCGAGCGGGGAGGCGGTGACCGCGGCCGGTTCGCCAACGCCGGATATGACCAAACGTAACCTCATCCCCGCTCTAGGTCTCAGAGCACCGCTTCTCCGTGGGGCCACCGCGGAAGAACGGTCACCGTAGAGGAGCTGATCGTGCGGTGCTATTTACGGGAGCGCTGGTGTCAGCGGATCTGGGCTCGCGAGTCGTGGCCGTAACGGTCTTGAATGCGAGAGCCTTCGTCATCGCGAACAGTCTTGCCCTAGCACTCCGCCGCGTTGCCTGACGCGGTGTCCAGGCATTCCGCGTAGCTGGTAAAGTTGTAGTCCGAGCCGCCGAGAGCCCACACCATGCAGTAATGCCAAGCGGGTACGTTCGGCCCGGCCTGTGCCGGGGAGCCTGCGATCGTGACGAATGCAAATGCCGAAATTGCGACTGCCGATGCCATCATCACTTTGTGAATTGCCTCCATCTCTCTCTCCAACGCTGGCGGTTCTCAAGGCTGCAGATGGAGAGCAGCGGCGACGAATGCGATTAAAAAATAGTTTAATCGCACATGAACCCACGCTCGACTAAATCTCGATTGGGTTCACGGCGTTCGAACCAAGCGTGCGATCTTGAAAACAGGCTGACCTTTTCGAATGACCGCAATTCAAAACGGCGAGTATATCAATGCTTCTGACGGTCACCCGATCCATCCGGAGGGACGAAATTCCTGTATGGCAGAACCGCGCTCCGCTGATTGGAAGTCCGGTCTACGCGTATTGCGCTCTTGGTGTGGAATGACGATGATCGAAGCCAGGCTGAGCGCGGGCGACGGACGGCAGCCCGATCACGGAGTGCGGCCTTCATGAAGGATCGCCTCAAGACGAATATCCGCCGGCGCGATCTGCTTGGCATTGCAATTGTCGGCATTGGCGCCGCGGCCGTGAGCGCCGTGGTGCTGGAACCGGTGGATGCGAAACCCGTCGATCTCAAAGACAAGCGCAAGGCGCGCTATCAGGCCAGCTCCACGGAGGTTCGCAACTTCTACCGTGTCAACTCCTATCCGGTCCGATAAGGGAGGCGCCCATGCTGATCAAGAGATCGGAACGCCACCGAACCCGTGGAAGAGTTGTTGCCGCACAGGCGAGTAGAACAAGCGATAGCTTGGATCGTCGCAGTTTCCTGCAGCGTTCCGGCCTCACAGCCGGGGCGCTGGCGGCGCTCGGCAGTTTGCCGCTCGGCAGCGTGCGCAAGGCCGAGGCCGGTCCGCCACCGCCGCCGGGCGCGACGGTCACAATCCGCAAGAACGTCTGCACCCATTGTTCGGTCGGCTGCTCGGTTATCGCTGAAGTCGCAAATGGCGTGTGGATTGGCCAGGAGCCGGACTATGACAGCCCGATCAATCGTGGATCGCATTGCTGCAAGGGCGCGGCGGTTCGCGACGACGTGCTGAGCCAGCGCCGTCTGCGCTATCCGGTGAAGCTCGTAAACGGTCGATGGATCCGGATATCCTGGGAAACGGCGATCGACGAGATCGGCGACAGGCTGCTGGCCATTCGCCAGAAGTCGGGACCGGATTCGGTTTACTGGCTTGGTTCAGCCAAGTTCACCAACGAAGCCGCCTACCTCAACCGCAAGCTCGCCGCCTTCTGGGGCACCAACAACTCCGACCATCAGGCGCGTATCTGCCATTCCACCACGGTCACCGGGGTCGCCAACACCTGGGGCTATGGCGCGATGACCAACAGCTACAACGATATTCGCAATGCCAAGACCATTCTGCAAATGGGGGGCAATCCCGCCGAGGCGCATCCGGTTTCACTTCAGCATATTCTTGAAGGCAAGGAGCTCAACCGCGCCAACATGATCGTCGTCGATCCCAGGATGACGCGGACCGCTGCGCACGCCACCGAATATGTTCGCGTGCGGCCCGGCACGCATATCGCCACCATCTACGGGATGCTTTGGCACATTTTCGAAAACGGCTGGGAGGACAAGGAATTCCTGAGCCAGCGCGTCTACGGCGTCGACGAAATCCGCAAGCAGGTGGCGAAGTGGACGCCCCGCGAGGTGGAACGGGTCACGGGTCTGCCCGAAGCACAGGTCAGGCATATCGCCGAAATCTTCGCCAAGGAAAAACCCGCCACACTGATCTGGGCCATGGGACAGACCCAGTTCGCGACTGGCACGGCGAATGTCCGTGCCAGCTGCATCCTGCTGCTCGCCACCGGTAATGTCGGACACGCCGGTGGCGGCGCCAACATATTTCGCGGCCACACCAATGTGCAGGGCGCCACCGATCTCGGCCTCGATGTGACGACGCTGCCGCTCTATTACGGTCTTGCCGAAGACGCATGGCGGCATTGGTGCCGGGTCTGGGAAGTGGATTACGAGTGGATGAAATCCCGCTTCCCGACCAAGACACTGATGGAAACGCCGGGCATTCCGAGCACGCGCTGGTTCGATGCGACGTTGCTGCCGAAAGACCAGGTCAGCCAGCCCGATACGGTACAGGCGATGTTCGTCATGGGGCACGGCGTCAACACCATTACCAGGATGCCCGAGGCCGTCCGCGGCATCGAGAAGCTCGACCTGCTGGTGGTCTGCGATCCCTATCCGACGGCGTGGTCGGTGCTCTCGGAGCGCAAGGACGGCACCTACCTTTTGCCCGCCTGCACCAGCTTCGAGATGGACGGCTCGCGCACCGCCTCGAACCGCTCGCTGCAATGGGGCGAGAAAATCGTGGAGCCGGTTTTCGAATCGAAGAACGACTACGACACGATGTACCTGCTCGCCCGCAAGCTCGGCTTTGCCGACCTGATGTTCAAGAACATCAAGGTCGAAAACAACGCGGTGTCGGCGGAAGATATTTTGCGCGAGATCAATCGTGGCGGGTGGTCGACGGGCTATTGCGGACAATCTCCCGAACGGCTCAAGCTTCACATGAAGAACCAGGCCAAATTCGATCTGGTCACCATGCGCGCGCCGAAGGATGATCCGGAAGTCGGCGGCGATTATTACGGTCTACCATGGCCATGCTGGGGAACGCCGGAGTTCAAGCATCCCGGCACGCCGATCCTCTACAACACCAATCTGCCGGTGAAGGAAGGCGGCGGCACGTTCCGCGCCCGCTTCGGCGTCGAACGCGTTGTCAAACGCAAGGTGATGGAAAACGGCCAGGAGGTCGAAAAGGAGCAACACGATAACTTGCTCGCCGAGGGCTCGTATTCGGCAGGCTCCGAAATCAAGGACGGATATCCGGAGTTCACCTTGGCCGTGCTCAAGAAGCTCGGTTGGGACAAGGACCTCACGGCGCAGGAAATGGAAATCATCCAGCGTGTGAATTCCGCCAATCCGGATGCCGTATCCTGGTCGCTCGATCTTTCCGGCGGAATCCAGCGTGTGGCGATCGAGCACGGCTGTTCGCCCTATGGCAACGCCAAGGCGCGCATGATCGCCTGGAACCTTCCCGATCCGATTCCCGTCCACCGCGAACCGATTTATACGCCGCGCCCGGATCTCGTCGCCGACTATCCGACCTTGCCGGACGCCAAGCAGTTCCGCGTCCCCAACATCGGCTTTTCCGTACAAAAGGCTGCGGTCGACCGCAGCATCTCGAAACAGTTCCCGCTGATCCTGAGCTCGGGCAGACTTGTCGAGTATGAGGGTGGCGGCGAGGAAACCCGTTCCAACAAGTGGCTCGCCGAGTTGAAGCAGCACATGTTTGTCGAAATCAATCCGGCGGATGCGAGCGAGCGCGGCATCAAGGACGGCGGATGGGTCTGGGTAACCGGCGCGGAGAGCGGTTCAAGGACCCGCATGAAGGCGCTGGTGACCGAGAGAGTCGGCAAGGGTGTTGCCTGGATGCCGTATCATTTCGCCGGCTGGTACGAGGGCGCCGATCTGCGCGCTAAATATCCGAAAGGCGCCGATCCGATCGTGCTCGGCGAGAGCGTGAATACGCTTACGACCTACGGCTACGATCCCGCGACCGGCATGCAGGAGCCCAAGGCCACCCTTTGTCAGATCAAGGCAGCGTGAGAAAGTGAAACAATGGCACGCATGAAATTCCTCTGCGACGCGGACCGGTGCATCGACTGCAACGCCTGTGTCACCGCATGCAAGAACGAGAACGAGGTACCCTGGGGGATTAACCGCCGCCGCGTCGTCACCATCAATGACGGCAAGCCCGGCGAGCGTTCGGTTTCAATGGCCTGCATGCATTGCACCGACGCACCCTGCGCGGCGGTTTGCCCTGTGAAATGCATCTATCCGACCGAAGACGGCATCGTGCTGCATTCGAAGGATCTGTGCATCGGCTGCGGCTATTGCTTCTATGCCTGTCCGTTCGGCGCGCCGCAGTACCCGCAGGTCGGCAATTTCGGATCGCGCGGCAAGATGGACAAATGCACCTACTGCGCCGGCGGTGGCGGAGCGGAGGCGCCTGGCAGCGCCGAGGAGTTTGAGAAATACGGCTCGAACCGGTTTGGTGAAGGCAAGCTGCCGCTATGCGCCGAGATGTGCTCCACCAAGTCGTTGCTGGCGGGCGACGGCGAAATCATCGCTCAGATTTACAAAGAACGGGTTTTGAAGCGCGGCTATGGCTCCGGCGCGTGGGGCTGGCCAACGGCCTATCGCGAGGACGTCGACGTCAAGGTCTGAGCGGGCGGACCCTGGAGAGGTTCGCAGCATGAGAGGAGAATGAGCGTCATGACGTTTCCTGCACCCATTCGCCTCGCGACTTTCGTCCTGATGCTGGTTGCGATAGCGCTGTCCGCGCCTACGATCGCGCAGAAGCTCGGTCCCGATGGCGCACCCAATCCAACGGCGAGCGTCATCGATCAGCAGACGCTGCTCAAGCAAGTTCCCCGCGTTGAAGGGCGGATCGACATCCCCGATCCCAAGGCCGCGGTGCTGATCCAGCCGGCGGGACGGACGTGGGATTATTACCATGAGGTATGGCTGCGTTGGGGCGGTGCGATCGTGATCCTCGGTGTGATCGTGGTTCTGGGCGCCGCCTACCTCATCATGGGACGGCTGCGGATTTCGGCTGGGCGCTCGGGGCGGAAGATCCTCCGCTTCAAGGCCTTTGAGAGATTCTCGCATTGGCTGACGGCGGTATCCTTCGTCGTTCTCGGTCTCACCGGCCTGAATATCACCTTTGGCAAGATTTTGCTGTTGCCACTGATCGGCCCGGAGGCGTTCGCCAGCGTCTCGCAGGCGGCAAAGTACGTGCACAACTTCACCAGCTTCGCATTCGTGGCAGGCCTGATCCTGATCGCGGTGATCTTTTTCAGGGACAATCTCTTTGAAAAAGTAGACGCCGAATGGCTCAAGCAGGGCGGCGGGTTCATCAAATCCAAACATGCGCCCGCCGGCCGCTTTAACCCGGGCGAGAAGCTTGTCTATTGGCTTTCAGTTGCTGCCGGCGTCGCGGTCTCCGCGTCGGGTTTTCTGCTGCTGTTTCCCTTCTATGCAACTGATATCGCCGGCATGCAGATCGCGCAGGTGGTTCACGCAGTCGTGGCCGTTCTGTTCATCGCCCTGATCCTTGGCCACATCTATATCGGCACGCTCGGCATGGAGGGTGCGTTCGAGGCCATGGGCACCGGAGAGGTCGATCTCAACTGGGCGGAAGAGCATCACGATCTCTGGCTTGCCCAACAGCTCGCGAGCGAAGACCGACAGGCGCACCCGCAGCCATCGGCGACAGCGGCGGAATAGAACGGCATCGTGGCCGGCGTGCCAATCCGGTACGAGGAGCAAGTGAATGAGATCTACAGCTCTCGCGCGGATTGCAGTAGGCGTCGTGGTCGAGCGGCGCCAGGCGAAAAGCGCGTGGGTTGATTTTCTGTGGCGACCGGTGTCGGTTTTTGCAGGAAATCCCTCGGCCGCGCCCTGGACACCGCTTTCTGCGGAGGCTGAAACGACCCTTTTTTTCGCAGGTGAGGCCGTGATCGAATTGCACCGGACCGAGACAACAAATTATCGCGACAACCTCGCTTCAGGCGCGCCCGCGTTATGGATTGCCTTGCGTCCCGTCAGTTCGGAGCGGCCGTATGAGCTTCTTGCCGTAACGGCTGATCCCGCCGAAGGCGAGGCGTTCACCGATGCGGGCAGCAATCTTGTCGAAGTCGTGCCAATGCCGCCCGACGTCGCAGAAATTGTCGCTCGATTCATCGCCGAACATCATGTCGAGCGGCCCTTCGTCAAGCGCCGCCGTGAGCCAGCGGAACCGACGCCTGCCCGCCGCGGCAACGGACAGGAGAACCGGGAGTGACCGCGTCCGAAGCTTTCGTCTCGCGCTGGGCGCGATTGAAGCGCTCCGCCGATAACCAGCGCAGAATGGAACCTGCGGGAGATCCGCTGATGCTCCGGGCATCGCCGGGCGGTGCGGAAGCCGCTATTGCACAGCCTCGGATCGATGCGGTCGACGAGCCGTTTGATCCGGCCAGCCTGCCGTCGATTGAAACGATCACCATCAACACCGACATCCGCGGCTTTCTGCAAAGCCGCGTGCCCGCCGAATTGACGCGGGCCGCATTGCGCCGGGCCTGGGCAAGCGATCCGGCCATCCGCGATTTCATCGGCATCGCCGAGAACCAATGGGATTTCAACGACCCGGACTCGATAGCCGGCTTCGGTCCGCTGCTGGAGAGCGACAATTTGCCGGGTCTTCTGGCCCAGGCGCTTGGCCGGCACGACAAACTCGCCGGGATGATTCCGGAAATGCCGGCATCCGCGGAACAGTCGTTACCTGCCGAAACCTGCGATGAGCCTGTCGCTCCTGATGACAAGTCGCAGCAATTGTTTGACGGTTCGTCGCCTGGCAGCGGAGAGGGTGCGGCAACCGGCAACGATCGTGTCGCCGAGGAAAATGAGATGGATAAGCTTCCACGACACCGTTCGCACGGCAGCGCTTTGCCGCGGTAGGAATGGATATGCACGAGTCCAAATTTCAGATTTCCTCCCACGGCGTCGTCGATGAGATCGATCGCGCCCGTGCGCAGGAGTATGCGCTACTGGCGATCCTGCTTTCGCGCAGCCCCGATAGCGAAATGATTGAACGCTTGGCCCTGCTGCGCGGCGACGCAAGCCCGCTCGGAGCCGCACACGCTGATCTCGCGGAGGCCGCGGCCCGAGCCGATGCGGCAAGCGCGGCGCGGGAGTATTTTGATTTGTTCGCCGGGCTCGGGCAGGGCGCGCTGCTGCCGTATGCATCGCACTATTTGACGGGCTCGCTCTACGGACGCCCGCTGGCGCGGTTGCGCGAAACCTTCAGGCGTCTCGGCATTGAGAGGGATCGCGGGCATTCGGAGCCCGAGGATCACGTCGCCATTCTCTGTGAAATCATGGCAAGTCTGATCGGCGGAGATCTTGCGGTGCCGGCCGGAGCCGATCGCGAGTTCTTTGAAAAGCATCTGGCTCGCTGGATCAGGCGCTTCTTTGTCGATCTGGAGAACGTCAAATCGGCTGACTTTTACGCTCGCGTGGGCTCGCTGGGGCGAACGTTCGTGGACGTTGAAACGGAGGCCTTCGCCATCTCGGCGTGAGTATCCGCGAGATCTCGCGGGGCTATCCGCGGGAAGGATCGCTGCGTTCAGAAAATGTGCTTGATGGTTGTGAGAAACAGGAGAAATACGATGCGCGTATTCATCGCCGCGTGCGTTGTCGCCGGCGTTATTGCTGTCGGAGCCGCTGCCATACTTGACAATTTCGTTCAGGAGTCTGCCTCGGCCGCATTTACCGAGTCCAGCGCGCGGCTTTAGTGCTGCGCGTTGGCGCGGCGCGGAACAACCAACCAGTCCCCCTTTTTGCCCGAATTCCTTGCGAGACTTTCAGTTCGGCTGGGCTGCTTGATGGCATGGAGACTTCCCATGATGCGTCCGATGATTTCTGTGATCGCCGTTGTTATTCTGATGGTGGTTGCAACGACCGTGCAGTGGTCGCGGTCTCCTTCGATCGAGCTAGCGACCGCGGCCATGCCGCCGTTGCAGGAACTGCACGCGATGGCGGGCGTACATAAACTTCCGGTGCAGGAGATCGAGGATCAATCGCTGGTCTATCCGACGCTAGAGAAGCGATAATGGTTCTGCCGGTTGACGCGTGATGGATTTCAAGGCGCCGCCGAATTGAAATCCTGGTCCGAAGTGGATGTGCCGCTCGGCACCCGAATCGCGACGACACCGTGGTTCAAGGCCTGGTGGCATGCGTTGCATCCGGACGTCAGATCTGCATAGGCCTTAGCGAAGCCAGCGTCGTCCTTTGAATGAATCGCGCTCTTGAGTTCCGTGAACGGTTGCTCCGTCACAGATGCGATCATGTCCGGGAGGGATGTACCGTGCTCGGTTGGATAGGCTTGTCCGAGACGCTGGAACGCGCCATGCAGATTGCCGAGTTCGTACGCCGCGAAGTCCCAATCTTTGTTCTGTGCGGCCTGCCAAAGTCTGCGATGGCGCGGTTGAATCGTCGCGATCATCAGATCGCTGATGCTCGGCAGATAGGGAGCGGTCTGGGATGCGGGCGATGCCTCCGGCGCCGCGGCATCGCCATGCGAGCCCGCCAAAGCGATCCCCAGAATGACCGTTGCAGGAATTGCGAAGAGCGTGAAGATGATCGAACGACGTCGGGCCGACATGTTCATGATACAACCGCGCTTTTAACGGATACCAAGCTTTCTCTTTTTGTTGCATTACAACGCTAGGCGGGCGCGAAGTGGCGAGCCACTAAATTGAAGTTTAAAGTCGCGCAATCGTCGAGAGCGTGGCCCAATTTAGGATGGCTCACTCGGCGGGCAGGGTGCTCGGATTTTTGTCAGCGCTGTGACCTGTTCTCAGCGCAGAAGCCCAGACGCGGAATCGATCCAGGTACAGATAGACCACGGGCGTCGTATACAGCGTCAGCAACTGCAGCAGCGCCAGCGTGTAGGGGTGCCGCGGCCGCATCGCTTAAATTCGATTTGAGAATTCTAAACTGCTTTTTAATTGAGAACATCAGGTTCGGCCGGCATGTTTGATGGGCACCCGATGCTTGCGTTTTCGGAAGTTGTTTGGACGATTTTCCAAGAAAATATCAGGGAACACTAAGCCGGGTCGCGGAAATTCAAGTCCGCGTGACCTGATTCTGTTCGGAGGTAAGATGACTGTGTTCTCGCGTTCTTTCGTTCGCAAACGTGTGATCTCGCTGGCGACCACGGCGTCGGTTGCAGCGACGTCGCTGGCCCTGGCTCAAGGATCGACATCGAGCTATCACGTTCGCGGAGCGATGCCGGTTCAATATGTTGCCGATCGGCCGGACTACTACGAAGAGTCGCCATTCCTGTCAGAAAATGACGCCGCCATGAACAAGATGATGGCGAACATGAAGGTGAAGCCGACCGGCGATGTCGACCGCGATTTTGTTGCGATGATGGTGCCGCATCATCAAGGCGCTATCGATATGGCGCAGGCAGAACTCAGATACGGTCATAACGAGCAGCTTCGGCGGCTGGCGCAGGAAATCGTGGTGACCCAGCAGCAGGAGATCGCCGTGATGCGGCTTGCTGTCGACGATCAACTGCCGTCGGCGGCTTCACCGACCAAGCCCGCACCTGTTTCCAGTCCTCCAGCGATGTCGCATGAGGCGACGGCGATGTCCCGCAATGCCATGTCTCACCACTGAACCACTCGAATATTGAATGATTCGGAGCGTTCGCCATGATCTCGTTCTCGCATGCATCGATTTCGTTTCGCGCCTTGTTGGCCACCGTCGCGGTGGTGGGCGCGGCGGGCTTTGTGGTGGGGTGCAATAGTCAGCCGCCTTTCGTGATCTCGCCGTTGACGCTTTGCTCGAGAGCGACCGAGGCGGCCTTTCCTGAGGAAACGCCGTATCTGAGGGAAAACGAGGCGACCATGAACAAGATGTTGTCCGACATGGTGATCAGGCCAACGGGCGACGTCGACCGCGATTTCGTTGCGATGATGACGCCGCATCATCAAGGTGCGATCGAGATGGCGCAGTCGGTGCTGCGCAACGGCCGCAACGAGCAGATCAGACGGCTGGCGCAAGAGGTGATTGTCACGCAGCAGCAGGAAGTCGCGGCGATGCGGCTGGCGATCGGCGATCCGCTGCCGCCGTCGATTCCATCTCCAACGCAGGTTTCGGTTTCGTCTGCCAGTCCCTCGGCTGTGCCTTCGATCCTTACATCATTATTTCAGAAGACGGGAGAGCCTCAATGAAGCGCGGCCTTTTGACGTTAGGTTTTTTCGCGAGTGTTTGCTTCGCCGCTCAAACGTCAGCCTGGGCCGGCCAGGCGCCGGGTGCGGCCTCCGATCCGGATATTCCGGTTAGCCATCGCGACCGGGTCTATTCCGCGGAGCAATTTTCCAACACCGTCTCGGTGACCGATCCCGTCGACAATAAGTTGGTCGGCGTTATCAGGCTCGGCGATCCGCAGCCGGGAAATTTCAGCCCGCTCTATAAAGGACAGGTACTGGTCCACGGCATGGGCTTCTCGCCCGATCACAGGACCATTGCGGTGGTTTCGATCGGCAGCAACGCGGTGACCCTCATCGATACCGCGACCAACGCGGTCAAGCGCACCACTTATGTCGGCCGCTCGCCGCATGAAGCCTTCTTCACGCCCGATGGCAAGGAGGTTTGGGTCACGGTCCGCGGCGAGGACTACGTCGCCGTGCTCGACGGACAGAACTTTGAGGAAAAATCGCGCATCAAGGTGCCGGCCGGACCGGGCATGCAGATTTTCTCACCCGACGGCAAGTACGGCTACGTCTGCTCCTCCTTCAATCCGGAGACCGTGGTCATCACCGTGGCTGATCACCAGGTCGTCGGTCACGTCAAGCAGGACAGCCCGTTCTGCCCGAACATCGCCGCCACGCCGGACGGTAAGCAGGTCTGGTTCACGCTGAAGGACGTCGGCAGGACCATGGTGTTCGACGCGCAGCCGCCATTCGCAGTGCTGAAATCGATCGACACCGGGCCGATCACCAACCACGTCAATTTCGCCCGGACCGCCAATGGCACCTTCGCTTACGTGACCATCGGCGGATTGAACGAGGTCAAGGTATTTCGCACCGACGACTTCGCGCAGGTCGCAACGGTTCCGGTCGGCAAGCTGCCGCACGGCGTCTGGCCGTCTGGCGACGGCAGCCGAATTTACGTCGGGCTCGAAAATGCCGACGGCATGGCCGCGATCGATACGGCCACCAACAAATTGATCGCGACCAGCCCGATCGGCCAGGCGCCGCAGGCGATCACCTATGTTCCGAACGCCGTGCCGGAAGGGGATGGTACGCAGGGCCTGCAGCCGCTGGATGTGGCGGGCCGGGCTACGCATCTCGCGCTTGGTGCCGTGGAAGGCCGCAAGACCGTTGGTCGTGCGGGCAGCGTTGGGAGCGAAGACAAGGCGCCGACCAGCGTCTCGCTGTTCGATCAGGGGCTGATCCAGGTGCTGCAGGCGTCGGTGACCGGACTCGAGCCGAAGCAGCCTTACGTTCTCGGGCTTGCACACGAGCGAGACGGCGAGGGGCCGTTGGAGCCGCTGGCCGCCTTCATGACCAATCCGGCGGGCTCGGCGATCGTCAACGCCACCGGCGCGATCCGCCAGGTCGTGCACGGCGAGGACAGGATACAGCGGCGCTATCTGGTGATCGCGCAAGGCCATGCTGATAAGCCCGGCGCTGTCGTGCAGGTGCAGTTGAAATAACCAACGCGGCCGGTTGCGCCGATGCGGCGGACCGGCGCAGTCAAGGATAGATGATGGGCATCGTTCGTTTCGCCCTGCGATTTCCGCACACGTTCTATGTGGTCGCCGCCCTGATCCTGTTTCTGGGCGTCGCTGCCATCCGATCGATGCCGACGGATATTTTCCCGGAGATCCGCATTCCGGTGGTGACTGTCATATGGCAATACACCGGCCTCACCACGCCGGAAATGGAACAGCGCGTCAGCACCTACAGCCAGTATTCCATCAGCGCCAACGTCAACGGCATCAAGAACATGGAAGCACAGACTCTCAATGGTCTGTCGATCCAGAAGATCTACTTCCAGCCGGACGTCAATCTCGACCTCGCTATCGCGCAAATCGTGTCAGCGACCAATGCCATTCGCGCGCTGATGCCACCCGGCATCCAGCCACCGATCGTCGTGCAATTCAATGCGTCGAGCGTTCCGGTCCTGCAGCTCAGTCTCAATTCAGACAGCCTGAACGAGCAGCAGCTTTACGACTTCGGCATCTATCGCGTCCGCCAGCAGTTGGCACCGGTTCCCGGCGTCACGCTGCCGACGCCGGCCGGCGGCAAATATCGTCAGATCATGGTGGACATCGACCCGGACAAGCTTCTGTCCCGGGGATTGACGCCGCTCGATATCGTGAATGCGGTCAATACTCAGAACCTGACACTGCCGTCGGGAACGGCAAAGATCGGCAACACCCAGTACACTGTGCGAACCAACGCGACGCCGGCGTCAATCAACGATCTCAACATGATGCCAGTCAAGTTCGCCAACGGGTCCACGATTTTCCTGAAGGACGTGGCGCAGGTGCGTGACGGATCGCTGGTGCAGCAGAACATCGTGCGCGAGGATGGCCATCGGTCGGTTCTGCTCAGCATAATCAAAAACGGTAATGCCTCCACGCTGGCGGTCGTCAATGGCGTCAAGCAAGCCCTGCAGGCTGCCCGCGCCGCCGCGCCGGCCGGACTCAAGATCAACGAGCTGTTCGACCAATCGGTATTCGTTACAAACTCGGTCACCGGCGTGCTGCGTGAAGGCGCCATCGCGGCAGGCCTCACCGCGCTGATGATCCTGATCTTCCTGGGTTCCTGGCGATCGACGCTGGTGGTGATGATTTCAATCCCGCTGGCGATCCTGTCGTCGCTCGTTGTGCTGTATTTTCTCGGCGAAACGCTGAACACGATGACGCTTGGCGGCCTTGCGCTGGCGGTCGGCATATTGGTCGACGATTCGACCGTGACCATCGAGAACACCCACCGTCTGTGGACCGAAGAGGGCATGCCGCTTTCCGAGGCGACGCTGCACGGCGCCGCCGAAATAGCGGTGCCGACGCTGGTTTCGACACTTGCCATCAGTTGCGTGTTCACGTCGGTGGTGTTCCTCGACGGACCGGCCAAGTACCTCTTCACGCCGCTTGGACTTGCCGTCGTATTTGCGATGCTGGCCTCCTACGGATTGTCGCGGACCCTCACTCCAATCACGATCGGTCTGCTGCTGAGGAGCGAACGTCATCACACGGAGGACGGCGCTCCCAGGGGCCTCTTCTCACGGATTTCCGCCGCATTCGAGCGCGGCTTCGAGCGCCTGCGTGGGGGATATGCAAAATTTCTGGCAATGCTGCTTCGCCGGCGTTTCATCGTACCGGTCGTCGCCGCGTTGATAATCGGTCTCGGCGCGGTGATGTTGGTGTTCGTTGGTCGGGACTTTTTCCCGCTCATCGACGGTGGCCAGATCCAGCTTCACGTTCGCGCTCCTGCCGGTACCCGCATCGAAACCACCGAGGCGATATTCCAGGCGGTCGAGGACAAGATTCGCGAGATCATTCCGGAGAAGGACCGCTCTCTTATCGTCGACAATATCGGACTGCCGGCGCGAGCCTACAATCTGGCTTTCGCCGACGGCTCGACGATCGGAATCAACGACGGTGTCATCCAGGTGGCGCTTAAGGAGGGCCACAAGCCGACCGCTGACTATGTCAAGAAATTGCGTCAGGTACTGCCGGCCGCATTCCCGGAGGACGTGTTTTACTTCCAGGCGGCCGATATCGTGACGCAGATCCTGAACTTCGGGCTGCCAGCCCAGATCGACGTCCGGACGGTGGGTTACGACCTGAACAATCTGGCGGTGGCAAGGGAACTCCGCCAACGCCTTGCCGCGATTCCGGGGATTGTCGACGCGCATCTGCAGCAGGAAGTCGACGCGCCGGCGTTCTACACCCAGATCGATCGGACCCGGGCCGCACAGCTTGGTCTCAATGCCAGCACGGTGGCCACCAACATCAATGTCAGCCTCAGCTCGTCGGAGCAGGTATCGCCCAACTTCTGGACCGATCCGACTTCGGGGATTCCGTATTATCTGGCCGTGCAAACGCCGGAATATAAAGTCAACTCGCTGAATGCACTTGGAAACACACCGGTTTCCACTTCGTTGGCGGTGAGCGGCCAAACGGTCCCCGGCATGCTCAGCAATGTGGCGACGTTCAAACGGGCCACGGTGGCCACCAACTCCAACCAGACCAACATCCAGCCGGTCTTTGACGTCTATGCCAGCGTGCAGGGCCGCGATCTCGGCAGTGTGGCAGCCGACATCGACAAAGTCACGGCCGAGCTGCGAAAGAAGCTGAAGCCCGGCAATTCAATTCAGGTGATCGGACAGATCCAGAGCATGAACGACTCGTTCCGCAATCTGGGCATCGGGCTGCTGTTCGCCGCGGTGTTCGTCTATCTGCTGATGGTTGTGAACTACCAGACCTTTGGCGATCCGTTTGTGGTGATCCTGGCGCTGCCGGCGACGCTCTGCGGTATCGTCACGATGCTGTTCATCACCGGCACCACGCTGAACGTGCCATCGCTGATGGGAGCGATCATGGCGGTCGGCGTCGCTTCGGCGAACTCGATTCTGCTGGTGACCTTCGCGCGCGAACAGCAGCTGAAAGGACACTCCGCCTTTGAGGCCGCGCTGAGTGCCGGCCACACCCGAATCCGTCCGGTGCTGATGACGGCGGCCGCGATGATCGTCGGCATGATCCCGATGGCGATCGGCGGCGCCGGCGAGGAACAGAACGCAGCACTTGCGCGCGCCGTCATCGGCGGCCTGCTGTTCGCGACGCCCACAACATTGCTGATCGTGCCTTACCTGTTCGCCATGCTGCGCAAGGGCAACGACGGAAAGCCTCACCATGGCGTATTCGAGGAAATTCCAGAATGACCGAGATTCGTGTACGGCCGACAGATGAAGGTGTTAGAGACCGGCTTGATCCCGACACCGATCGCGTGATTGCGCTACCCAACCCGGCGGGCAAGCGGCGACGCCGTTACGGAGGCGCGCTGCTCGGCGGCAGCGCGTTGCTGTTGCTCCTGGGCGGTCTTGGAGCGGGAGGCTGGCGCCACTATCAGGCCGATCTTGAAGTCGCGGCCACCGCGCAACAGAGCCGGACCCTTATTCCCGAAGTTCGCGTAGCCGCGGTCCGCGCCAGCGACAACAAGATCACCGTCACCTTGCCGGCGACGACGACGGCGTTCGAGGCGGCGAATATCTTCGCTCGCACCAGTGGCTATATCGAAAAGCGCTATGTCGACATCGGCGATCGGGTCAAGGCCGGAGCCCTGCTGGCGGACATTACCGCCCCGGAGCTCGACCACCAGATTACGCAAGCCAAGGCGACGCTGACCCAGGTCCAGGCGACATTGCAGCAAACACAGGCGAGCCGGGAGCTCGCCCAGGTCACCAATGCGCGCGACAGTAATCTGGTCAAGCAGGGATGGCTCACGCGTCAGCAGGGCGACAACGATCGCCTGACCTTGCAGGCGCAGCAAGCGGCGGTCGGAGTGGCTCAGTCGAATATTGCCGCCCAGGAGGCCCAGATTCGAATACTCGAGCAGGAGAAGGCTTATCAACGCGTCGTGGCGCCATTCGACGGCGTGATCACACAGCGCAACATCGACAACGGCAGCCTGGTGACGTCCGGATCGACCTTCATGTTCACGCTGATGCATCCTGACGTGATCCGCACCCAGGTGTTCGTGCCGCAGGACGCGGCCTTCGGGCTTGGGCCCGGCGTCGACGCGGTGGTCCGTGTTCCCGAGATCCCGGATCGCACCTTCCCCGGCAAGGTCACACGTATAGCGAGCGCATTACAGCCCGGCAGCCGGACGCTGCTGACCGAGATCGACGTTCCCAATCCGGATGGCGCGCTCAGTCCCGGAATCTATTGCACGGTCGAGCTGTATATCCCGCGCAAGACACCATCGATGATCGTACCGGCCGACGCCGTGGTATTCGATCAGAACGGCTTGCATGTCACGGTGGTCGAGAACGGCACCGCCCATCTGCAGAAGATCACCATCGCGCGCGACTTCGGCAAGGAAGTCGAAGTGCACGATGGCGTCAAGCCGGGCGATCAGGTCATCCTCAATCCGACGGTGAATCTTGCAGAGGGCAGCAGGGTGGCGGTGCGTAAGGCACGGACAAGCTAGATTCGCACGGAGGAAGGAATGGTGATGCGACGCTTGCTGTTCACGACAGCCCTCCTGGTGTTAGGCTGCGGCGCCTGTCTGGCGCAGGTCTCCACCATGGGCACCACAGCCATGGGCCTTGCATCGACGCCAGGGACGATCGTCACATCCCCACTCAATGGCCCGAGTCCGTTCTCGGCGACGACTCAGCCTGGCACTCCCGACACGACGCTGGCGCCGGTGCCGCTGGCTTCTGATTCTACAACGCCGGGAACAGTGGTGACCTGTTCGACACCCACAGGGCAAATCGCGCCTGGAACTCCAGCGGTGCCAGTTACGTCCATGTCGGCAACTAGCGCCACAATCGGAACGATGGCACAGGTTTCCGCCGCACCGACGATATCAGCAGTACCGGCTATCTCGTCCACGATTGGCAACGCGACCGCGCCAACGCTGACGCTGTCCGCACAACCAGCTTCATCATTCCTGTCGACAATTCCCGGCTCGACCATACCGGCGGCGCCGCCACCCGTAATACCCGCTCCGCCTCCGCCCTCGATAACCGCAATGCCTGTACCGACGCCATCGACCACGACGATGTCATCGATCGCGATGACGCCAGCGAGCCCGTTGGGGACCATTCCCACGCCAATCGCCGGCAGCACGACAGGGACCATATCGCCAGTGTCTCCGCTCGGCAGCGCATCGACGACGGTGTGCAGCTCTACGCCGGGAGGTCCGCCGACCAATGGTGCAGCTCTGGCGCTCTCGATCCCCGAAGTTCCGAGCAGCCCTTCGCCTGGCACGATTCAACCGGCGGTCACGCAGCTTGCCGGCACCGCCATCGATCCGACAATGATCGTGGTGCCGACGCCAAATACATCGGCTTGCGCCGAGAGCATGACGATGAATCTGGCGACGCCCGGCACGATGGCGCCGGCCAACGCCACGGGTGCCGCGGCAACGCCGGGTGTATCGCCGGCATCCCCATCGGGCTGCTGAGGGGAAAACGCCGCTTTTCGACGCCCTGACGCAAAACGGCCGGTGCGGCCCCAGACGATGATGGTGCCGCGAGCAACAGGCTCGAGCGGCACCCCAATTCTAAAACCCTATTTAATGGTGGGACCGGCTTTCCGAGCCTATGTTTTTTTTGAGCGGCCCCACCGCGCTTGCCCCCGGAGGTGGTGTTCAGATGGCCGCAGAGCGGACGGCGCACGCCCGTCTTATGCCCCCGAATGAGACAGGCGGCGCCGTCCGGCTCTTTAAGTAACGGCGAAACCGGATCAAGGACGACGTTCTTGGCATTTGCAGGTCGTTGACATTATGGCATTGATGACGGGCAGCAAGCGTACGGTTCCAGGGATGTCAGGTTTGGGCACCGCGAATGCATTCGCGGCAGGTGGGAATCAGTTGATGGCGAAAGTGCTTCTGATCGAGGATGACAGCGAAACGGCTGAAGAAATTGCAGCCGAACTCGCCGATCGCGGTTTTGAAGTCGAATGGTCGGCCAACGGCATCGACGGCCTCGACAAGGCCCGGTCATCGCGGCCCGACGCCATGATCGTCGACCGGCTGTTGCCCGGAATGGACGGCCTCACGGTTATCGAAGCGCTGAGGAAGGAGCAGGTGCGCACGCCGGTGCTGGTGCTGAGCGCGCTTGGCGCGGTGGACGATCGCGTACGCGGATTGCGGATGGGTGGCGACGACTATCTCACCAAGCCATTCGCGGTCGTGGAACTCGTCGCCAGAATAGAAGCGTTGCTGCGCCGGCCGGCGGAATCGCGCGAGACGATACTGCGGGTAGGGCCGCTGGAACTCGATCTGATCGAGCGTACCGCCAAACGCGGTGATCGGGTGATCGATTTGCTGCCGCGCGAGTTCCGCCTGCTTGAATATATGATGCAGCGCAGCGACCAATTATTGACGCGGGCCATGCTGCTTGAGGAAGTCTGGAATTACAAATTCGTACCCGCAACCAACCTTGTCGACGTGCATATGGGCCGGCTGCGCCACAAGGTGGACGGACCCGACGAAGCTCCGATGATTCACAATGTCCGCGGTGCCGGATTCATTCTTCGCGCCGGATCGTAACTTTCAGATGGCTGCGGCGGCGAGGCACCGCTGTTGCCGTTGAGCAAAGATATCGGGCGGCGAATTCCGATGCGTCAACCGCAGTTCATGCGCTCGAACACGTTCCACTGGGCTTTCATCATAGCCGGCGTGTTTGCGGTTTTCATCATCGTTCTTTTCGGATTCATCTACTGGAACATCGATGACTATCTGACAGCGCGGTCCGATCGTGTAATAACCGCACAACTGGATGGGATCGCCGCGCTGCCGCCTGAACGGCGGCTAGAGGCAATCGACGAGCGGCTGAGGCAGGATCCCCGGGGCGTGCAGCTCGCGGCGATTTTTGCCGCCGCCGGTCATCGGATTAGCGGTAATCTGGAGAGCCTGCCGCCCGATCTTCGGATCGACGCCGAAGCGCAAGGCGTCGACATTATCAGGACGGATCGCAACGGCCGCGAACACCAAACCATCCGGGCGATCGCGCGGCGCATGCGAAATGGCGACGTGCTGGTGCTTGGACGAAATGTCGATGAGGCCAAGGAGATTTCTCACGTCGTCGGCCAGGCACTCGCGCTGGGCCTGTTGCCGGGCTTTTGTCTTTGCCTGCTGGCCGGTGCGTGGCTGAGCGTGCGTGCGCAGAAGCGGGTCGAAGAGGTCAACCAGCGGGTTCAGCGCATCATCGCCGGTGATCTGCGCGAGCGGCTTCCGCATCGCACCGTCGATGAGCCGTTCTCGAAACTCGCGGTCATCGTCAATGGCATGCTCGATGAAATGGAAACGATGATCCACGCGCTTGCCGGAGTCGGCAACGATATCGCCCACGACCTGCGAACGCCGCTGACGCGGGCGCGGCTCACGCTTGAGCGCGGTCGCACCAACGCAGCCACGCTGGAGCAGCTTCAGGCAGTCGCGGACAAGGCGATCGCGGGCATCGATCAGTCGCTGACCATCATCACCGCGCTGCTGCGTCTGGCGGAGATCGAAAACAGCCGGCGGTCGGCGGGATTCGGCACCGTCGCGCTGGACGAGATGCTGCGCGAGGTCTGCGATATCTACGAGCCGATCGCCGAAAACAAGAATATCGCCCTGCGTGTCGCAGCGACGCAGCCTCTCACGGTGCGCGGCGACCGCGACTTGTTGATCGAGGCGGTCGCCAACCTGGTCGACAACGCCATCAAGTTCACGTCTGAAGGCGGCAAGGTGGAGATTGCGTTGCTGCGCGGCGAGGACGAAACCATCGTGCGCGTGACGGATACCGGCTGCGGCATCAGCGAACAGGAGCGCGAAGCGGTGCTGCGGCGTTTTTATCGTTCCGACAAGATACGAAACACGCCGGGCGTGGGCCTTGGCCTGAATTTGGTCGCTGCGATCGTAAAGCTGCACGGCTTCCGGATGGCGATCCGCTCCGGACCGGGCTGCCGGGTGGAGATTGTTTGTCCCGACCGGCAGGATTGATGGCGAATAGGATGGACAGACCACGGCGGTGACGCCGGCGGGCTCTTTTGCCGGGCACATGCGTCAGTAGTGCGGAGTTCGAAGTTCGGAGCCACGGTGGCCTCGAACTTGAAAACCCGTATCATTCTCATCATCGCGAACGGTTTTGCCATAGCACTCGGCGGCGAGGCCCGATGCGGTCGCCAGGCACTGCGCATACCTGGTGAAGCTGCAGTCGGTCCCGCCTTCATCATATGACAGGCAGTAGCGGCCCGGAGGTACGATGGGTCCGGCCTGTGCCGTAGAGCCTGTCATCGTCACGAATGCCAATGCTGAAAATGCGACTGCCGTGGCAATCGCAACCGTGTGAATCGTCTTCATGATTCTTTGCGATAGTAGCGTCGCCGATCCTCGAGATAGGAAGCGGCGACCGCCAAATCGATTATAGAAAGATTCATTCTCCAGCTCGTCCGAACGGCGACGACGGACGCGTTGCGATCCGCAAGTGTCGTCACCGCAATCGGTGCGTTGCGCTCATGCTGGAGCATCGCTCGCGCGATCTTCGGGCATCAACGAGGCGCGTGATCGATAAACCCGACAATGAATTCGTATTTAATGGGAATGCGGATTTTCCCCGCCTATCTCTTCTCTAGCACTCCAAGCCGGCGTTTGATGTACGGCCGTGCGCACAATCGATGGAGCAGCCGATGCCCTCACGTCTTCTAACCGCAGTCCTCTTTGTCAGCGCTGTTTTGCTCGGCGGCGCAACAGCCAATGCCGCCCCCCTCGCAAGCCCGATAACAACGGTGCCGCCAGCGCCGATCGGCCATCTGCAGCCGCGCGCGCATCAGGTTTCTCCGGGCGCTCCTGCGGAGCAGATGGAACAACAGCGGCTGTCGACATTCGACGCCGAGCAGCAAAAGCTTGATCAGCAGCTCGACAAGAGTCTGAACATCTGCCGATGTTGATAAACGCGAAGTGAGCTTCCAAATCCCAATGTAGTGGCGCGGCGAAATGAGTGGCCTACCTTGCGCGAATTCGGCATCAGAAAGTGCAGAATGCGGCTCTAAAAATATTCGCGTTGTTCGAAAAGCCCCACAAACTTGAATGTGAGTCCTGATTTTCAAGAGCCGCGAATCTTGCAATGGATCGATAAACGGAGAAATGAGGCTATGACCAGATTCAAGCTCGTCGGCGCGGCAGCAATTCTCTCCATGATGGTCGCGCCGCCGGTGTTCGCGCAGGCCGCTATCCAGGAGCCGGGCGCGTTCGCATTCTACCATCCCAACGCGGACGTTCTGAATGGCGGCCGGCCCACGCCGGCGGCTGCCTTGGGTGCCATGGCATCGGTACTGTTCGGTGGCAGCGACGCGTATGCCGCCGTGGATAATGGTGCAGACGGCGCGTCTTGTGCCCAGCGTTACCGCTCCTACGATCCGGGATCAGGAACCTATCTGGGCTATGATGGTCACCGGCATGCGTGCGAGTGAATTTAATGGTGTCGACGGATTGCGAACCTACATCAGATTAACGCATTCGGAGTTCTAGTGAATGTTGGTGGAGATTCGCTATGTCGAACACCCACAGAAGGCGCAGCCGACAGAGCGGCTGGTTCATCTTGAACGATCTCGCCGTCCTCTTCTCTTTCTGCGCCAGAACCCTACGCTCGATCTGATCTTGTTGCGCGATCTCACATCCTGCCTTTTCTAATTATCCCTGACATCACGACCGCGATCCGCGGTCGCCATGCTGGGGACGCAAGTGGCAATCCACCATCTCAATCAGGAGGCCACCTCGCGCGGCGCGCGCATGCTGCGCACCGCGCTCGGTCCGGCCATCGCGATTTGGCTGGAGGATTCCGCGGTCGTCGAGGTGATGCTCAATCCTGACGGCCGGCTCTGGATCGACCGGCTAGCGGGTGGTCTTGCCGATACCGGCGAACGTCTGTCGCCCTCCGATGGAGAGCGCATCGTGCGTCTCGTCGTGCACCATGTAGGCGCCGAAGTGCATGCGGGTTCACCGCGCGTCTCAGCCGAATTGCCAGAAACCGGAGAACGCTTTGAAGGCCTGCTGCTGCCGGTAGTGGCAGCGCCCGCCTTTGCGATCCGCAAACCAGCGGTCGCCGTGTTTACCCTCGACGATTATGTTGCTGCCGGCATCATGCGTGCGGGGCAGGCCGAGACGATGCGCACGGCGGTTGCGGATCGTCGCAACATTCTCGTCGCCGGCGGCACCTCGACCGACAAGACCACGCTCACCAATGCGTTGTTGGCGGAGGTGGCAAAGACCGCCGACCGCGTCGTGTTAATCGAGGACACCCGCGAACTGCAATGTAAGGCGCCCAATCTCGTGGCGCTCCGCACCAAGGATGGCGTCGCCTCGCTCTCCGATCTCGTTCGCTCCTCGCTGCGGCTGCGACCGGATCGCATCCCGATCGGGGAGGTGCGCGGCGCGGAGGCGCTCGATTTGCTGAAAGCCTGGGGGACTGGCCATCCCGGCGGCGTCGGCACCATTCATGCGGGCTCAGCGCTCGGTGCGCTCCGCAGAATGGAGCAACTGATCCAGGAAGCGGTCGTAACCGTGCCACGCGCTTTGATCGCCGAGACAATCCAGTTCATCGCCGCGGCATCAGCGATGTTGCACGAGCATCTTCATCCCGGCTGACCACAGTGATAATTCGTTGGCGTGGGACGGGACTTTGGCACGTCTGCGCGACACCCCTCGTAGCCGCAGTCTCAAAACCGCATCGATGATCCTTTCGCCTCTATTTTGCTGGATTGATAAAACACTGCAAAACGTCACCGGCGATAGGGCGGATACCAGCGTAAGTGGACAATCACACCGTCACAGCAGCATGCGCCGCCGTGTGGCGGTCGCACCCCGGTCATTGTGGTTCAGGCTCACTTTGCTACTCGCATCACTCACAGGCATGGCGACGACCATCGTGGGCGAGGTACGTGCCAGATGCGGGGTCGTAGGAATGATATAGCTGGGCGCAGGATGAGGCAGTAGCACGACCTGTTGCCGCATAAGCGTTGTTTGCCCCAAAGACAGGAGCCGCGCCGCCAGGCAGCTCCAGGCCCATTCTGCCTGCAGGTGTCAGCGCGCCTCCATTCAGGACATCCCGGTCCGGGTATTGCGCCTGAAAAGAATCCGGGTCCTGGGCCGCCCAGTTCGGTAACTGCGCGCTTGCAGAGGTTACCGCGGTCATCGACACCAGCGCTGCCGCGATCAGAGTTTTGAATGTAGTCATAGTCATTCTCCGTTTTGTTGTTGTTCCGTGCGGAGAATTCGCCCTAGCGATTACCGCTGCTCTCGGAGCGCTCCCTAGATTTTCTCCAGCTTCTCATTTGCCGGCATCCGAGTGATCAGATGCATCGAGCTAGATGTAAGCCGGCAGCGATCTCGTCCCATTAAATTAGGCTTCACAAAGTTCAATTCGCCTTGAGGAGCTCGAGCTGGGTAAATGATCGTACGACGCGCCCGACCATCACGCGGCGTTGAAACGACATGAGGAAAATGTAACTCTAATCCGTCGATCGCTGCCCCATTTACATAGAGGAGCCACACGCTGTTGGCTTTTCATATGCAATGGAGAAATTAAATGACTAAGCTTAAACTTCTATCGGCTGCAATGATTGCCGCAGCCATGCTCGCGACTCCCGCTATGGCTCGCGAGAGCCATGTAACCTCGCGGCACCACGCAGAACACGCCAATGCGAGCGCCTCCGCCAACGCCCGTCATATTGACGGCCGTGTCGGCATTCCTGCGCCGCGCGTCGGCGCATTTCCCCCGGCGCCCCCGGACGGGGAAAATTGCGACGTCGGCGATAACCCGTTTATATGCTGAAAAGCTGGTCAAAGAGGCGTTCAATTGCAAAATGCCAATGGCGTGATCTTGCAGCTCAGCGGCCCAAAGGTCGGCGCTGAGGTGTCGGCTGCAGTGGGCGGGATAACGGTACGTTTGAAATAGGTGTGATGCGATCAGACCTCGCCGCGCGGCGAGGCCTGATCTGCTCAGTATCGTTTCTGCTCAGTATCGTTAGGCACGAAGGTCATCTCGCTGCAAACGCCGACGGGCTGATTGATTCCGGTGCCATGGCACAAATGCGAAGTGCCGACCGGCTCTGAAATTGTCTGCTTTCCGGGATAGACCGGAAGCGCGCGGTCAGAACGACGAGTTTGATCCTAAACAGACTCAAGCAGTCTTGAAAAGTCTGCTTTCTGTCAATCGGCCCGACCGAGCCGCCTACACCAACATGGACCGCTATAAGCGGCCGCTTCAAATCGTTCATCTGACCCAAGGGCGGCCAATCAGGCTCG
>WNFD01005507.1_pt1 | contig 27168 bp, 28 predicted proteins | sample 5400491 | NCBI WGS metagenome assembly WNFD01 (sample SAMN13153343, study PRJNA577476) | soil metagenome | isolation source: 120 cm saprolite under Douglas fir tree site 2 hole 2 replicate 2 | place: USA:California | collected 2015-04-18
CCCGCTCTCCTTCTGATACCCCGCGCTCAGCGTGCCTTTGCTCTTCGCGATGGGCAGCAGCGTGGGATAGAACTGCACAAATGTTGTATCCACGGCGGCGTGCGCGGAGTGGCAGGTGTAGCAGGCGGCCTCGACGGGAACCATTTTCGCGGTCTTGGCGTCATCGAAACCGAAGAAGGCCCACTTGCCGGGAAAACCCGCCTCGTCTTTCACGTGGATTTCGAGGCCCATGCGCTCCGTGCCCTGGAAATTGCCTTTCTGGTTGATGGATCCCTTGCCTTCGGCCTTGCGGACTTCGAGCGCCAGCATGGTTTTGTCGGGCCAGGTGCCGGTTTCCTGAAACTTCTTATATGCCTCGGGATTCACGAACACGTTGTCGAACATGTGATGGTCCATCTGCATGGCGCCAGCGGTGTAGCTCATGTCGAAGCCTGTGCTCAGGTACACCCATTCCCGGTAGCGCTCGGGGAGTTTGAGTTGGCCGTCGGTGGTGTACTCAGGGCCTGAGGCGGACGGCGCGGTCGCGGTCTGGTTGAGAGCGACCAGGGAAACAAGAACTACTGGGGTGAGCAAGGCGACTTTGGTTGGGGTGCGCATTGCGGCAGTATCAAGCTGTGGAGTTTAGAAGGCCAGACTATTTGCTGCACGGCGCTGTGGATTGGCTGCATTTTCTGCCCGCCCGGCGGCGCCGTAGCATAACATTCTGATTATGGACGTTGTCCGCAAGTCGTCGCAGTGGTTCTGGATTGCATTGATCTGGTCCGCAGTTGGACTGTTCGATGCGACGCAGAATGTGTTTGTGATGCGCGCGGAGGGTATGCACCACGCCTGGTTGCGTTTGTTTGTCAGGCTGTTCATCGCCTGGCTGCCGTGGGCACTGGCTACGCCGGTCGTGCTCTTTCTGGGGCGGCGATTTCCTCCGACAAGATTCAGGCCCATCTCCACGTGGGGGATTCATCTCGCGGCCTGCGGCACCATTGGCCTGGTTTACTCGGCATGGGTTGGCGGGCTGGATACGATCCTGAATCCGTGGTTGAGTCCTCCTCCGCCGGGGCAGTTTCTGCATTTCTGGCTGGACAAGTTTTATAACGGGCTGCTGGCGGACGTGATTCTTTATGCCTCGATTCTCGCCATCAGCTATGTCCTGGATTCGCGAGCGCGATTGGCGCGGCAGCAAACCGAGACTGCGAGGCTCAACGAGCAACTGTCTAAAGCGCAGCTCAATGCACTGCGGCGGCAGATTGAGCCGCACTTCTTATTTAATACGCTGAATGCCATCGCAGGATTGGTGCGAGAAAAGCGAAACGATGCGGCCGTGAGCATGATTGCCGGTCTAAGCGATTTTCTGCGGCGGGTGGTGGAGGACTCCAATCGGCAACAGGTGCCGCTGGGCGAAGAGCTGGAGTTTTTGCAAAAGTATATGGACATCCAGAAGGTGCGTTTTGCCGAACGCCTTGAGGTGAGCATGGATGTCCCTGAGGAACTCTTTTCCGCGCAGGTACCCAGCCTGATCCTGCAGCCGATGGTGGAGAATGCGGTCAAGCATGGGATTGCCAAACGAGCGCAGGGTGGCGCGATTCGAGTTTCCGCGTTTCGCTCGAACGGCAGGCTTACTCTCAGCGTATATAACGACGGGCCCAAGTTGCCGGAGGATTGGGACAAGGCTGGGTCTGGAATAGGAATCTCCAATGTGCGGACGCGGCTGCAGGGCTTGTACGGAGACGGGTTCGACTTGAACATGCGGAATCAGCCGGGCGGGGTGGAGATTTCGTTCTCCGTGCCATTTGTGGCGGCCCCTGGCGCGAAGGAATGAATCCGTGTGTCCTGAACGAGATCCAGCAAAAATACGCGCGCTGGTTGTGGACGACGAGCCGCTGGCCCGCAGCAACGTGGTTGTGCTTTTGCGGCTTGATCCGGAAATCGAAATCGTGAGCGAATGCGGCTCCGGCGTGGAAGCGCTGTCCGAAATCCGCAGCCGGAAGCCGGACTTGGTTTTTCTTGATGTCCAGATGCCAGAGTGCGACGGGTTCGACCTGCTGGAGATGCTGGGTGGGGATTTGCCTCCCGCAGTGGTTTTTGTGACGGCTTACGATCAGTATGCACTGCGGGCTTTCGAGGCTGGCGCGCTGGATTACGTGCTGAAGCCTTTCGATAATGCACGCTTCGAGCGCGCACTCGGTCGGGCCAAGGAACAGATCCACCGCGGTAAAGAACAGCCAAAGAGAATAGAGCGGCTGGCGATAAAGAACGCGGGCCAGGTTTCGTTCTTGAAAATCTCTGAAATTGATTGGATCGAAGCCGCTGACTATTACGCTTGCCTGCACGTGGGACCGAAATCCCATTTGTTGCGGCGCAGTATTGCGGATCTGGAGCAAGAACTGGATGAATCCACCTTTTGCCGTATTCACCGGTCGACGATTGTGAACCTGGATCGCGTGCGCGGTTTGAAACTGGGCAAAGACGGCGAATATGAAGTTCTGCTCGACAATGGAAACAAGCTGCGGATGAGCCGGCGTTATCGCAAGGAATTGCAGTCGCGATTAGGAGTGGGTAGGGCGCAGGAGTCGGTATAGATTCAGCCCTGCGCGAAGAGAGTCAGACCTTCAAAACAAACTCTGCACGAAACTCGATCCCACGTTGGTGAACTCGAAGGCGTGCAAACCTAAGCGAGCGGCCAATTCTTTGCAAACCAGGATTCCGCGCACGCTGTTGCCCTTGGCATCCAACCGGGGGGAGTAGACTGCGACTCCCAACTGGCGGTTGACCACTGCCAGCAGGCCGCCTCCAACGCCGCTCTTTGCCGGTAGACCGACGCGATAGGCCCACTCTCCCGCATGGTCGTATAAGCCGCAAGTGAACATCACCGCCAGCACGTCCTTGATGTACTGGAAGTCGAAGACTGGCTCGAGAGTTACAGGATTGGTGCCCATGTTGGCCAAGGTCGCCGCCATCACGGCAAGGTCGCGGCAACTTACCAACAGCGAACACTGAGAAAAATATTGGTGGAGAGTGTGGTTTACATCCTCGTCAATACCGCCGAAATTCAGCATCAGGTAGGCGATGGCGCGATTGCGGTTTCCGGTGGCGGATTCGGAAGCCAGGACTGAACTGTCTATTTGCAGCTTACGGCCAGCGGCGAGTTGCATTTTCTCCACGAAGTGGCGGACGCCGGCGGGGGCCGAGTCTTTCTTAATCAACGAGGCCACCGCAATCGCGCCTGCGTTCACCATGGGGTTGAAGGGGCGCATCGTCCTGGGATCGAGTTCGATCGAGTTGAATGCCTCCCCGCTGGGCTCGACGCCGACGTGCGACAGAGTCTGTTCCCTGCCTAAATCCTCCAACGCCATTTGGTAGGCGAAAGGCTTGCAGATGGACTGAATGGTGAACTCTTTGTTCCAGTCGCCGGCGGAATAAACCTGGCCGTCAACCGCTACCAGGCAGATGGCGAAATCGCTGGGATCGGCCTTGCCGAGTTCCGGGATATAGGTGGCTACTTCGCCTTCGTCAATGCCGCGGAATTTGTTATAGGTGACTTCGACGATCTCCTGTAAGTCCAGGGTATCTGGCATATCTTGAGTGGAAGTCGGATCAACGGACTAACGCGACTTGGCCGCTTCATACGCTTTCGAACTCCGTCGTTCGAAAGGGAAGGTTTCCGGGCTTCGATCCCCCTACTTTCATAGAAGTGGCAACGCTACAGAGTGAAAGCAGGGTAATCCATCGGTGGCGTTTTTACTCATTCAACATTCTTATTGCCTAACTACCGACTGGTTTATAGCACACGGAATGAAGGTTACTTGCCGCTGCAAGAAGCGCAGGATTTCAACGGCTGTGCCAATGAGTGAAATTTTTGGTATGGTTTCCAGATCGATCGGGAGGCTCGGTACAGATGGCGATTGCCACGATTAATCCGGCGACTGGAGAGCTAGTCAAGGTCTTTGAGCCGCTGCCGGACGCGCAGGTCGACGAGAAAATCAGTCTCGCCGAGCGCACTTTCTCGGAGTACCGTCACAGCTCCTTCGTCGACCGTCGGAGGATGATGCTGCGGGCGGCGGAAATCCTGGAAAACGAAAAAGAAACATTTGGCCGGTTGATGACCACCGAAATGGGCAAGACTCTGCGCTCTGCGGTGGATGAGGCGGCCAAGTGCGCTTCGGGTTGCCGTTATTACGCTGAAAATGCAGAGCGCTTTCTAGCTGACGAAATTGTGGAGACGCCGGCGGCGCGTAGCTTCATCCGTTACCAGCCGCTGGGACCGATTCTTGCGGTGATGCCGTGGAATTTCCCTTTCTGGCAGGTGTTTCGTTTTATTGCGCCGGGGTTAATGGCGGGGAATGTCGGGCTGCTGAAACACGCATCGAATGTGCCGCAATGCGCGCTGGCCATTGAAGACATTCTTTTGCGGGCTGGATTTCCCAAGGGCGTCTTCCAGACTCTGCTGATTGGCTCACAAAAGGTGGACCGGATTCTCAATGACCCGCGGGTCATGGCGGCAACGCTTACCGGAAGTGAAAGGGCGGGAATCGAAGTGGGAGTGGGGGCGGCTAAGAGAATCAAGAAAGTGGTGCTGGAACTGGGCGGCAGTGATCCGTTCATTGTGATGCCGAGCGCAAACCTGGAGGAAGCCACGACGACCGCGGTTAAAGCGCGGATCGTAAATAACGGACAGTCGTGTATCGCAGCCAAGCGCTTTATTGTGGCGGAGCAGATCGCCGATCAGTTTGAGCGGAAATTCGTAAGCAAGATGGAGGCGCTCAGGCTGGGCGATCCGTTCAAAGAGGACACGGAGCTGGGACCGTTGGCGACCAAGGACGGCGTGTCCGATCTGGATGCTGATGTTCAAAAGACAGTGGCGGCGGGGGCACGACTTCTGACCGGAGGCAAGGCGATAGACCGTCCGGGAAATTTTTATGCGCCGACGGTGCTGACGAACGTCCCTCGCAATTCTCCAGCGTATAGAGAAGAGCTGTTCGGGCCAGTAGCAAGCCTGTTTCGTGTGCGGGATATCGAGGGCGCCATCAGCCTAGCAAACGACACCCGCTTTGGGCTGGGCGCCAGCGCGTGGACCAATGATCCGGAGGAACGCGAGCGATTCATCAATGAACTCGATGCGGGTATGGTGTTCATCAACAAGATGGTGGCTTCAGATCCAAGGCTGCCGTTTGGGGGCATCAAGCAATCGGGACACGGGCGGGAGTTGGGGCCTTACGGCATTCGCGAGTTTACGAATGCCAAGACGGTATGGGTCGAAGCTGGTAAGTAGGACCACTCGAAAGGCTCTCCTGAGCAACTTTTGGCGTTCTGCCGTGTTCTTACTCGGTGAGGAAAACTATGCAGGCAAGGAACGATAGCTCATTCACCAAGTGGAACGGCCAGGGCGCGCGAATGATGGCAATTGGACTGGTCGCTCTGTGCGCCGGAGTGTTGAACGCACAAGATTATCCTCGAGATCGTCCGGACCGACCGCCAGATCGGGAAGACCGGCGAGACCGCGAAGACCACCAGGAGAGCCGGGAGAACGGAGTCAGCGCCGGCGGAAAGTGGATGGAATACCGCGCTGAAGACCCGATGACCGTGGCGAAGCGAGTGCGCTTTGAACTGCCTGCCGAAAACGTGAATGCCGAAGACAGGGTGGACGAGGCACGAATCATTCTTTACTGCACCGACGGCAAGCTGAACTTGGCCGACTTCCGTCCCAATATAAGGCTGGGCAGGCCGGACTGGCCGGGATTCTGGGGACAGCCGCAAATGCGGGTGCGGGTCCGGGCGGACGAGGGCCACAGCGATCACAATTGGAATTGGGTGAACGGACACTTTCTGTCCATGGACAAAGGTACGACCCGCGAACTGCTGGGGGCACGGCTATTTCGCATCGAGTTTCGAACTCCTGAGGGTCCGAAGATCGCGGAGTTCTCGCCCGCGGGGCTTGATCTGAGGTTGGTCAGGAACGCTTGCGGGCTAGAGCCGAAGCGACCCTGACCACAGTCTGGCGTGGCGCAATGAGCCTACCAACCCGATCTGCTATGCGCGGATGAACCTGCCGGCTCAGGGCGCGCCGTGAACACGTTACCTTTGGTCGGCCTGCGGTAAAACGGAAGACCGTACGCTGATCTCATATCACTTATTGTGCTGAAGTGCGGCAACCGATATGATGCCTCGCAATGCGGTAATGCCGAGCGGCTAACCCGCAAACCACGAGGAGGCGTCATGGATTCCAGCCAGGTTCCGCTTTACATCTTTTACGGCGTGGTTGCCCTGTTTGTGTTGGGCACAATTCTAAGCGGCTTTTTCCAGGTTATGACAGCGGAAGCGGTGGTGGTTCAGCGGGTGGGAAAATTTCAACGCGTCGCCACAGCCGGCATGAACTTCAAGTTGCCGTGGCTTGACCAGATTGCAGGCCGCGTAGATTTGCGAGTACAGCAACTCGCGCTCGATGTCGAAACCAAGACTAAAGACAACGTATTCGTAAAAATTCCGGTTTCGGTGCAATATCACGTGATCCCGGACAAAGTTTATGAGGCCTTTTACAAACTGGCGAACCCGAAGCAGCAGATTTCCTCCTATGTGTTCAATATGATTCTGGGACACGTGCCGAAGATGAATCTGGATGACGCATTCCTGCAGCAATCGGACATTGCAATTGCGATTAAGCAAGGACTGGACGATGTGATGCAGACCTACGGCTACGCTATCGATCAAGCGCTGGTGACCGACATTCAGCCGGATGAGAAAGTGAAGGCGGCGATGAATGAGATCAACGCTGCGCAGCGAGAGCAGGTAGCGGCCAGTGCACGCGGCGAGGCGGAAAAGATCCTCAAGGTAAAACAGGCCGAGGCAGAAGCGGAGAGTAAGGCTTTGCAGGGCCAGGGTATCGCCAACCAGCGCAAAGCAATTATTGAAGGATTGAAACAGTCGATCGAGGCCTTCTCGGCCGCGGTCGAAGGCACCACCGCGAAGGACGTAATGATGTTGGTGCTGGTGACGCAGTACCTGGATACCATCAAAGAGATCGGCGCTCAGGACAAGACCAACACGCTGTTCATGTCGCATTCACCATCAGCCATGGGCGATCTTTTCCACCAGATGCAGGATGCAGTGCTGATCGGACAGAAGGCCGCCGCAGCGGGGTAGGGCTATCGCGGTTGCGGGCCGAACGCCAATCTCCAGAGAGAGATCACGGTCGTCGACCGATCCTGAGACCATCGTTTGGCTACTTGCCCGAGATAACGAGATAAAATGAGAAAGGGCTCGCGTGAGAACCGTCCGGTACCCTTTGTGTGACTTTGTTTTCCCTGTAAGCCTTGATGGGCAGGCCTTTTGGCGGTTTCTGGGGGAAGATACAAAACCCTAACATCCCTCTTTCCAGTCGGTTGCGTCTGCCTTCCCGACGGGTCAACTTTGGTACCCAACCTGCTTCTTATTCGGGTGGAGGGCCGTCTCGCCCATGTTTTCCAAAGCCGTAAAGTTCTTCGCAATGTCTTTCCCCCTCGCGTTTCTGGTGTCAGCATCTGCATTCGCCGATACCTGTAACAATTTCTCAACCTACGTCTGTGCCCAGGCCACGCCCAACACCGTGCACATCATCGGGAATGGGCCAACCGGTTCTTCGGTTGGAACCACTGTGGGTCTGATCACAGGAACCAGCTTTGGCGTGACCATGGCGAATGGTTCTGCCTCTGACATCATCATCATCGCTGCATTTACCGGTTCCAGTCCCAGCGGAACGCTGAACGGAAGCGCATTCACCAGTTTGAGCAGCTTCCCGGAAGGCGGCGCACTGGGCGCGATCGGCACTACGCTGACTGCGCTTGGGCTGGGCGCAGCTCCAAGTTCCTTTGGATATGTTGACCTGCACACCGCCCTGGGCTCAGGTCAGACGTTGACGGTTAACGTTAGCGGTCTGGCACCCGGCACTGTGGTTTACGGCTTGGCGCTGAACAACGTGACAACCTGCACCCACGGAAAGAACCCAGTTTGCACGACTGCAACCCTGATCACCAACATTACGCCGAACTCGGAAGGTGGGATCATCGGAGGCCGCACTCCTCCTCCGCCGCCCACGGTTCCTGAGCCGGGCACGCTCGGTCTCCTCGGAACCGGATTGGTTGGTTTGGCTGGGTTGGTACGCAGGCGTTTCGCGAGCTAGCTGCAACTACACATCTCGTTTTTCCTCTCACGGCCCCGGACGGCTCTCTCGTTTGGGGTCTTTCTTTTAACAGCAGAAAAGCTTTTAACCGCAGCGCTGCGCAAACGGGAGCGGAGGATACAGAGGAACTTTGGTTTTTCTTGAGGGGCAGGCGGCGCCTGTTAATCTGTTCACTAAAGTTTCCATCCATGAGCAAAGTCATTCTGATCAATTTTTCCGGTGGCGACCGGCCCGGGCAGACCAGTTCGCTGGCCGAGATCCTAGCGCAGTATCGCGTCCGCATACTCGACATTGGCCAGGCGGTGGTGCACGAAACCTTGGCGCTGGCGGTGCTAGTGGAGGTCCCGGCTGGGGTGGATTTCACTCCGCTGAAAAAAGACTTGATCGTGAGAGCCCATGAACTGGACTTGAAAATCAAGTTCACTCCCGTGACCGAAGAGGCATTCAACCATTGGGTGCGGTCGCAGGGAAAGTTTCGCTTTGTGATCAGCGTGCTGGGGAGAGAGATTACCGCGGAGCCATTGGCCAAAATCAGCGCGGGAATTTCACGCCACGCATTCAATATTGACCGGATTGAGCGGCTTTCAGGACGGCTGTCGCTGAGCGGGCGGGTGGAAAACGCGAATGCTTGCATCGAGCTTGAAATCAGTGGCGAAAGCGACTCCGCTGTGGCTTTGCGAGCCGAGCTCATGGAATTGACGCAAGAATTTGCAGTAGACGTTGCGTTCCAGCGTGAAAGCATCTACCGGCGCAACCGGCGGCTGTTCGTGTTCGATATGGACTCCACCTTGATTCAGGGAGAAGTGATTGACGAGCTAGCCAAGCTGCACGGAGTGGGCGATCAGGTCTCTGCAATTACCGCGGCCGCCATGCGCGGGGAACTTGATTTCAAGCAAAGCTTCACACGCAGACTCGCGCTGCTTCGGGGCCTGCCGGCGCAGAGCCTCGAAACGGTGCTGCACTCAGTGCCCCTCGCTGAGGGCGCGGAACGGCTGGTTTCAACCCTGAAAATGCTGGGTTACAAGACCGCAATCCTTTCTGGAGGATTTACTTTCTTCGGCGAGCACTTACGAGCGCGACTTGGAATTGACTATGTGTACGCCAACGAATTGGAAATGGAAAACGCCGCAGTTACCGGCAAGGTCGTAGGTGAAATTGTAGATGGAAAAAAGAAGGCGGAGCTTCTGGAAGCGCTCGCCTTGAAGGAAAACATTTCCTTGGATCAGGTGGTTGCGGTCGGCGATGGCGCGAACGACCTGCCCATGCTAAACCTTGCGGGCATGGGGATTGCTTTCCATGCCAAGCCTCTAGTCCGTGAGAGTGCAAACCACGCGGTCTCGCATCTGGGACTCGACAGCCTGCTGTACTTGATAGGGGTGCGGGACCGGGACTTGGACAAAACGAGACTTTGATTCTACGTGGGCTGCGTCCTCCTACCGAGGACTGAAGAATCAAGAATAGTGCGTGAGGGCACCTCATCAACGGGAAGCTGGCGATTTCAATTCTTCCCTCCGTGATTCAGTACCCTCTGCGGGTTTACGGGTTGGTTTAGGCGGCTTCGTCGTGGATAGCGGCTACGACTTTGTCTTTGACTTCCGCGGGAATCTCGCTCATTTTGTGAGCGGTGCGCGCATGCTCGGTGACTTGTCTAAGAACGTCCTCTTCACTGTCGCCGCGGGCAACAAAATCACAGTCCGCGCCGACGTCTCTGCAACTCACAGTTTTTGGCATGGAACCTCCTTCTGGCGGGAAGTCTAGCACACGAGAGGCGAGAGCGGGTTAATTCACGACGGGTGCGGCCTGCACCCTCCTCTAGTTCATTTTGGTGGCGCCGCTTGACCCTGGGTCTCGGATTTCCGCGCCGATCGCATCGCCCAAAAGGTGTTGACCAGCACGAGCGCGGCCAGGCCCCCCAGCACCCATGCGTCTGGCTTGTGAAGGCGCGGGAACAGCAGCAATGAAACGCCTACGGCCAACACTGCAAACATGTCCCCCATCGGCAAATGGAATGCTGCGCTCGGCATTGCCGCTTTGCGGCGGAGCACCGGAAGCGCGGCGCAGACGGTTCCGTAATAGACCAGCCGCGCCATCGCTGAGATGGCAACGTTCCATTGAAAACTCCCGATAAGCGAAAATCCCCAGAGGCACACGGCGAAGATGACGATGGCGATGTGGGGAGTGCGAAACTTACTGTGTACGCTGGCCAGTTTCGATGGCATGTCTCCCTGTTCTGCCTGCGCAAACAAAATTCGGGGAAAGCCCAGGATGTTTGCGCTGAGATAGCCGTAGCACGAGATCAGGACTCCAATGCTCACGATTCCCGCGCCCCAGGGTCCCAGCATGAGCTGCACTGCGGTTGCCATGGGACGGTCGGTCATGGATGACTGCGGCAGGACGGAAACAATGATCCACTGGGTCATCGTATATACCAGCGTGCAGACCGCAAGTGCGGCAAACAAGGCAAGCGGATAATCGCGGCGGGGATTTTTCGCTTCTCCTCCTAGCATCAGCGCGGTCTCGTAGCCGCCGTAAGCAAACATCAAGAGCAAGACGGCGTGCAGCCAGTTTCCGGACGGCCCGGCAGGCGGGGAAATGATCAATGGATGGTGCTTCAATCCCAGGAAAAGAAGCCCGGCGAGAATGAATCCGCCGAGGGTGAGCAACTTGGCGGCGGTGAAGACATTGCTCAAAGTGGTGCCGCGACGTACCCCGAGGTAGTTCACGATTGCCAGAAAACCCAGCAAAAGCGTCAAGACTAGAAAGCGAAAAAAAGGGGTCTTGACCGGAGGCCAGAACTCAGCCAGGTAAATTACGAAGAGGTTCGCGTTGGCCGCGGCGGCGGTCAGTCGGGTAAGCCACCCAAACCAAGCGATGGTGATTCCTGCGGCACGGCCGAACGCTGTACGCGTATAAAGATAAACGCCTCCACTTTGCTCGAAGCGCGAGGAAACCTCGGCGAAGCATGCCATCACGAGTCCGGTTCCCGCGGCAGCAAAAAGCCAGGCAAACGGGCTGGCGCTTCCTACCAGTGCGGAGATGACTGACGGCAGCCCAAAGACTCCGCTGCCGATGATGCAATTGACCATGAGCGCGGTGAGGCTCCAGCGGCCAATTGCGCGGAGGAGAGTGGGTCGAGGGCTGGGTTCCGGCACGTCAGGGTTGTATCACACAGGGTCGTAGAACAGAAGATTTGCGAGTGAAGATGGCTTCAGTTCTGGCCTTGGAGCTGTGGCATGGTCTTGAGAATTGCCACCAGTTGATTCACCACGGATTGCTGTGGATTCGCGCCGATGATGCGGTTGGTGATCACTCCATCGCCGTCAATTACAAGATAGGTGGGGTAGGCGCGAACGGTAAATAGATTGACCAGTTTCTTGTCGGCGTCGCGATATTGGGCCCACTCCATCTTGTTTTCGGCGATGAATTGACGCCAGGCGTCTTCGTTGTCATCGGCGCTGACGCTGATGAGAACAAGTTTGGCGGGGTCGTATTTGCGGGTGAGGTCGCGCAATTCCGGCACGGATTCGCGGCAGGGAGGGCACCAAGTCGCCCAAAAATCGAGAACGACAATCCGACCGGAAAATTGTTTCAAGGACAGATCTTGTCCCTGGACTGTGGTGATGCGAAAGTTGGGAGCAAACTCTTCGCCGGCGCGGCGAGGATCGGCGAGCATCAGTTTCGCGCGTTCGGCAACCGGGGCAGGAGGATCGAGGGCCAGGCACTTTTTCAGCTCGGCGATGCCGGCATCGGTCTTTGATTCACGCAGCAATACCGTCCCTAGCCATAGATGGAATAAAGGATTCGCGCTTTCAATTTGAGCGGCGGCACGGAACTCGGCTTCGGCCTGGGCCAGCAGTTCCCTGTCTCTTGCAGCCAGTTCTACAAGGGCCTTGCCTTTTATGATGTGGGCGGTGGCTTTCGAGTCGTTGTCGGTAGCGATCTTGAGGGCGCGGTCGCACGAGTCTGCTGCATCCTGGAGTTGACCGTTGCCGCTATAGGCTGCAGCCAGGCCGAGGTAACATTCCTCGCAAGAACCGGCGGCTTCGTGGTTTGCTTCCTGGAAGGACCTGATAGCAGTTATCCAGTGACGGGAGGCGAGTGCGTCTCGTCCGGCCTGAAGTTTTTCTTGAATGGCGGGATCGGATTGGGCCTGGGCGATACATCGCGGTTGCGGCTCAAATACCCAGATCGCTACTAGGAGCCCGATTACCCGGGAAAAACGCACGTGTCGCATTTGCTGACCGATCAACTCACTTTCGCTCTTAGCTGCCGCCATGCTATGACATGCTATGACAACCGCTATGACACCGCTATGACAACCGCGTTGACATTTCCACAGGAGCGAGGCAAACTAGGCAATCTGCCTGCACAACGTAGTCTCGCGCGCAGATGGCCACAAAACCTCAGATTTCGCATTCATCGCATCTATGCTTATGAGTGAAGACCGGCGCTCCTACACGCTCGACTCAACCCTGGAGACGGTTGACAATGCGGAACAGGCGGCCAGCGAGATCGATCGCCATGGCGGTGCGTGAGGCAGCGGTCAACGCGGTGCTGCATGGCAACGCGTATGATCCGGAGAAAAAGGTTCGGCTGGACTTCGAACGCGTAAAGGGCGACTTGATCATTACCATTCGCGATCAGGGGAAGGGCCTGGATTTAGGGAAAATCCCTGATCCCCTGTCACCGGAAAACCTTTTAAAAACATCAGGACGCGGAATCTTCTTAATACGTTCGTTTATGGATGAGGTGGAGATTCATCCTTCCCAAACGGGCACGGAAATCAAACTTATCAAGCACGTCCACGGAGCACCCGCGGGCGGCAAGGAGGCTTCTCAGTGAACTTGAAAACCACTACTCGACAGGTTGACGGAATCACCATTGTGGACTGCAGCGGGCGGATCACTTTGGGCGAAGGCAGTGTAGTCCTGCGAGACGCAGTAAAGGACCTGCTCTCGAAGGGTCAGAAGAAGATCCTGCTCAACCTGGGCGACGTCAACTACATTGACAGCTCGGGCATCGGCGAACTGGTCAGCGCCTACACCACGGTGAAAAACCAGGGTGGCGAACTGAAGTTGCTGAACCTGACCAAGAAGGTCCACGATCTGCTGCAGATCACTAAGCTCTATACGGTTTTCGACGTACGAGATGACGAAACGTCGGCGGTCAAGTCCTTCAAGTAGATTGCGATTCGGAGGCCTGCCCTCTCTGGGCTGGCCTCTCGTAGTTCCGTTCTGGGAAGTCTCATACATTTTTCTGTCTCACGGAGCGTGATTGGCTCGGTAACACACTAGACTTTGTGTGTGATCTCGAAGCTTGTAGTTCTCGCCCTGCTCTTCCCTAGCCTTTCCTCGGCTGCCTGCATTGCTTTTGATCAAGCGCAGAAACATATTGGCGAGACGCAATGCGTGTCAACTGGCGGGCAAACTGGTGGAGATTCGCGGAGAAGTAAAAGAATACGATGGGCGGACGGAGATCATTCTCGACAATGCGAAGCAATTGGGAGGCGAAGCAACCCCACTGCCTCCGCTGCAGAAAATGTTTGATGTGGAGCAGAAGGGACACTTCAGCGCGGGAAAAGCGCGCGCGTCGCACAGACGCAGCACGCGAAAGAAGAAAGAAGTTCCGACTCTCCCCATCGAGATTCCGGAGGACGTAGAGTCGGACTGACCAGTCTGCGATCGGACTATGGCTTCGTAATCGTTATCCCGCCATTGTGACCGCTTCCAAGCTGCGATCCTGCATCCGCGTAAACCGTGCCGAAAAACAGTCGCCTGGACGGCTGCCGAAGAATAGCCGCTGTTGAAATTGGTGTGCGAACTGAAGGGGAATGGTTCCCGCCTTTTAACTTAGACCAGGCCACGCCTAAGTTCGTCTAAGGGATAAAGCGTACCGCGCCATTCCACGCCTCCGCGCCATAGAGTGAAGATCATCGAGCGCAGCATGGTGTAGATGAATAGCAGTGTGCCCAGCGGATGAAGGAAGAAATACCAGGGGCGCACGTCCGAGTAAACGGACATACCTACGTAAAGAAAGAATATGCAGGCCAAAGCGACGGCGTAGGGGATACGTGCCGGTCCGTGGGCAAGGAAAACGCCGAGGAAAGGCAGAACGTTGGCTATTGCTGCGGCTAGGCAGAAACCAATCGCGCGCCACCATTGGAAAGACATTACGGCGAAGAAATTCTTGGTCAAGTTGCGGACGACGCCGCGGGCTCCCATCGCCCAGCGGATTTCGAGGAGATCATTTCCGAGAACGTTGCGTTGGCGGAAACCGCCGTTCTTGATGACTTTGCCCAGCTTCATGTCGTCCACGACCTCGAAGCGCAGCGCTGCGTAAGTGCCGACTGCTTCATAAACGCTGCGACGCACCAGATTGAACGCACCGACGCCCATGTGGTCTTTGGCTTTCGGGTCGGCAACTTTCCAGGGGCGGTGTCCGAAGAGGAACAACAACTGGAAGAAGGCGAGCATCATTTTTTCGCCTGGGCGTTTCATGATAGTGCGCGGAAAGAGGACGACGTGGTCAGCGAGCTCAGCTTCGGCATAGGCAATCGCACGGCGCAGGCAATCGGGGCGGAACATTACGTCGGCGTCGGTAAACAAAAGCCAGTCGCAATCGGCAGACTGGCTCGCAGCGGTCCACATGGCATGGGCTTTGCCCATCCAGCCAGGGGCGAGTTCATGGATGTGGACGACTTTGAGAACATGCCTCGACGGGCGAGGACGCCCGTCGCTCCAGTCCCTCGTTGACTTAGAGACCTTGTCCATGATTTCGCCGGTGCGGTCGGTGGAGCGGTCGTTAATGGCGATTACCTCGTAGTTGTCGTAGTCGAGCACGAGCAACTGGTTGAGAGCTTGAGCGATGGAAGCTTCTTCGTTGCGCGCTGGGACAATGATGGCCACTCGGGGATTTCCGGAGGGCGTTGCGGGTTGGCGGTCCCAGTCCGGCAGCGAAATGTTGGTGAGGGTGCGAACGCCGAGAGTAGCGTCCACGACGCGGGAGAGCCAGATCAGAGCGAGGAGAGTTCCTGCGATCCAATGAAAATAAATCATCCCACGTGGGCCTGAGTGGGGCGGAGCTTACGTTCGACGGCTACGGGTGGAGCAAAACGCATGCCGTAAAACAGTATGACAGAGGAAACGATCATGGCGACAATTGGCAGGATGAAAGCAGTTTGGAGGGAATGGCGATCGGCCACCCAGCCCATCATGGTGGGCGAAGGCACGTCGCCCAGAATGTGGATGATGAAAATGTTAGCCGAGATCGCAGTGGCGCGGATGTGAGCACCCGCGGAGTTGATGACGGCGGCGTTCAGCGGCGATGTATTGAGCAGAAGAAAAAATGCGGCAACGGCAATCGCGGGGACCATGGCACGTCCGCGGGTGGACACGGCAACGATCATGAAGGGGACGCCCAGGGCCATACCCGCGGCAGAAACGAGATAGTAGGAACTTTTCATTCGCGGCAAGAGATAGTCGCCAAGCCAGCCACCAGCCAGAGATGCCACGATGCCATCTACCACCACGATCATGCCGAACATAAAATTGGCGGTCTCAAGTGAGTAGTGGCGCTCGCTGTACAGGAACTGGGGCATCCATACCTGAAGTCCGCCCAGCGAATAAGTCATCGCGGCCATGCCTAGAGTAGCGGTTACAAATGCGGGATTGCGGGCCAATTGGTGATAAAGCTTTCCGAAGTAGAAGTAGATCGCAAGCAGAATCCTTCTCCGCAATGGAATATCTCTTGGGATTACGTTCTGTTCTAGGTCCTCCTTGATGGAATCAAACTGTCCGCGCTCGGGTTCTTTGACAAAGAGCACCGCGAGCGCGAGCAGAAATCCAGGAGCGGCGGCAATATAAAACGGGAAGCGCCATCCGTACAGGGGAGCGAGATGGCCTCCGAGCAGATAGCCAGCCGCAGAGCCTACCGGAATGGCGAGATAGAAAACTCCCAGAATACGGGCGCGCACGGCCTCGGAAAACAAGTCAACGACGAATGTTGGCGCAATGGTCACAAAAGTCGCCTCGCCGATTCCGACCAGGGTGTGGCGGATGAGCAGCTCGGTATAGGTGTGGGTGACGGCAGTAAGCAGGGTGAGGCCGCTCCAAAAAATGGCGCCGACGACAATGATCAGTTTGCGCGAGTAACGGTCGGCGAGCGGACCCACGAACGGGGCCGCGATCATGTAGCAGATCAGGAACGCACTGGTCAGCAAACCGATCTGAGCCTTGTTGACGTGGAATTCTTCCTGCACCAGGGGCTGGACGGCGAACAGTACATTGCGATCGGCGTAATTGAGCAGGTTGAGAGCTGTCAGCAATACCAGCGTGGTGCGAGGATGGAGGTGGTCCTGGGTCACGTGAGAGAGGAATATAGCATGGCCGAAGATGAGGACAGGAGGAGGGTGCAAACTTGACAACTACGACACTTGTCGCTAGTATATGCGACAAATGGCAAGTGAACTGCAAGCGGTAATAAAGGAGCTGGGGGGGCACCAAACTCTGGGGCGGACTCTCTCCAGTGAGCGCGATCTGAGAGAAGCGATTCGCGAAGGCTTCCCGCCAGCGGTGGTTGAGGAACTCATGCGCGCTTCTGGGCTTTCTTTGAAGGAATTGGCGGAGTCGCTCGACCTGTCACCGCGAAGCCTGCAGCGGCGGCGGCGCAGCGGACGTTTGGCGCGGTTCGAGTCAGACCGGCTGTATCGGCTGGCGCGTATTGTCGCGCTGGCGCGGCAGAATCTGGGCAATCAAGAACTGGCGATGCGCTGGCTGAAGCGAGCCAATCGCGCCTTGGGCGGACTTGCACCCATTGCCGCCATCGATACGGAACCGGGGGCACGGCAAGTGGAGAATGTACTCGGCCGAATCGCCTACGGCGGGATTAGTTGACCCGAGTTTACCGGGTTCTGCGGCGCCCATACGCGGAGGCGCCGTTCGAGGGCGAGGGCGCATACCGCTACGGTGGGCGGTGGTCGAGCCCGGGGACTCGAGTAAGCTACGCGTCGGAACACGAATCACTAGCCATGCTGGAGTATTTCGTCCATTTGGACGCAGATGACCCACCACCGGATCTGGTGCTCGCGATTGCGGATGTTCCGGACCACGTGAGGCGGGAACAAATTGGGACGGATAAACTGCCGCCGCATTGGCGTGAAACGCCCGCACCCGCCGAATTGATTCGCTACGGGGATGAGTTCGTGGAACGCGCGGAGTGCGTCTTGTTAGTGATTCCTTCGGCTCTGGCGCCCAGCGAGAACAATTGGCTGATCAATCCTCAGCATCCGGATTTCCAGAGAATAACTCTTCGCGAGACGCGAGCGCTTAACTACGATCCGCGCCTGTTTCATCGCCGACATCGCGAGCGCAAACGCAAATAGCAGACGTCTAGTTCTTGTTCTTCTTTGGCCTGGGCCAACGTGCCGTCACGACCGTGGAAATTCCACCACGCGGACGGAAGTCTCCCTTGACTTCGGCCCACACCGGGCGGGCCCAGCGCACCACGTCATCGAGTACCTGGTTGACGATGTTTTCCTGGAAGATACCTAGATTGCGATAGGACTGCAAATATTCTTTCAAAGACTTGAGTTCGAGACAGGAGTTCGCAGGCATGTAGCGGATGGTGATGACGCCGAAGTCGGGCAGCCCGGTCTTGGGGCACACGGACGTGAATTCCGGGTCGTCTATGACGATCTCGTAACCAGGAAATTGGTTGGGCCAGGTTTCGATCTGGGGAAATTTTGCGTCCAGTCCGGCCTTGGCGTGTTCTGAGGTGTAGCGTGGCGGCTTCGGCATAGGGGCATTGTAAACAGCGAATGGCGAGTCGCCAAAGAGCAGCCGCGTTTTGACCCTGTCCCTTCCCTGAAGTTCGCCTCTACGAATATGCTCAACGGGAGCGAAAACTGAGATCAACATGGGATCAAAATCTCGTATTGCGGTGATTGGTGCGGGAGCGTTTGGCGGGTGGACCGCCTTGTATCTGCTGCGGCGTGGGGCGCGCGTCACTTTGCTGGACGCCTGGGGCGCGGGCAACGACCGGGCTTCTTCTAGCGGCGAGACCCGTGTGATTCGGGGAACATATGGGCCGACCCAGCCTTACACGAAAATGGCGGCCCGGGCAATGGAGTTGTGGAGAGAGCACGAAAAGCGCTGGGGCCTCCAGCTTTTGCATTCCATCGGAGTGCTGTGGATGGCGGCGTCTGGCGACGATCAGTTCGAGCGCGGATCTTTATCCGCATTGGAGGAAGCGGGTATCGCGTACCGAGAGCTGGGCAGCGACGAGATTACTCGGCGGTGGCCGCAAATCAACCCGGATGGAGTGGGTTGGGGCATTTACGAACCAGACGGCGGTTTTCTCGCGGCACGGATAGCATGTCAAGCGGTGCTGGAAGGGTTCCTTGCCGAGGGTGGCGAATACAGACAAAGTGGCGCGTTGGCAGATGATCTTGAAAGTGGGCTGGGCCGTGGCCTCGTGCTTACAGACGGATCGAAACTGTTTGCCGATAAGTATGTTTTCGCTTGCGGGCCTTGGATGGCCAGTCTCTTTCCAGAAACCATTGGCGACAAAATTCGCTCGACGAAGCAGGATGTGTTTTTCTTCGGTACGCCGGAGGGAGACGACCGGTTTTCAGCGGAAAAGCTTCCGGCGTGGGCTGACCATCGCGAAAGGTTCATCTACGGCATTCCAGGAAGTGGTATTTCAGGAAAGGGAGAGCGGGGATTCAAAATCGCCGATGATAGTCGGGGGCCGGATTTTGATCCGAATACGTTCGAGCGCATCGTCAGCGCCGAAACTCTCGAGACCGTGCGCGAGTATCTGGGCTTTCGCTTCCCTGCCATGAAGGATGCCCCGCTGCTGGAAACCCACGTGTGCCAGTATGAGAACACCCCGGACAATCACTTCGTCATTGACCGGCATCCGGCGTCAGATAACGTATGGCTGGTGGGCGGCGGATCCGGACACGGGTTCAAACACGGGCCGGCGCTGGGCGAAATGGTGTCGGCGCTGGTGATGGAGCGCCAAGAGGCTAACCCGCTCTTCCGGTTGGAACGATTCGCGAAACCGAATCGAATTGATTTGAAATAAAGCAAAGCCTGCGGTTTTCAAGTGCACACGAGTGGTAGCGATTTTCGCGGTTCTTTCAGCAACTCTCTGCATCTAAACGGTTAAGGGCAATGTATGTCCACGCTGATGAATCCGAGTGTTACATTAATCGTTACCTTAATTGAAAATGGCTGAAGACGGCAAAAAAGCGGGGTTTTTCGCCCAGCGGCGTTGGGTGGTGTGGGCGGTCGGCGCAATTGTTGCCGTCGTGCTTCTGGCGTCATTTGCCTCGCGCGATGATTCGGTTGCGGTTTCGGCGGCGACCGTCGCGCGCTCCACGATTCGCAGCGTGATTTCGACTAATGGAAAAGTCGAGCCCGTACGGAACTTCGAGGCTCACGCGCCCGTGGGGACCAACGTTGAGAAGGTCCTGGTGAAAGAGGGCGATCAAGTAAAAAAGGGGCAACTACTGGTTGAATTGGACGCAGCCAGCGCACGCAGTCAGGAGGCACAGGCTTTGGCGCAGGTACGGGCCTCGGAAGCTGACATCAAAGCGGTGCAGCGCGGCGGGACCCAGGAGGAGCTACTTACGCTGCAAGCGCAACTGGTGAAGGCGCGCGCCGATCATGATGCGGCCCAGCGCAATCTGGAGTCGCTGAAGCGGCTGCAGCAATCGGGCGCAGCGTCACCGGGAGAAGTTCGGGCAGCGCAGAATCAACTGGACACTACGGCGGCGGAGGTCAAACTGCTTGAGTCGAAACAGAAGGAACGCTATTCGTCTCCCGAAATTGCGCGGGTGCAAGCCCAGCAGTCGGAAGCGCAGAGCGCCTACAGCGCGGCTCAGGATGTGCTCAGGCAACTAGTCATCCGAGCGCCGTTCGAGGGCATTGTCTATTCCCTTCCGGTCAAGCAGGGTACGTACGTCAATCCTGGGGACCTGGTGCTCCAGGAAGCGGACCTGTCGAGAGTGCTGGTGCGAGCTTTCGTGGATGAGCCTGATGTGGCGCGACTATCGCCGGGGGAAAAAATTGAAGTCACCTGGGATGCGATGCCGGGGCGCGTGTGGAGCGGATCGGTGAGCGCAGTGCCGGCGGCGGTAAAGCTGCACGGAACACGTAACGTTGGCGAGACGACTTGCATTGTCTCCAATCAGGACTTCAAGTTGCTACCTAATATCAATGTCGGGGTGACGGTGGTGACAGCGCAGCATGAGAACGCACTGACTGTGCCACGCGAGGCGTTGCGGCAGGACGATTCGATGCCTTACGTGTACGAAATTGTGAACAACGTCTTGCAGCACAGGAACGTGCAGATTTCTATTTCTAACCTGACCAAGGCCGAAATTACCGAGGGAATATCGGAGCACGCGCTGGTGGCTCTGGGGTCTACGAATTCGAAGCCATTGCATGACGGATTGTCAGTGCGGGTGGCTCATTAAATGATGCGCCGTATTCTTTTCATTTGTGTGCTGGCAGTTCTGGCGGTTTCGTCGGCTGCCGCCGGGTTGGATGAAGCGGTTCCGACGCTTATCGCCTCGGGCCGCGTGGACGAAGCCTTGACGGCGCTGCGGGGACAGATCGACGCGGCGCCCAATGATCCCTTGGCGCACAATCTTCTTTGCCGCGCCTATTTCAGCCTGGGACAGTGGGATCGCGGCATCGCCGACTGCGAAAAGGCAGTGTCACTGGCTCCCGAAAACAGTCAGTTCCATTTGTGGCTGGGAAGGATTTATGGCGAGAAGGCGGATAAGGCGGGTTTCATGACCGCGGCGGGACTGGCGCGCAAAGTGCGCGATGAATTTGAAAAGGCCGTCCACCTCAACCCGAGGAGCGTGGACGCACGCAGCGACTTGGCGGAATTTTATCTGGAGGCGCCCGGCATTGTCGGCGGCGGGCGCGACAAAGCGCAAGAGCAAGCTGATTCCTTGCTCAGCCTCGATCCTGCGCGGGCGCACTGGGTGAACGCGCGCATTGCGGAAAAGAAGAAAGACTTGACTACAGCCGAGCAGGAGTATCGCGCGGCAATCGCAGCCAGTCACGGCAGTGCCAGCGCTTGGTTGAATCTGGGCTTGTTTTACCGGCACCGGGAACGCTGGGATGACATGGAGCAGGCACTGACCCATGTGCGCGGTGCGCCTGCGGACCGGCCGGATGCTCTGGTAGATGCAGCGGAAATATTGCTTCGCTCGCAGCGAAATTTGCCGGAGGCGGTGCAGTTGCTGCGGGCCTACCTGAATTCCAGCGCCAAGGTGGAGCAGGCTCCGGCGTTCAAGGTGCACTATCTTCTTGGCACGGCCGACGAGAAACTTGGCGATCGGCAAGGCGCGGCCACCGAGTACAGGTCGGCGCTGGATTTGGCGCACGAATTCCAGCCTGCGCAACAAGCGCTGCAGCGGGTGAACCGCTAGCCGCTATCATTGATTCCTTCAGGCCAACATCGTCTCAGCAAGAACCGTTCCGGCAAAGACTATTTCAGCATCATCGCGTTTTCATCCCCGCATGAAGGTGGAGATATGAAACCTGCCTTGCAATGGCTTCGAAGATTCTTTTGGAGGAGAGCGGGCGAGGACGCCTGCGGCTCCATGTTGCTCCTTGTTTTCCTTCTTCCGCCTCTCACTTTGCCGGCGCGGGCCGAGCCGCTGACGCTGAAGCGGGCAGTGCAACTGGCGCTCGCCCATAGCCCGCTGGCAGGAGAGACAATTGCCGATGAGCAACGAGCCTTTGCGTCTATGCGGGAGGCTCGAGATCAATACATTCCGCAGCTCAATGTCGGCTCGGGACTGGGCGATTCGTGGGGGTATCCACTGAGCCTGGAAGGGACGGCGCCTTCCCTGTTCAATGTTTCGGCGCAGTCGGCTGTGTTTAATCCTGCGTTGCGCGAATTTGTTCGTGCGGCCCGCAGTGAGTACAAAGCCGCGGGAGAAACCAGCAGGGACCGGCATAACCAGATCATTCAGGACACCGCGCTCACTTATCTGGAGTTGGTGAAGTGGGAACAGCTCATCGAGCACCTGCGTCAGCAACACGAAGATGGGCTCAAGATGCAACAAGTCGTGGAGCAGCGAATTAAGGAAGGGGTGGACAGCGAGCAGACCCGTACGCAGGCCCGGCTGGCCACGGCCCGCGCCAACCTGCGCATCACCCAGGCCGAGGGAGCGGTGGATGTGTTACGCAGCACGATGTCGCAACTGACAGGGCTGCCGGCGGCGGCGATCCAAACCGATTCGGCTTCGGTACCGGCGTTGCCTGAGGCTGCGCTACAAGACGACCTCACAGCCAAGGCTACAGAAGCCAGTCCCGCAGTTCTTTCCGCGCAGCAACATGCGATTGCGCAGGGCTTCCGCGCGCTTGGCGAGCACCGTGCGCTTTGGCCGTCTTTGGATTTCGCCACGCAGTATGCGGTGCTGGCGAAGTTCAATAACTGGACCCAGTTTTTCCCGACCAAAGCCTTCGAGCGAAACAACGCAACCGTTGGCGTGGTGATCCGGTTTCCATTTCTGAATTTTTCGCAGAAGGCGCACGCTGAAGCCGCCGATGCCGATGCCATTCACGCCAAGAAGGAAGTTGAAGTCGCGAAGAACCAGGTCTCGCAGGAAACTCTGAAGCTGCAGCGGGCGGTACAACAATTGACGGCGGCGCAGGAGGTCAGCGAACTGGAATATGAGATCGCGAAGTCCGATGCGGATGCGATCGAGATCAAGATGAATGCCGGGACAGCCAGTGTTCATGACGCCGCCAACTCCAGAACCGAGATGACGGAGAAATACGGTGCGCTACAGGACGCGACTTTTCAATTGCTGCGGGCGAAGATCGGACTGCTGCGCGCAACCGGCGAGTTGGAGTCGTGGGCGGGGCAGACGAAGTAAGTCCTCATTCCAGATTTTTTCCCGCAAGCTCGAGATCATGGAGCATTGAGTTTTCGAAGCATATCGACGGCACCGCGGTTCTTGGGATTGAGTTGAAGCGATTTTTGATAGTTGGCGATGGCCTGCGGTTTGTTGCCATCGTCCATGTACGCCTCCGCGAGGCTGTCGTAGACGTTTCCCGATTGCGGATAGGCCTCGACGTTCAGCTGGAGAATATAGATGGCTTCCTTGAACTTCTTGGCGCCAATGAGTTGGTAGCCGAGAGTGTTGAGTTCGTCTTCGTCGAAGTTGTAGGTGGCGGGTTCGGCGGCTTTCAAGTCATGGTATTGCTTCACTGCCTGGTCGATGCCGCTGGACACGATGGTTGCTGAGAGTGTTTCGGCAATGGACGTGCGGCTGTCGTAGGCAGCTTTGACGGTCGGTAGCCAAATGGCCATGGTGACGGCAAAAACTCCAGCGGCCAGAGCAATGGTCAATACAAAAAGACTGGCGGCCATCGCGAGCCGGCCGGTCGCGCTGCCTCGGTCCTGCGTGCGGAGATAGATTTCAAGAACGGCAAGAGGGACCAGGTATTGGGCGAACGAGATAAAGGTGAGGAATGGGCCCCTAAACGTAGCTGGATCGAACCCGAAGGGGCCATGATTGAGGAAAATCGAGAGGAATATCCCGGCTCGGATGAACAAGGACGCACTCACCACCAGGTACAACCGAAGGGCCCATCGGCGATGAGTTTTGAAGTCTCGAGCGAGGGCATAGCGCAGCGCCATGGCGGCGCAGAGCATGATCAGGACAGCCATCAGGCTAGTTCCCAGGTGTTGGGGAAGGTCGCCAACGCTTCCGCGGATCCACATCATGTAAAGACCGGCAAGGCTGATGCTGAAAGCGGTCGCGACGTAGAGCCGCCCATTCCAGCGATGAAAGGATGGTGCGCGCTCACGGATTTGCGGGATCAGCTGAACTACTCCTGCGAGGATGATCACGACGGCCGAGTAAAGGTGCATGGCGACGGCGAAGTTGCCCATGGTATCGCCGGGGACGTGACCATGAGTTATGGATTTACTCCATCCGTGGAAATCTCCACGCAGCGCCGAAAGACCATAGAAAGACGCCACCGTAAACGCGAACACGAATTGGCCGATGAGTACGGAATGCAATTCCAACCGGTTGGTCATCACAGCTGTGCTCATGTTCACTTCTCCTACGCGAGTTCTTAAATCAACGTGCGGCCGATCAGCTCGGTTCGAATCTGTTCGCGACAAGCAGAAAATCGCGGATACCAAGATTGACGTAGACCACGGTCGCGAACGTGATTAGGTAAGCAAACCCCGCGACTTTTGCAGCTTTGCGTTGTGATTCGTCGATAGTGCTGATTGTCATTTCATTTCCTCCGGCGTCCCGTATCTGCTGTACACGGCGGCTTTCATGCGCACACCCCGGCTGCGCTGGTCTGTTCCTTCCATCGTTGAACATTCACGCCCTTCACCAGAAGCCAAAGGCAGAGTGATGCCTCCCCAATAAAGGCAGGAACCAGGATGGCGGGGGATAACCGACTTGCGACCCCGGGGGCGACGATCAGCGCGAAGCTATTAGTCAGATAGCACACGCCGGCGATCTGCATCAGAACGCCGATGGTTCTTGGAAGATAGCGAGATTTGAAGATCAGATATCCGGCAATGACGCAGAAACAGCCGAAGAAGAGCAGGCTCACGCCAAAGCCATAGCCATGCGATTTGAGTGACAAGGTCGCGGTAGCGTAGAGCTGCTCCGGCGCAAACGCTTTGAGGTACCCAGCATTCCCCAGCGGAAACAGCGCCTCGAGCAGATATATCGTAGTCGCGGCTTCGATGCCGATCGATACCAGATTGATGAATACCGCCAGCAAAGCAAGATCTCGGCTGATCGGTCTCAGCAAGACAAACAAGATCAGTAACAGAGCAATGGCGCAAATCAGCAAGAACAGTTCGGTAGCGACATGGAAGCGCCACAGCGACTCGTGCGACATGATGTTGACGGCCGTGGCGGTTGCGTCGCCCGATACGATCAGTCTGTCCCGGACGAATGCCTCGCCGAAGAGGCCCACGATGATGATGATCAGGTACAACACGCCGCCGATTCTTGCGTAAAGTTGGGGCGATTGTTCAATGGTAGAAGTTGTCATTTCTGTTTCTCCGAACGTACAGCCCTTTGCTCGTCCAGACAGTGATTGATCTAGGAACGCTGCGCGATCTTCTAACGAACATCTGGGCCGAATATTCTCGTCAGTATGGTGAGGAGATAAAGCACACGAATAATTCTTACCTTGAGAGGCGGCGAAGCTTCTGTGATTGGGACCGTCATTAACGCCGTGCTCATGCTCTTTCCTGATCTCCGTCTTAGATCGGGCCTTGATAGCGTCGCAACCGGACGGTTGCGGCGATGCACGCCGCGAAAACTGCCAGCCCGATCCACAGGCCTGGGGTGGTCAGAAAGCTTCCCGGAGTAAGTTGCATCATGGGATCCATCGAGGCGCTATCTCCGACGAATGAGCCGCCCGCGGCGCCGCCACTGAAGCGGTAACCCAGGAAGGCGGCGAAATGCGTAGTGTGGAAGGCAATCTTCTCGATGACGCAGATTGCGACCCAAGGCAAGGTAGCCCATAGAAAAGCCGCGCGCCGTGCCCAGCCTGAGACGAGCAGCAGCCAGCCGTAGATCGGCGCATACCAGAGCACATGCACCGCAAGCAAGTGGTAGAGCAGCATCAGTGACATCTGGAACAAGGGCATGTGTGTCCATAGCGGCGCGATATTCTGACCGCTCCCCAGCAGTACAGCCGTACTAAGCAGCAACATGATCCACTGCGTGGTAACCGTGAGCCCGAAAGAGAGTAGTGGGACAACCACGAGAGGTATGGTTGCCTTCGAGAGCACAGTCGTGAGATCGGAAACCGGCAGGGACTTCCAGAAAAGAATGCTGCGATCGCGACGTTCGCCGTGCAGCGCGTCGAGGCAGTAGAACATCCCGACGACAAAAGCGACCCCCATGATCAGCAGCGCAGCGAAGTCGGTTGGCTCGGCGAGCACGGCGGCCCTTCGCGCCGGGTCCACCGACATAGCATACCCAAGCGTTGCGATCAGAAAGCCGAACAGCATGACGACGGCGACGGCCAACGGCGCGATATAGATGTAACGGTTCTCCCACAATTCGCGCCGCACTGACCAGTAGAGTGGCCGAGTCGGCGACATGGCTGCGGGGGCGATTCTCGGCGAGTCGAAAGACTCGGGTATAACGTTGGATTGACTATTCATCTCGCTGCTCCTTGTGCAACGCCGGCCTGATTACCTGATTTTCCCAACATGGCAACGAATAAGTCCGCAATGCTGGGTGTACGCACGTCGCCGAGAGCGGCGAGTTGCTGACGGTCGATATTCTGATTGACCCCGCGATCGAATAACAGGATGCTGCGACCCAACACCTGGCGCTCGTGGATCGGTTTGAGCGCCTGCGCTGTAACCAGTTTTTCCGGGGGCACCATGACTTCCAGATAGCGCGACTCGAATTCTTCCATGCTGCAATCAAGCACGATGCGGCCGCGGTTGATGAACATGAGGTCGGTGAGAACGTGCTGCACGTCTTCAACCTGGTGGGTGGTCACCACAATGGTGCGGGTGCGATCGAAGTAGTCGTTCAGCAGGGAGTCGTAAAACTGCTTGCGGTACAGGATGTCGAGGCCAAGGGTCGGCTCGTCCAGCACGAGCAATTTCGCGTCAATGGCCATGACCAGCGCCAGGTGAAGCTGGGTCACCATGCCTTTCGACAGTTCCCTGACTTTGCTGGCATGGCGGATGTCGGTCTTGGCGAGGAAGCCTTCCGCCTTCGCACGATCGAATCGCGGATGCACTCCGGCGACGTAGTCGAGTGCCTGGGAAACGCGTATCCAGCGGGGCAGTACGGCCACGTCGGCAATGAAGCAGACATCGCACATGAGCTGATCGCGCTCAGTCGAGGGGTCGCGGCCGAGCACTTTCAGTTCTCCCTGATATCGGGTAAGGCCGAGAATCGCGTTGAGGGCGGTGCTCTTGCCGGCGCCGTTGGGGCCGATGAGTCCGAGGATGCGGCCTTCTTCAACACGCAAATT
>WNFD01001097.1_pt1 | contig 27158 bp, 31 predicted proteins | sample 5400491 | NCBI WGS metagenome assembly WNFD01 (sample SAMN13153343, study PRJNA577476) | soil metagenome | isolation source: 120 cm saprolite under Douglas fir tree site 2 hole 2 replicate 2 | place: USA:California | collected 2015-04-18
CGAAGCGCGCCCGGCGGCGTGATCACCGAACACGTCCACCCGCACCAGGAAGAACGCTTCACCATCACCTCCGGCCAGGCCCGTTTCACCGTCAACGGCCGCGAGCGCCACGCCCGGGCCGGCGAGACCCTGGTGGTCCCGGCCGGGGTGCCCCACTCCGAAGGCAACCCGGGAACCACCGACATCGAGGGCATCGTCGAGCTCCGTCCCGCCCTGCGCGCGAAGGAATGGCATGAAGCGCTCGCCGGCCTGGTCGCCGACTTCCCCACCACGCCCCGGGGCGCGCCCAGGAACGTCCTCCAGCTCGGCGCCACCTTCTGGCACTTCCGGCACGAAAGCCGCGTCACTTCCCCGCCTGCCTGGATCCAGAACCTCATCCTCCCGCCGCTGTGGGCGCTCGCCAAGGCCGCCGGGAAACGCCCCTACTACGACCGCTGGGACAGCCGTACCGACACCGGCCAACCGGATTGATGAGCAAACCAAGCCGCACGCTGCGGGCTGGTTCTCCGGTCGCCCAAGGCACCAGCTTGCTGTCCTCCCGCCACCCCGGCCACCCGGCACGCAGCGTGACTACACGCCCAACGCAACAGCTACGCGAAGGCTCGTTCTGTGCTGGTCACGAGCGCAGCAGGGCCAGCGGTTTGTCTGGCGCAGATCGGGGTGATCAGCTCTCCGGCTGCCAGCGCAGTGATGCTGGTGAGCGGGTGCCCGGCGCTTGGTGCCGGGCCGGTGATCTTGCGACCCGGAGACCCGCCGCACATGTGACTTCAGGGCACTGCGCAATGCACGGCCCGGTCGCCGATACTGGAGCATGATGGCCAGAACCGTGGGTGAGGATGGGCAGCCGACGCCTGCTGCCTCCGGTTGGCCTGCGGTAGGAGCCGTCGCGGCGTACGCCGCCGCGATCATCGCGCTCGGCTACGCGCTGATGAGCCTGTACTGGGCGCTGGGCGGGCATGCCCTGGTCAGCACGATCGGCGGATACGTAGAGCAGTTCGCCCGCCGGGGCGGAGCACTGCCCGTGCTGGTAGCCATCGCGGCGACGTTGGCCAAGGTAGCTGGTGGTCTGCTCGCGCTAGCGCTGGTGCGTCCCTGGGGGCGGGTCGTTCCGCGCCGGTGGCTGCTGATCGGTTCCGCCGGGGCGAGCGTGTTGCTGGTCGGGTATGGCGGCGTGTACGTCCTGTTTGGCGCCCTGGTTCTCTCCGGTGTCATCCACCCGGCGGGAAGCGTGGACAGGACGGCGTTGCGCTGGCACGTCGGGGTCTGGGACCTGTGGTTCTTGGTATGGGGGATCTTGCTGGCTCTGGCTACCATCGGCTACTGGCGGCGGACCGGAACATCAGTTCCGCGTGATGGGGCCGCTTAACCGAGCTCGCAGTTGACGGAGTAGCCGACCGAACGCACTCACTGACCGCTGTCCGAGCTGTTGTGGGGCAGGCCGGGTGCCTCCTGCGCAGCCGTACCGGGGATCGAGCCGCCGGCAGCGTGCCGGACACGGGCTGCCGGAAAGTGCTCGCGGCAACCTAACGCGGCTGTTCCGCGCGCAGGTAGGGCCCGTGGCTGCAGTACGCGAGGCTGAGCTGCGCGGCGGTCGGGCTGGCGGAACGCGGTCATGGGTTTTCGACCAGCTGCTTGAGGTTGGCCAGGACCATCGGCAGGTAGGGCTCCCACCTCTCGGCCAGTTGCGCGGCCATGGCCGGGTCGCGGGCGACGAAGCTGGACTCCCAGATGACTCGGGCCCGCCCGCCGGCGTCTTCGACGGTGAAGGTGCCGGTGTTGTCGCGTACCGGCCGCGGAGCCCCGTCGATGACGTAGCGGTAGGAGTAGGTCTGCGGCGAGTAATCGAGGATCTGCTCGTCCTGGACGTGCCCGTCCTCGAAGGTGCACACCCAGCCGGTGCCGGTGCGGGCCACTTTCGTTACTCCGGGGATCCACCGGTGGACCGACGTGAGGTCGCCGAGGACGTGCCGGCCCGGAGGAACTCGAACTGGCGCGCTCCTCGGGCTGGCGCCGGTGGCCGCCTCGGCTGCTGGGCAGCCGATCTTCTATCCAGTGCTCAACCAGGACTACGCCGTAAAGGTCGTCAGGGACTGGAACGTGCGCCGCTCCGGAGCCGGGTATGTCACCCGGTCCGGGTCCGCCAGGAATCTGGTCAGGTCCTCGGCGCGCCCCACGCAGACGAATTCCCGGTCGGCATCGCCGGGCACGGATGTCACAGTCCGATTATCGTCGGGCCGCAGCGGGCCGCCGTGGAGTCGAGGACTTCGCTCACCGCTTGAACGAGCTGAGAGATCTCGTGCGCCACCGACCGTTTTGCCGCCACGATCATGCCCACCAGGAATGCGTCCAGTGCGACAGGAATCAAGACGAAGGCGCGTAGTTCGGCGAGGTCGCCTGCCTTTGCCACGACACGTCAGCGGCCGCGCGACGCTCAATCGCAGCTGGCTAACGTTGGGCAAGTGGAAGGTGAGCTGCCAGTGCCTGTCTTCCGGTAGCCGCTAGGAGGTAGCTTGATCTTCTCGCGGCGGAGGGTTGTACAGGTGTACTTCCCAGTCTTCGAATGGGGGGACAACGCTGTAGGCAGGCTCGATGTACGAGCGCAGCCATTGCGCGGCCCGCCGTTCCGCGTACTTCGCATTCAGCACGTTGCCGACGTCATCCATCTCGATCACGTTGGCGAAAATCGCGTAAACTCCTTCTAGCGCACTGGGTTCCTCGGACAAAACGAAGCTGTAGTCGATCCCATCAAGGACGGGCTGGCCAAGCGTCCCGTTCGCCACCCAATAGGAAAAGGTGCGCAGTGCTCCGCTGAACGAGTGACTCAGGCCGGTGGTCATGGCTACAGGCTGCCAGCCTTGACGCGGAGAGTCATCCGCAATTGCCGTGTAGTGAACCAAACGCCAGGGCGGCCGGTCCGGGCGGCAGCAGGTCGATTGAAGCGGACGACCTCGACGTGTCAACCCTGCCGCGGCGGGCCGGGGCTCGCGGTAACGTCGCGTCGTGACCCCGTCCCGGTTCGTGGTGCAACTGCACGACGCTACCCGACTGCACTACGACCTGCGGATCCTTGTGGGCGGCGTGCTTCGGTCATGGGCGGTCCCGAAGGGCCCGTCGATGGACCCGGCAGTCCGCCGGCTGGCCGTGCCGGTTGAGGATCATGAGCTGTCGGCTGGCGACTTTGAGGGCGTGCACGAAGGCTCGCGGCGCGGCACCGGCGTGGTGATCATATGGGACGAGGGCCGGGCAGATATCCGTCGTGACGACCCCGGCCATCTGTCCGTTGTCCTGCACGGGCGGAAGCTGGGCGGCGGTTTTGGCCTGACCCGCACCGGCGGGCAGCGGTGGGTGCTGGTCAAGGTCAGAGACGAGTTCGCGCTGCCCGGGTCGGACATCACGGCCGACCGGCCGGAGAGCGTGCGGACCGGCCGCAGGTGGGAGGACCTAGTGCGCCGCTAGTGCCGGCGGGACGCAATGGCGACCGGCGATGCGCGCCCGCGCCGGCATGACCTATGTGCGTGACTTCTCCTCGAACACCGACATACGCGACGACGGAACGCCCGCGCCCGAACAGGTCCGCCGATGATCAAGCGCATCCCTCAGGCGTCGTACGCGTGGACCGGCATTAGAGCATTCCAACGAACCACCGCCGCGCCAAGAGGGAGGCAGCAGACGCCCGCATCTGCCGCGTACGGCCCGTCCCAGCCTCATGGTTCTTTGCGTACGAACGATTAGCGCGCGAGCGCGGTCGCGTAGTGGCAGGCTCGGGCTGTGATCGGCCGCCTTGAAAAGACAGTAATCGACTGTCCGGACCCCGGCGCGCTGGCGCAGTTTTACTGCCAGCCGCTCGGGATGAGGGTGAACGGAGATCTCGGTGACTGGGTGGTCATAGGCACCGAGCTTGGCCTGCGGGAGTTGGCATTCCAGCGCGTTGCCGAATGGGTCCCGCCGCGCTGGCCCGACCCTGCCTACCCGCAGCAGTTGCACCTCGACATCCGCGTGGACGACGCCGAAGTAGCCGAACCAGCTGCCCGAGGCCGACCGGCCCGCCATCGCCCATGCTCCGCGAACTACTGGCCACCGACCCAGACCCAATCGACCGGCATTTCCAGTTCTGCGAGTTGGAGACCCGGCTGTACAGGTCACGTGAGCTATACGAGTCGGCGCTGGCCGAATACGACCAGGCATGCGCGTTGCACGACGCCGAGATGCAGCAAATCTGCGCTGCCTTCATGGCCAAATGGGGGAAGATCCCGCTGCTGGATACCTACCGGCAGATGGCGGTCCGCCAGCAGAAGAAGAAGGACTGGCAGGCTTGCCGATGGTGGGCGGAACGGGGCCTCGCGCTCTACGGTGACCACGCCGCGAGGGAAGAAGCAGTCGAGGACCTCATCAAACGCCGCAACAGAGCAGCGGCAAAGCTAGAGACCACCGCGGAGCCCACACGGCAGGTGCGGCCGGACCCCACTGCCATCACAGTTCAACTGCAGTCCAGATCAAACCCGGCGAACCTCCATCCCGCCAGCGAACTCGAGGTACTGACATGTCAGCAATGCGGCAGCTCGTTCGAGCGCATGCGTGTGCGAGGACGCAAAGCAACTCTTTGCCCGGCATGCCGCGCGACCGCGCCGGAGTAAGCGCACGCCCGTAAGACATCGGTCTGCCCAGGGCGGCGGGTAGGTACGCCACTTCGGTCATCCGCCCGCTTCTGCCGCGATCGGCTCGGCATTCTGCTGGTCTTGGGCGCCGCCGCGACATCTGGGCGCGACCGTAAGGTGGCGTACGTGGCGAACAACGTGTCGGGAGTGACCATCGACTGCATGGACCCGCAACGGGTCGCGCGCTTCTGGAGCGTCCTACTCGGTCGCGAGCCGGGGCCGTCGCAGGACGGCTGGGTCTACCTGGGCCATCGTGGCGATCCCCAGCCGCGGCTGGCCTTCCAGCCGGTTCCCGAGCCGAAGGCAGGAAAGGTCCGCATCCATCTTGACGTGACCGTCGACGACGTCGACGAGGCCATCGATCTCGTTAACGTCCTGGGCGGACGGAACACCGGCGAACGACACGACTACGACGAGGGCGCAGTCGTCGTCATGGCCGATCCCGAGGGCCACGAGTTCTGTCTTGTGCAGTACTACTGAAAGGCGTCCTCTCCTGCCGCGCCGGGATCGACTCGGGCGTCATCCGAAGGCCTTAATCCCGGTGGTTCCCGTCGCCGCAAAGATCCCCATCGCGCCAAGTGCTGCACCAAGCCCGTCGCTTAGCACCAGCAGGCGGCCGGCGAACTCTTTCACCTGCCCGTCCGCGCACAGGACCGGTATGTCAGCCGCCAGATCCTTCACTTGCGGCGCCTCCATCGCCCGCTGGAACCCGGCCCAGTGGCGCGCTCGGAGTGCATCGGGCACGATGAGGTCCAGGCTGTGGCCTACGGCAGCTGCCACGCTGTGCCCGAACAGCGCCTCGGCACCGGGACTCCACCACGTAATGATCCCGTCGGCACCGGCGACGACGATGGCATGATCCGTCACGCCATCTATCGTGCACCGCTGTAGAGCCAAACTGCGCAACATCCGGATCAGCCCAAGGGCCGGCGCGCTTCGCGCGCCCTTGAAGACGTAGAGGAGTTCTCGCGGGGTCTGCGGAGGTCGGCAGCGGTGAGAAAATCAGCTGGATGCAGCCATCTGAGATTCAGCGCGCGCTGGCTGCGGCCATGTCGACCGCCTCGGCGCTTGGCCTGACCGTCGACGACGCGATCGTCCTTCACGATTCGAACAAGCTCACTGCGCGCCTGCTGCCGTGTGACGTCCTTGCCCGAGTCGCACCGACAGCGCATCAGGTCGCACAGTTCGAGGTCGACCTTGCCCAGCGGCTCGCCGAAACCGGGAGCCCGGTGGCTGCGCTGGAACCCCGAGTAGAGCCGCGCGCCTATGAGCGTGATGGCTTCGTCGTCACGCTGTGGACCTACTACAACCCCGTGGCACCTCGGGAGGTCTCACCAGCCGGCTATGCGAATGCGCTTGAGCGACTGCATGCCGGCATGCGCAAGCTCGACGTCAGGACGCCGCACTTCAGCGATCGGGTGGCAGAGGCTCAGCAGCTTGTGGAGAGCAGCAACCTCACTCCGGAACTTGCCGACGCGGATCGGGAGCTTCTCATCAACACGCTACGGCGCCGGAGACAAGCGATCGGCGACCGCGGCGCTGCCGAGCAGCTTCTGCACGGCGAGCCGCACCCAGGCAACGTGCTCAGTACGAAGACCGGACTGCTGTTCATCGATCTCGAAACGTGTTGCCGCGGGCCCGTCGAGTTCGACCTCGCCCATGTCCCCGAAGATGTCAGCGAGCGTTACGCGGACGCTGATGAAGAACTGCTCAGGCAGTGCCGAGTCCTTGTTCTTGCCATGGTCGCCGCGTGGCGCTGGGATCCGGGCGACCAATTCCCGGACGGGCAACGAGCAGCTCGTCTGCTCATCGGCGCTCTACGCGAGGGTCCACCGTGGCCGGCGCTCGACGTCGTGATGCGCCCACCGGATGGTCCGTAGGCGTCGCAGCCCCGAAGGCCGCTCGCTGCTCGAACCCCCGCCCATCAGCACGCACACACCGTCACCACCGCCCGGCCCGCTGACAGCCCCGAAACTCTCAGTGCCATCGCCCAACCTGATCATGAAGCCGGAAACCGCGCACGTCGGTTTACACCGGATTCCGGACGCCGCCGTAGCGTGCGGTTGAGAAGCACGCACGCTGACTCCCAGCGCCCTCCGAACTTCCGCTCTTGCCGCTGATCGGCTGTTGTGCCGATGCATCAGTCTCGCAGGTCTCATCGCCGTAAGGCGGTCGCAAAACGAGGCTTCGCGGCAGCCTCGTCACGCGAGGTGACAGAAATGATCAAGGAAGTGCTGGCACGCCAAAGTGGAGAGCTGGTTCTCGTCAATCCGGCTGCTCAGTGACGCCGTCGTTGTCGAGGCTCTCGGCGACTTGAGCAACTGTCCGGCCTCGGATGCCGAGCCCACCATGTTTATGACGATGCAGCATTCGACCCGTCGTCGGCGGCTGCGACCGATGAGGCGTGCATTGGCGCGCCACAGGGCCGGTGACGGCGAATAGCTCGTTGTGGTCGTTACGCGGGTCGGAGTTCGAACAGCGGGTGGCGCCGAGCTTCGGCGAGGTAATCCTGCGGGGTGTCGTCGATGCGTATGCGGTATCGGCGCAGAAGGGCGACGGGCGGCCTAACGCGCGAGCCGAGCAACCTGCGCACGAAGCCCAACTGGCGGTATGGCTCGAGCACGCGCCGAAGAATCGCTGCCGCTTCACCGGATGGAACCTCGATGGCGTGAACCGGACAGCTACGGCCACCAGAATAGATTATGGTCGCCTCGCCTGCCGCGCGAAGGTTTCGGGCCCAGCCCGTCGCTCCGTAGCTCGCCTGGACATACGAGTGTCCATCGAAGTCCAGCATGGCGACCGGCGTTGTGCGCTCAATACCCGACCGGCGCCCGCGCACAATCAGGAGGATATTCGGTGCACCCGTCGGCACCCCGGCGGGGATCATCCGGCGGGCGAGCGGGTTGACTAGTCGGAAGAACCGCCGGGCAATCCGCTCGCGGAGGTCCGGCCGGGCGCTCGATGGACGATCACCTGTCATCGGCTGCCACTCCCCTCTGCGCTAGCAGCGCCTCACGGTAGTTCCTGCTCAGCCTATGTCGGGTGGCTCGATCGAGCGGCCACAGATGGACGCCAAGGGCAGTGGCCCGGTGAAAGTTCCGGACGCGTGCTCACGCCCGGCCCGCCCTGTCGCGCGCCGCCTGGTGGTGGTGGTGAGAAGCTGAGACGGCAGGCGGACAGGAAGGGATGTCAGCGGTGTATACCCAACGCGAGGCGGACGAGGCCCAGATCAAGCAGCAGGTGGCCAGGATCGCCGAGGGAATCCGGGCCAAGGATCTCGAGGGCCTGCGGCCGATATACGCGACAGACGTCGTGTCCTTCGACGTCGAGCCGCCGCTGCAGCACGTCGGGGTCGAAGCGAAGCTGAAGAACTGGGCGAACGTCTTTGCGGTCTTCCGGGACGCGGACTACGAGGTGCGCGGCCTGAGCGTCGCAGTGGGCGACGACGTGGCGTTCGGGCACTGCTTCGGCCGGCTCCATGGCACGCTGATGAATGGGACGGCGACCAAGGGCATCTGGGTCCGGGTCACGTTCTGCTTCCGGAAGCTCGACGGCGCTTGGCAGATCGTGCACGACCAGGCTTCGGTGCCGTTCGACGTGCTCAGCGGCAGCGGAGTGGCCGACCTCGAACCCTGACTGTTCTGAGCAGCCTGTCTGGACTCACCCGAGCAAGTTCTCCGGGCCCAGTCCATGGACCGATGGTCCAGATCAGTTGAAGACGCGCCAGTGATCTCGCATAACCATGCGGTCCAGCTCGCGACCCGGACTCCCTCATCTGCCGCTGCGAGTGCCGCAAAAATCACGAGCGACTCACCGAGTATCGGGGTGACGCAATCGCCGATCATGGACTCGGATTAGCGCCACCGTCCGGAGTGGCCAGGACTAGCGGTTGCGGCATTTCGCTGCCGCTTCAGGGCTTCGGTGGGCGACGGGGCAACTGCCGTGCCGGTACACCGGAGCTCGACTCTTACGCCGCTTGCGGCCGGGTCGCAGTGAGGTGATCACCTGTCGTTCGGCGCCGTAGACGATGTTGTCGACTGGATGCAGCGCCCGCCTAGCCTTCTTCACCACCTTCGGCGTGGCCGCTCGCTTCACCGTCCGCACGGGGTGCATCGCGCGCCGGACTCCGCGCGGCACCAGCAGCCGCGATAGGAACCCCATGTCTCCTCCAAGCTTCAGCAGCACTCCCCAAGAAGTTGCGTATCCCGACCTGAATGTTCACATCCGATCGGAGCGGGTCTCACCCATCCGCGCTGAGGCAAGGCGTCTCCGAAGCTCGAACCAGAACTGGCTGCTCTGCGCACGGCGGACGGTCTTAGCGGTGCGATTACGGGCCGTGCAGGGCATCGATCTGGCACAACGTCGCATTCTGGCAAAGCCGCCCGTCGAGCACCCTCGGTAACGGCACGGCCCAGCTCCATCGCGGGCCGCGTGGCAGCGCCCGTGCAACCCTTCAGACGCCTCTGCAGGAGTACGCCGTCACAAGCAAGGTCATGAGCAGCGGGCTGATCTCCCGATCACCCGTTGCGGCAGGTTCCGGGTGCACCCGCCGCCGGGCCGGCGGCCTAACGTGGCACGGTGGCGTGGCTGGCGGTCAGTGGCGCTCTGGACGTCTCCTGGTCGGCCCCGGCAGCGGTGACCGGGTTTCGACCAGCAGATATCCGCTGGTCAGCGCGCTTTCCCCTGTTGTGGGTGCCCCGCTCAGAACTCGGTCCTGCGCTCGCACCCGCGCGGACGAACCTTTGCGGCGGCGCATCAGCGCAGGTCTTCGGCTTGCCTGGCCCTGGAATTAGTCGTTCCCGGCGCGCAGGTTGGCGCGCTACCCCCAGCCGTAGAAGGTCCCGAGACTGACGAGACTGAGCTGCATCGACACTGCTGCTCCGCGACTGGGTCGTGACTCGTCACGCGCCATGCGCTTCGCAATCGTGTGCTGACGCTTCAGTTCAACGACGAGGCACTGAGATTGCTCAGTGTGCTCGATAGCCAGCTCCCGGTCCCGGAGCCGAGCCTCATCGACGGGCTGCAGCAGGTCCTCGCCGAGGGGATCACCCGCCGCGGCTCGGTGCTGGCCTGGACCAGCTCGCCGGCTGATGCCGATGCCGTACCGGGCATACACCACGACCTGACGCGCTGGGAATGCGCCCACAGCAGCTTTCACGTCGAGGACTATGTGGCTGTCAGCGTGGTGACGAGCATCGACGGCACACCGGGATTCAGCGAGCCAGACCAGAGGCTGCTGCTGACCCAGGCGCTAATCTTCGCGGCCAGAGGCGCGGCTGGTCGTCGATCTGGCACAGCCGCCGGCAGTGCGCTGCATCATCAACGCCAACGAGACATGCTCCACCCTCAGGTTCCACCAGATCCGGCCTGGCGAGCACTGGAACCTGCCAGATCTCGATGCCTACAAGCTCGACAAGATGATCGTGATTGACATCGACCCGGCACGGCCGGAGTCGCCGCACGCAAACGGGGACTGCTAAGGGACATCCTGAACGGGCAGGCGGCCAAGGCCACCGAAACGCCCATCGTGACGAGCGCGACCGAGCGGGCGAGCGTACCTGGCAAGGTCTGGGCGGGAATATCCTGAGCGACCAGCAGCCAGGAGGAAGCCGCCAGATGCGCGATCACGAAGACACGGTCACGGTGCGCCTGACTGCTGCGCCTGGTGCGCCGCAGATCTCCTCGGCGCACTGGCCGGCCATTTGGCACCGGCTAGTTCACCTGCAACCTGCCCGGTCTGCGCGCCTGGAGGGAGACCCTCCGCGGGTCATTGTCGCGGAGGCTTACGGCAGCGCGGAGATCGCGCCGGGCCTGCTGGCCGAGATCGAGCAGCTGGCCGGCACGCTCTTGCACGTCGAGATGCCCGGCCATGCGTCGGCCGCCGATCCGCCCGTCCCGCACGAAGCCAAGGTGCTGGACTCGCCGGCCCTGCTGCGGCTTGAGGACACTGCGCGCCGGCTGGAGCTGAACCAGCGGCTGCCCGGAGACTGGCTGGATGCTCACCTCGACCCGGGCGGGACGCACTACCTGCGGGCGGGCCTCTGGCACAGGCTGAGCCATCGCGCGGACATCGGGCCGCACCTGCGGTGTGAGCTGCTGATCCAGGTGCAGGACGGCGAGCAGGTCCTGAGCCTGCTCGATGTGCCGCCCGCCGAATATAAGGCGCTGAGGTCTGTGCAGACGCGGAGCGACTACGAGCGAATGGACCAGCTCATGACCACGGCTCGATCCGTGCGCGAGTACGAGGAGAACACGCGCCGCTGGTAGCGCCTTCGGGGGGAACGCCGGTGTCGCGGGACAGCCGCGGCTTCAGTCGGGAGGCTAGGTCGCGGGCAGGTCGTACACGCGGACATCAAACCCAGCCGCGGCGAGGTGCTCGTCGAGGAGCGGCTCGATCTGGTCCCAGGTCCCGCCGGCGAGCCCGCAGCCGATGCGCGGCATGTGGACGATCGTTCCCCGCTCGATCTGCCTGGCCAGGCCAGACAGGCACTCGCCGAGCGCGTCGTAGCGGATCGCGACGGGGTTGGCCCGGCTTGCGTAGCCGTGCTGGGCCACCATGTTGGCGACCCGAAGATTGCCGGCCACCGTGACGAGCTGGATCATCCCGAGCCCGAAATCCGGGCCGTGTCGCGCCCAACGGCGGTACGCGGCTTCGGGTTCTGGCCACCGCCGGCTGATCGCTAGGACGAATCCTTTCCCCCAGCCGCCCGAGTCATTGCAGACGTGAGCGATGACGCCGGGGCGCTGGCGGTCCGGAGCCGTGGCGTCATCGATCCGGTAGCTGATCGCCATCACGTCATCGTCGCAGCCCGGCCCGATCCTTCGGATGGCCAGTCGGAGTCACGCCAGTCAGGGCCATGGTCTCCCGCCTGCGCGCCTGATGCGCCGCCACGCGTCTCGTCTGCCCGCTCGTATCGCGCCGTCACCTTGATAGTGCCGACGATGTTCCTGTTCAACTCGGGCAGGTCGCCGGCGGGGATCCAATACTCCAGGATGGTCTGCCCGCCGACCTGATGGATCTCGTACCGGTCCAGGAATGCCCTCCGGACGCGGAACCGTGTGACGAAGCCGACGCCGGAATGGGGGACGTTCCAGTCGCGAGCGATCCGGGTGGCGTACTCCTCGCTGAGAACGGGATAGAAGATCGGCTGGCCGGGCAGGCGCGGCGGCCATTCCCGCCAGCCCGATGCCTCGACCAGGGCTAGCTCCTCCGGCCCGGTAGGCCGCCACAGCACTACTGAAGGCTCGCTGTCCACGTCGTCAACCTTCCCCGGGGCGTTGCAGCCTGGGTGGCCGTCGTGCCGGGTCACAGCTGGTCTCGCGCGTTCATCAGCGCGAAGCCCAGCAGGTTCGACCCGCGCCATCGGGATGGCCGACTGGCGTCGGGGTTGCCGGCGCCCATGCCTATGCCCCAGATCAGGTCGCGCGGACTCGCCTCGACGAGCACGCTCCTACCGGTGCTGCGCAGGAAGTCCGCCAGGTCAGGGTTCTGCCGGAACTTGGCCAGGCTACCGGCGACGACCAGGCCGAACCGGGCCGCCGCCCAGTCCTGCTCGCGGTAGCCGCGCACGGCCCGGCCGACGGCCTTGGCGTCCTTCGGGCTGGCAGCGGCCAAGACTGCGGCGAGCGCCTGGTCACGGCCGAACAGCCGGGCCTTGGCGGCCATCATCCAGTGCTCGGCCGTGGGGTAGGCGATGCCATCGACGCTGAAGGAGGCCGGCCACCACTGGCTCAGGCATGAGGGCCCGATCGTGCCGTCAGGCCGGGGCTGGTGACCCCAGAAGAACAGGAAGTCGCCGTCCTGGCCGTCGGCCTCGGCGGCCAGGACCGCGGCGAGATGCTCGTCGGGACCCATCATCGTCTCCATTTCCGCCGCCACTCTTCCGGCGACCCGGAGTCCTTGCTGAGAGCCCACCATAGCATGTTATAGTCTGAGTGACTAAAACGTTGGAGACCTGAGTGACTGAACTGGCTCATATGCTGGCGCCGCTGAACGCCGCGCTGTTCACCCTCGGCAATGACCATGTGTCGGTGGCCGAGCTCCTGGGTTTCGTGACCGGCGCGGCGAGCGTGTGGCTGACGGTACTGGCCCGGATCGGCAACTTCCCGGTCGGCATCGCCAACAGCGCGTTCTTCCTGGTGCTGTTCGCTTCCGCGCGGCTGTACGCCGACTCGGGCCTGCAGGTCGTCTACATCATCCTCGGGTTCGCTGGGTGGTGGCAGTGGCTGCACGGCGGACCGGAGCAGTCCCGGCTGCAGGTTGCCCGGACCCGGTGGCGGCTGCTGGCCTGCTGCACCGCCTTCACGGTCGCGGCGACGTGGGGGCTGACTGTCCTGCTCAGCGCGGCGCATGACATCGCGCCGTTGTGGGACGGGCTCACGACCGCGATCTCGCTGGCCGCGCAGTTCCTTCTCAACCTGAAGAGAATCGGGAACTGGGCATTCTGGATCGCAGCCGACCTGATCTACATCCCGCTGTACATGGTCAAGCAGCTGGACCTGACCGCGATCGTGTACGTCCTGTTCCTGGCGATGTGCTTCGCCGGTGCCCGCGCTTGGCGAGGACAGCTGCGACGAGACAGCCGGGCCAGTGCCGGAAAGCTCGCACTGGCAGGCCGGGGCACGCCGTGACCGGCGCGTTCCGGCACGGGCTGATCGTCGGAAAGTTCTACCCGCCGCACCGGGGCCACCAGTACCTGATCGAGCAGGCCGCGACCGGCTGCGCGCAGGTGACAGTGCTTGTGATGGCGGCCGGCTGCGAGAGCGTGCCGCTCGGCGAGCGGGTCTGCTGGCTGCAGGCAGCCTGCGAGGGCCTGCCTGCGGTCACGGTGACCGGTGTGCGCTGCGACGTGCCGGTCGACTTCGGAGACGAGATGGTCTGGGCAGCGCAGGTCGCGGTGATGCGGGCCGCAATTTATGGGAACGGGCGGCCGCCGGTGGACGCGGTGTTCACCAGCGAGCCATACGGGGACGACCTGGCTGCCCGGCTCGGCGCCGCGCACGTGTGCGTCGACTGGGGCCGGTCTGCCGTGCCGGTATCGGCCAGCCAAATCCGGGCGGACCTGGTTGGCTCGTGGGACGACCTGATCACCCCGGCTCAGGTCGCCCTGGCCAGCCGGGTTGTCGTGGCCGGGGCGGAGTCCACCGGCACGTCGACGATCGCCGGACTGCTGGCTGAGCATTACCGCAGCCGCGGCGGCTCGTGGGCCCGTACCCGGTGCGTGCCCGAGTTCGGCCGCGACTACACCGTGATCAAGTGGCGGCAGGCATGCGCCGCCGCCACGGCCGCCGGACAGCCCGAGCCAGCCCTCGATGAGCTGGAGTGGACCGCGGCGGACTTCGACGCGATCGCGGCCGAGCAGACCCGCCGGGAGAACGATGCCGCTGCGGCCCGGTCGCCGCTGCTGGTCTGCGACACCGACGCCTTCGCCACGTCCGTGTGGGAGCGCCGGTATCTGGGCGCTCGAGCCCGCGGCCTGCAGCCGTGGGCAACCACATGCCTGCCCCGGCGCGACGTCTACCTGCTGACTAGCCATGAGGGCGTGCCCTGGCACGACGACGGGCTACGCGAGGGAGACCTGCCGATCCGGGCCGCGATGACCGGCTGGTTTGCGAGAGCGCTGACCGATGCTGGCCATTCGTGGGCATTGCTGACCGGCAGCGCTGATGAGCGGCTCGCCCTGGCCGTACGGGTGATCGACGGGATCCTGGCGCGCCGGGCCGCGTTCGCCCCGGCCATCGACGCGGCCGTGAGCGGGGAGGCGACGCGATGAGCACGGCCGAGGGCAGGGCCGGAGAGCGGGAGTTCCTGCACGGCTATGACCCGGGCGAGTTTCCGCCGTTCGCGGTCACCGTCGACCTGGCAGTGTTCACGATCCGCGCGGGCCTGCTATCGGTGCTGCTCGTGCAGCGCCGCGACCACCCCTACCGAGGCTTCTGGGCACTGCCGGGCGGGTTCGTCCGCGAAAACGAGAGCGCCGGCGACGCCGCACGGCGGGAACTGGCCGAGGAAACCGGCGTCACTACCTTCACCGGGCACCTGGAGCAGCTGCGCACCTACTCCGACCCCGGCCGCGACCCGCGGATGCGGGTCGTGTCGGTCGCCCACGTCGCGTTCGCGCCGGGCCTGCCCGAGCCGCGGCCCGGCGGCGACGCGATCGCGGCCCGCTGGTGGCCGGCCGAGGACCTCGGCCTAGAAGACGGCGGCCCCGACGCCCCGCCGCTCGCGTTCGACCATGCCCAGATCGTCGCCGACGCGCTCGAGCGGGTCCGGTCCAAGCTGGAGTACACCACCCTGGCCGTCAGCTTCGTCGAGGAGCCGTTCACCCTCGCCGACCTGCGCCGCGTATACGCGGCGGTCTGGGGCAAGGCCCCCGACCTGGGCAACTTCCGCCGCAAGGTACTGGGCACTCCCGGCTTTGTCACCGAGGCGCAGCGATCCCCGGACGCCGCTGCCGGGCCGGCCGGGGGACGCCCGCCGCTGCTGTACCGCCGCGGCGACGCGGTTATCTTGCACCCGCCGATGCTCAGGCCCGCGGAAGGGAGCCACGATGAACCAGCCTGACCAGGGCGAGAGGCTGGTCCGGGCCGCCTGCACCGCCGAGACCATCACCGTGTACCAGGCGTACTTCCCCCAGATCGCGGAGGCCGCCATACGGGCCGGCACATTCGTGCCGCCGTTCAGCCGGGACCGCATGACCTGGATCAAGCCATCCTTCGGCTGGATTATGCACCGCTCGGGATGGGCAAGCAAGCCCGGCAGGAACGCGTGCTGGCCATCGAGATCACCCGCGCAGGGTTCGACTGGGCGCTCGCGCACTCGTGCCTCAGCCACTACGACCCAGCGCAGCACGACAGCCCGCAAGACTGGACGGCCCTGAAGGACGCCTCCCCGGTCCGCGTGCAATGGGATCCAGACCGGTCACTGACCGGCGAACGGCTGGCGCGCCGGGCCATCCAGATCGGCCTGTCCGGCGAGGCCGTGCACCGCTACTGCGACCAGTGGATCACCGCCATCACCGACCTCACCGCGACCGTGCATAAGACCAGGCAGCTCCTCAGCGCCGGGCAGATCGCCGAACCCATCGCCGGGCTGCCAGCCGAGCACGTCTACCCGCTCAGCCCGGAGCTAGCCCGCGCTATCGGCGCCGACGCCGGCCACCTCGCGCGAGAGGAGGGCGCGCGTTGATCACGCTGCGCGACCGCTACCGCGGCTGCCTGCTCGGCGGCGCGGTCGGCGACGCCCTGGGCGCGGGCATCGAGTTTCTCTCCCTCGCCGACATCCGCCGCTGCCGCGGGCCTCGCGGGGTCAACGGCTACGTCCCCGCTTACGGCCGGCTCGGGGCAATAACCGACGACACCCAGATGACCCTGTTCACCGCTGAGGGACTGCTCCGCGACAGGCAACAGCCGACCGAAGGCCGTGATCCGGCGGCCGCGATCTGGGCAGCGTACCGGCGCTGGCTGGCCACGCAATACGGTCACCGTGCCGCCGATGGCAGCTGGCTGGCCAGCCAGGAATTCCTGCATCATGGGCGGGCGCCCGGCGTGACCTGCCTGAGCGCCGTGGAATCCGGGCATCCGGGAACCCTCAGCCACCCGGTCAACAACAGCAAAGGCTGCGGTGGCGTGATGCGCGTCGCCCCGGCCGGCCTCGCCGACGGCGACCCATTCAGCCTCGGCTGCCAGGCCGCCGCGCTAACCCACGGCCACCCAACCGGCCACCAGGCCGCCGGAGCACTCGCGCTCATGGTCAGCGAGCTGTCCCGCGGCGTCAGCCTGCGTGACGCCGTCGCCGCAGCGATTGGCAGGCTCCGGCAATCCGATAGCGGTGAGGAGACGGCCGCTGCGCTGGCCGCCGCGGCAGGCGCCGCCCAGCAGGGCCGGCTCAGCGCTGACGAAATATGCGTCCTCGGCGAAGGGTGGACGGCCGATGAAGCGCTCGCAATCGCCACCCACTGCGCGCTCACCGCCCCCAGCTTCCGCTCCGGCGTGCTGCACGCGGTCAACCACGGCGGCGACAGTGACAGCACCGGCGCGATCTGCGGCAACCTGCTCGGTACGGCCCTCGGCGCCGCCGCAATCGACCAAGACCTTGTCGAAGGCCTGGAAGGCAGCGCCATCATCAGCCAGGTCGCGGACGACCTGCACGACGTGTTCGGCCTCGGCCAGCCTCCGTCAACTCAGCGGTATCCGGCCGGCCAGGAAGAAGACAGCTATGAATAGCGAACAGGGGCCGGGTGGCAGGACGCAGGGCCCGGCAGGTGCCGGAGAGCAGGTCTACCAGGGCTTGCGTGCGCAGATACTCGGGCTGGACCCGGCGACCGCCGGCCTGCAGCAAGGTTCGGTGGACCGGGTCGTCTGGGGCGCGCTGATGGAGACCGGCTACCCGCGCGGCACGGCGACCCTGGTAGCCCTGGCCGACGGCACCACCAGCCTGTACCTCAGCGGCGGCGGCGGCATCATCGGCGGTGGTTCCCACGAGGCGGTGGCCACCGCTACGAAGGAATACCTCGCCGAACTCGAAATCCACCTGCCGATGCTGGCGGCTGACCCCGCCGAAGACCTGCCGGTGCCCGGCCAGGTCATCATCCGTGCCCTGACTTTCACCGGCCGCATGTCCGCCCAGGCCTCTGAACAGGACCTCGGCCAGCGTCGGCACCGCCTCTGGCCGGTCTACCACGCTGCGCACCGCGTCATCACCGAACTGAGACTCATAGATGAGACCAGGCAGGGCAAGACACCATGAAGGACCTCGCACAGCAGGCCGTTGCCCATGCACGGGACTTGCTGCTCGCAGAGCGCCTTGGCGATATCCGAGTTGACGCCTGCTTCCACTACGGAGCCGTTGACATCAGCCCCAAGTATCTCGTGGTCTGGGTACTGCTCGCGGGCGCACCCGACAGCGACCTGCCCGAGTGGTACACCCCCGAGGACAGAAGCCCTCGGGTAAGGCTGGAACCCGAGCTCGTCTCCTGGCTAGCGCATCTTCGGCAAATCGTCCGCAGCGAGTTCGCCGCCGCATCGTGGCCAGACGCCGACAACGTTGACGTCCTTTTCGACAGTGAGCACAGAGTACGTACGCACGGAGGCTGGGAGTACTTCAAGTAGCGCCCCGAGCGATATCGCGGGCCGTGAGGAAGCGCTCGTGTAACCCGTCAGACGCCTCTATAGGAGGACGCCGTCACAAGCAAGGTCACGGACGGCGGGGCTTAATCTCCTGGTCACCCGTCGCGCAAGGTTCCGGGGCACCCGCCGCCGGGCCGGCGGCCTAACATGGCACGGTGGCGTGGCCGACGGTCACTAGCGCTCTGGACGTCTCCTGGCCGGCTCCGGTAGCGGTGACCGGGCTTCGACCAGCAGATATCCGCTGGTCAGCGCGCTTTCCCCAGTTGTGGGTGCCCCGCTGGGGGCGCAGGTAGAGGTTATTTTCCGAATCTATATTCGTCAACCTCTTTTCCGGTCGGCCAGCTTGGACGAGATAGCGTGAACAGGCCATCTACCTGGGGCTGGGCGTCCCCCCGCTTCCTCGGAGCACTCGCCGCGGCCCTGGTGGGCACGGCCGCGGTAGCGGTCCGCTCCGGTCACCACCCAGCGCCCGTAATCGAGCTCGGCATGCTGCGCTCACGGACCTTCAGCGGAACGCTCACCGCCTCGCTGCTGTACTACGCCGGCTTCAGTGCTTTCGTGCTCAACTCCGTGGAGTTCCTGAGCGGGGTGTGGCACTACTCTGCCCTGAAGGCGGGCCTGGCCATCGCTCCCGGCCCGCTCATGGTCCTGCCGTTCGCCCGGCTGGTAGCCCCCCGCCTGATGCGCCGTTTCGGCGGCCCAGGCCGGGTAGCCGTCCTCGGCTGCCTGATCAACGTGGCTGCCCAGGTACTGTGGCTGACCCAGATTCGGGCCCACCCCGCCTACCTCACCCACCTCCTGCCAGCCCAGCTGATCGGAGGCGTCGGCGTCGGCCTGACCATCCCGTCCCTGCTGGCTGCCGGCAGCGCATCCCTCCCGCCGACACGGTTTGGCACCGGCAGCGGCGTACTCAACATGGCCCGCCAGATCGGCACCGTCCTCGGCGTCGCCGGACTGGTCGCCATCCTGGCTCACCTCGACCACACCGACCCCGTGGCAACCTTCCGCAACGCCATTGACCTCGTCGCCGCGTTCGGCATCACGGCAGGCCTCACCTCAGCCGTGTTCCTAACCCGGCGCGCCAGCCCGGCACCGGCTCCCGCCGCGGTGGCCGAACCTGGGGGACACTGACGCTCCCCAGACAAGCTCATACGGTGCCGTGCGACCAGCGGAACGACCACCGGGCAAGCCGATGATGGACAGCTGCTGGAAGACAGCCGACGTAACCAAGGGCGACCCGCGCGTTCGCATCTGCGAGGAGCGCCAGCTAGGTGATGTTCTACATTGCCACACCGTCGGCGATCCGCTGTCGCTGGCATTGCGCGAGTTCCTTGCGTGATGGCGCCCGGCGGCCGCAGCCCGCCGCGCTGAGCGGTCGGCTGCCCGACGGTGGTGCTGTGGGTCGCGCGGGCGGCGGCGTTATGCGCCTTCGGCGACGGTGTAGATCTCGTCCGCGACGAGCCCGTGTGCCTCACGATGAACAGTGGCCGCGGAGTCGGCGTCGGGGGCGTCGACCAGGCAGAAAACTTTGCCATGCGTCTGGTCGACCCAGTAGCGCAGGTAGTGGACGCCGTACTGGCCCTGGATCTGTAGGTCGGCGGCGTGTGCCTTGGCGACGTCGTCGATAGCGACCGGCCCGCCGGTGGTGTGGACGTCTAGGAACAGTGGCATGACTTTGTCCTCGCTGTGTCGTTGCGGGCCTGCTGCCCGCAACGGACAGCAAACCTCCGCCCGGCCTGGCGGCGCATCGGGCGTGTTCCCTAATTCGGGGTGACAATCCCGCGGCGGATGGCAGCGGCAACCGCCCGGGACCGGGTCGGCTCGCCGAGCTTGCGCAACACCGCCGACACGTGGTGTCCCACCGTCTTCTCGGACAGGATCAGCCGCTGGGCCACCTCGGCGTAGGACAGCCCGTCGGCTAGCAGGCCAAGCACCTCGACTTCCCGCGCCGTGAGCCCGCACGGGTTGGCGCGGCTGACGGGCCGGGGGCCGCGGGGCACCGGCAGGCCGGAAGCGTGCCGGTCGCGGAGCACCGCATGGCGCACGGCAGGAACGGCGAGCCGGCCAAGGACACTCAGGCATTCCTGCGCGTCCTCGGTGCGCGGGGACCGGGCCAGCGCGTAGGCCTGCCAGAGCGGACAGCCCAGGGCCTGCCATCGCTCGGCGGCGGCACGGTGCTCGCCAGCCAGCATGAGCGTGAAGGGCGGGGGGAGCGGGACGGGGACCGGCCGGTGCTCGCCTGCGGCCTGCAGCCACCAGCTCAGCTCGCCCAGGATCCACGGCTGCGGAACCAGTGCGTCACCCCGGCCGCCCGCAGCGCCTCCGGCGGCGGGGTCACCGTCGCCGACAGGATCTCGCTGATCACCACTAGAGCAGAGCTAGAGCCACGTAGTCGCGTAGGGATTCCGATCGATGCGCGAGAAGCCTGCCGCCACTCTCGCCGGTTCGGCGCGGCTCACGCACGCGTCTGGCAGGGTCGGCGTCGGCTTCGAGCCTGACGTCAGCGCCCCCGTCGGCTCACCTGATGCCGGCCGGGGCGAAAGCGCACCGCGCCTGGAGTTGCCAGCTGTGGAAGCCCGGCGCCAGATATCCAGGAGGTTTCTGGCTGGCTGGAATGGATGTCCCTGCAGCAGATGCGGCCGGCGGAGCCGTGCGCTGGCCGCCTCAGCCTGAAGCTGAGCGGCGACGGCGTGTGGACCACTACCCTGGTTGGGTGCATTTGCGGGGAATGCGGAAAGCGGCGGTCCATGCCTGGCTCGAGCAGCCAGTGCCGTTGCTGGTCGCGTTTCTCGTCCTCAACGTCCTGGCCTGGCCTGCCGAGGCTGCCGTTGGCGGCAAAACGAACCTGCCGGGGCTGCTTATCGTGTTGTTCCTTACCTGGCGGGTCTCGCAAGGCGGGCCGATCTCGCGGATGCTGCTCATTCTCGGCAGCGCGGGCGATTACTCCGGGGCCGCGTTCCATGTCGCCCGGATGCCCGGGCCGCTGGATCTTTGGCTGCTCGTGGCCTCGGCCGGGCAAGTCGCGCTGCTGGTCAGCCCGGCGGTGTACCAGCGCACGCGGCGCAGCAGCGTGGCGGGCTCCGCGCCGGCTGCGCTGGCCGGCAGGCCCAGGCCGTGGATGCTGCCCTGGGGTCTGCTGGCGGGCCTGGTCATCACCTTGCTATTCCTCGCCCAGATGCGGTGGACGCAGCTACCAGGCTGCGGGCCAGCCGGAGCGCCCCGCGCTCACCTGCCAGCCCGCTGCATCGGGCTGGCCGAGGGCTACCCGCTTCGGTTCCTATACGGCTACCAAGGTGTCCCCAAGATCGACAAGCTCGCGCTGGTGAAGGACTGGGCGCAATGGTCACTGATCTCCACCTCCGCCTTGTACGCCTTCGAGTTGCTCCGGGCGGGCCGGGCCCCGGCGGTCAGCAGGGAATCCCAGCCGGAGCCCGCTCTTAGCAGGTGATGGCCATGACACCTGGCGGCCGGGATCAAGACGACGATGCCGAACGCCGCCAGGCGGCCAGCGCCCCGTAGTTGATCACCGGCTGGAAGGTCAGGCAGGCCGTTATGTGCGTTGCGCGCACGGGGGTCGAGCAGCGCATTGGCGGCCGAGACGGCCCGCCGCGCCCGGTCGAGCTGGACGCGGACTTCGGCTGCGGTGACCTCTGACGGTTCCCGGACGTGCCCGCTCCGGTCCACGTCCACGTACAGGACGCGTTGCTGCACTCCAGTACGTGCACGGCGGTGGCGTGATTCCCGTCGTCGGTAGCAAGCCCAGGCCACCGACTGGCCGAACGAGCAGTCGCTCTCCGTAAATGCCATGCGCCATTCACGGCGCAAGTAAGGCTCGTTATGCACTCTAGTGGGCGGCCGCATCGCTCCGATCGGGCGGCACGCGAACCGCCGTTCTGTCTCGGCGCCGGCTCGGCCAGCGGACTTCTCGGTGCGATGCCGAACGGGGCGATCTGCGCGAGCTGCCACACTGGTCGCCGGACAGCTGCATGCCCGAACGTCAGCCGGCATCAGCGACGATCGGGTTGCCCGGCGCAGTGTCAGTGTCTGTGCGGGCGGATGATCCGGACCGTCGCTGTCGCGGTGGCCAGCAGGTCGCCGGTCTCGTCACGCAGTTCCCCAGCCAGGAATGCGATGGATCCGCCGCGATGGACCACGCGGCCCGTGCCCGTGATCCGGCCGGGCGCGGCCGGGCGCAGGAAGCTGACCTTCTGGCCAGGTCGTGCAGGTGCTCGCGGGCGTGGTAGAGGTCCACGATCTGGGTGGCCTCGGGGAAGTGCTGGGTAGCGAGGTTCCAGATCCAGGCCGCGCCGTCGCCGGGAATACGAGCTGGCGGGTGGGGCGGCACCGCGGCGGCGGGCCTCTCTGGCCATCAAGATCCCGAACTCGGCTGCGGGTGCGAAGGTTGCCAGGCGAGAGGACGAGCGCGGCTCGCGGACCGGGCGGCCCTCCTCATCGGTGCTGGTCTGGGTCGCGGCGACCGCCCGCGCATGAAAGATACGAGCCGTATCTATCGCGACCGTACTTGACGAACATAAGATACGAAGCGTGTCTATAACAACCTCGCCCGCCGCGCCGGAGCGCCGTGGGAAGGCGGCGTCTCAGGTGCCCGGTACCAGGAGCAGCAGGCCGTCTCGGCGGCGGAGCAGGGCCTTGGAGCGAGCATTGCTGGACGCGGCGTGGAAGGAGCTGGTGGAGACCGGATACGCGAACATGACGATGGAAGGGGTCGCCGCCCGTGCCCGCACGAGCAAGCCAGTGCTGTACCGCCGGTGGCCTAACCAGGCGGAGCTGGTCATCGCGGCGGTCCGGGCGCATATGCCCACGGTGACGCCAGCGAGCATCCCGGACACCGGCACTCTGCGCGGCGACGTGATCGCCGTGCTCACCGTGGCGTCACGGTGGTTCGACGGGCCGATCAGGCAGGCTCTGCATGGGGTGATGTCCGACTGCTACCGTGACCCGCGGCTCGCGGCGTCACTGCATTCGGACATGTTCGGGAACGCGGCCAAGGTCATGCCAGTGATCTTGCGGCGCGCCAGCGAGCGCGGCGAAGTGGACCTGGACCGGATCACGCGGCGCGTGGCCATGCTGCCGTTTGACCTGTTCCGGCACGAGGTGCTCACCTCCTCGACGCCGATCCTCCCAGCCACTGTGGCCGAGATCGTCGACGACGTGTTCCTCCCGCTTGCGGGCCTCACGCTCCGGGCGACCGCCCATATACAGCTAGCTGATCCCCGGAAGAGGCCATCATGATGCGCGCGCTGCTGCCGCCCGCCCGGCGGCTCGGCCCGGCCGTGATCGTCGGCCTGGCTGCCGCGTGGGCCGTCCTGTGGTTCGCCGCTGAGCCGCCTGGCCAGCCTGCCACCGCGTATCTGGGCCAGTTCTTCGGGGCGGAATCTGTGCTGCTCTTGTCCATCGCACTGGTGCTAATCAGCACACTGCCCTGGGTCGAGGGTGTGTTCGACGGCATCGACCGGGCCGCCATCTGGCACCGGCGGGTGGCCATTACCGGGATGGTCCTGCTGGTCCCACACATCCTGCTGTCAGTGAACCCACACCGCAGCCGCCTGGGGCCGCTGCTGGCGGTGATCGGCGCGGCAGGCCTGCTGATCCTCGCGGTCTGGGCCGTCCTGCCCCGCTGGCGTTCCCTGATTCCGCGCGCCCTGCACAGGCCGGTGCTGGCGGTCCGCCGCCTGCCGGGTCTGCGTGATCTGGGGAAAAAGATGGGCGGGTATGAGCTGTGGCGGTCGGTGCACCGCCTGACCGGGCTGTTCGTGGCGGCCGGATTCCTGCATGGCCTGCTCGACGGCACGCCGTTCCCGCGCGCTCAGTTGCTGCGCTGGAGTTACGTCGCCATCGGCGGCATCGGCCTGGCGTTCTACCTCTACCGCGAACTGCTGGCCAGGCACTTCGTGCCGCTGTACGACTACCAGGTCACCGAGGTCCACGACGTCGGCGCCGGGATCACCGAGATCGCGCTCGCGCCGCTCGGACGTCCGGCTGCCTTCGCGCCGGGACAGTTCGCCATGCTCTATCTGGAGGGTATCGACGGCTGGCACCGGCACCCGTTCACCATTACCAGCGCGTCTGGTAACAACCTGCTGCGCTTCGCCATCAAGGCGCTGGGGGACAACACCAGCCAGCTCCGGGGCGTCGTACAACCGGGCATGCCCGCAGTGATCCGCGGTCCATTCGGCCGGTTCAGCCACCGCAAGGGCACCAGCCGACAGCTCTGGATTGCCGGCGGCATCGGGGTCACCCCCTTCCTGAGCTGGCTGCGGGGGCTAGAGGAGCAGCCGTTGCGCGGCCCGGTCGACTTCTTCTACACCTCCTCCGGCCCCGATATGCCATACGCCGACGAGATAAAGACGCTCGCGGCCGACTCCGATCTGGTACACGTCCACTTCGTCGACAGCCGCGACGGGCGCCTCACCGCCCAGCAGGTCCTAGCCAGCGCCCGCGAGAAACCGGCCGCGCTGTCGGCCTTCCTATGCGGCCCAGCCAGCATGGTGCGCAATTTCGAATCGGCATTCCGGCACGCGGGCGTGCCAAGCCGTAACATCTACCGTGAGTACTTTGACTGGCGCTGACCTGCTCAGGATCCCCTAGCACCTCGCCGTCGCGTACCGCCTAGCCAATAAGTCCCTATTTCGGTGCGGTCGCTGGAGAATTTCGGCATCGGGCTGATCGTCGGCGCCTTAGAGAACCGTTCTACTTGCTTCCAGACATGGGAGAAGACAGCGCTCATACGTGGACTGCGTACCTAACTGGCAGATCTGCGCTCACGTTGCGCAGAGCCTGCCGGGCTCGAGAGAAGTCCATATTCGTCGGTCGGAGCGTCTTTGAGTGCGCGCGACGCCGCTGTTCTGGCAGCTAGATTTCCTGGTCAGGCGGTGTGCTGTGCCCGGCCATTCTGTCGGCGAGGGCGCGTATGTGTTCAGGCCCGGTTCCGCAGCACCCGCCGATGAGCTGCGCGCCTCGGTCAGCCCAGGCGATCGCATGCTGCAGGTACTCGCCGGGCGGCAGACCATCGAAGACCCAGTTCGGCGGCACCCAGCCGCCGGTCTCGGCGTAGGCGCCGATCGGCCCGGCGAAGTGGCCGCGGATGATCTCGATCGCGTCCAGGATCACCTCGGGACTGGAGTGCATCACGGTGACCGCGGCCAGCGACGGGTCGGCCAGTGCCCGCAGCAGGTCCTCAAAGCTGTCACCGCCTCCCAGTTCGGTGAAGGTGCTCAGGGTGCCGTCGGGGCGACGGGCAGCGCTGATGCCCAGCCACACCGGCAGCCCGGTCTCGGCGGCTGCCCGCAGTGCAGCACGGCCGTACCCCGGAGCCTCGATCATCTCCAAGACGATGAGCTCGGCGCCCGCCTCCGCCAGCAGCTGCGCCTGCTCCCGGTAGTCGGCCAGGCCAGGGAAATGGTTCTCCTCAGACGCCGGGCGGGTCAGAGGCGCGTCCTGGTACCCGCCTTCCATGACTGCCGGGCAGAACGACGACATCGACCCGGCCACCGCCACTGGCCGGGTCGCTGCGGCATCGCGGGCGCGCAGCGCCGCGCCGACGGCGCTCCGGTTGGCGTCGGCGACACGGCTGCCCAGCCCAGCCGGCTCCAGGGCAGCCCGGCTGGCGGCGAACGTGTTCGCGATGATCACCTCGGCGCCGGCCCGGATGTATGCCTCGTGGACGCGCTGCACTACGTCGCGCTGGTCCAGATTCGCCCGGGCGCTCCACGCCACCTCATCCATCGGCACGCCCTCAGCCTGCAACTGACTACCCATGCCGCCATCGATGATCACCAGCTCACCATCGGCCAGCCGCCCGAAGACCAGATCCGCGACGCCCATTCCCACCCCTCTCCAGCCGCCGGCTTGACGGCTAGATTCTCCCGCCGCTGTCCGGGACCGCAAGCGCCACGGCATGCCCGGCCCGCCAGGACCGGCAGCCACCCGGAGCCAGCATCCGCAGCTGCCGCCCTGGCGGTGTCTCGCAAGGGGACCAGCAAATTGGACGCGCGGTGCGTGCGCATGCCGTCGTTCTGTCAGTTCTGGCTTGCCACGAACGCCTGCTGGTGACCGGAACGGTCCGTGTAGGACCCGCCGGCCGCGCAGCTGCCCGCCGAGGCGCACGACACCGAGAGGACACCGGCACCGCCGCCCTTGTTCAGCGTGCCCGTGCCCGGCACCTCGATCGCCGTGCGCCAGGCGCCGTTGGCGTCGCTGGCCACGAACGCCTGGCGGTGGCCCGAACCGTCGTTGTAGCCCCCGGCGGCGGCGCAGTTGCCCGCCGAGGCGCACGACACCGACACGACCCTGGCATCCCCGCCCTTGTTCAGCGCGGCCGTGCCGGGCACCTCGATCGCCGCGTGCCAGGTGCCGTTGGCCTCGCTGGCCACGAACGCCTGACCGCTATCTGAGTCGGTGTAGAACCCGCCGGCCGCGCAGTTGCCCGCCGAGGCGCACGACACCGAAGCGACCTCGGCTCCGAGCGAGTTCAGCACGGCCGTGCCGGGCACCTCGATCGCCTTGCGCCAGGCGCCGTCCCTTTCGCTGGCCACGAACGCCTGGCCACCGTTGTCCAAATCGTTGTAGTACCCGCCGGCTGTGCAGTTGCCCGCCGAGGCGCACGACACCGACAGGACGCCGGCACTGCGGCCTATGTTCAGCGCGGCCGTGCCGGGCACCTCGATCGCCGCGTGCCAGGTGCCGCCCCGCTCGCTGGCCACGAACGCCTCTTGGTCCGCCTCAGCCGGGAAATAGAAGCCGCCAGCCAGGCAGTTGCCCGCCGAGGCGCACGACACCGAATCGACCTCGGCAAACCCGCCCTTGTTCAGCGCGGCCGAGCCGGGTACCTCGATCGCCGCGTGCCAGGTTCCGTTGGTCTCGCTGGCCACGAACGCCTGGCGGTGGCGCGAGCCGTCCTTATAACGCCCGGCGGCGGCGCAGTTGCCCGCCGAGGCGCACGACACCGACAGGACACCGGCACCGCCGCCCTTGTTCAGCGCGGCCGAGCCGGGCACCTCGATCGCCGCGTGCCAGGTTCCGTTGGCCTCGCTGGCCACGAACGCCTGGCGGTGACCCGAGCCGTCCTTGTAGCCCCCGGCGGCGGCGCAGTTGCCCGCCGAGGCGCACGACACCGACAGGACACCGGCATTGCCGCCCTTGTTCAGCCCGGCCGTACCGGGCACCTCGATCGCCGCGTGCCAGGTTCCGTTGCCCTCGCTGGCCACGAACGCCTGGCGGTGACCCGAGCCATCGGTGTAGCCCCCGGCGGCGGCGCAGTTGCCCGCCGAGGCGCACGACACCGACAGGACACCGGCATTGCCGCCCTTGTTCAGCCCGGCCGTACCGGGCACCTCGATCGCCGCGTGCCAGGTT
>WNFD01004497.1_pt1 | contig 27155 bp, 19 predicted proteins | sample 5400491 | NCBI WGS metagenome assembly WNFD01 (sample SAMN13153343, study PRJNA577476) | soil metagenome | isolation source: 120 cm saprolite under Douglas fir tree site 2 hole 2 replicate 2 | place: USA:California | collected 2015-04-18
AACAGGCGCGCCTCTTTCATACGCTCGGAATAATTCACATTGGGCGCGTATTTCAGGTATTCCGCCTGCAGATACTCCATGACCTGCTTCTTGCCGTGGAATTCGCCGCCGTGGGTATACAGGATGATCTCCGGGTCGAAACACTCGGCGAGCGCCGCGACGTTGCCTTCGCCGAAGGCGGCGGTGCAGCCGTGCATCGCTGACTCCATTTCACTGAGTCGGACGCGCAGCAGATCGGGCGAATCCTCGATCTGGGCCATTTTGCGTTTGAGGTCGAGCGTGATGCCCATCCTCTCCATCAGGTCGAAGCCCAGGATGCCGTCGATCTTTCCGCCGCAGGTTTTGGCGATGCCGCTGAGATCGATGGCCCGCAGCTTCAGGTTGTGCACGCTCCGTCCGCCGATTTCCAGCTCGGCCAGAGTGACCTCACGGGCCTGCGTCGCGTCCGCGCCCTTCCAGGATGAGATCTCCACATGCTTCCATTCACCGCCGGAAAATGAACGCGAGTCGAGAATCGAGTTGGCGGCTGTATCCACCAGAAACCGCTTCTCCACGCCGGACGCCCTGACCTTCATCACCGGCAGTCCGTCACAGTGCTCGATGGGGATTCCCTGCGTCGAAGGCGTTTGCGAACGCGCGACGGGCGGCAGTATCAAAAACATGGCGGCCATCAGGAGTGCGGCTGCCGCGTTCGGAAGGAATCGTTTGACAACCGGAAGTAAGACAGCGTGCCGGCCGGATTTCATTGCCTCTCCATGTGTTCCACGTGTCCGCGCGGCGCTTCAATGACGCCGGCGCGGAGCGAAGCTTTCCAGTCTTTCCATCATGGCGGTGCGGGCGCGCGCGAAGGCCTTTTTGTCTTTCAACAACTGAAAGGCCCAGTTCGCCCCCATCATCTGCGCGTTGAACTCAAATGCAATCTGGTGTTCGTCCGCGTTCGGTGCAAGTTCCTTGTTCGCTTTGGCCTGACGGACTTCAGCGGCCAGCGCCGCCAGCCAGCCGGCCATCAATTCGCACACCCGGTCTCGTACCCTGCCGGGCCGGCTGTCGAACTCCATGGACGCGGCCACAAAGAAACATCCGCCCCGAAAGACGTGCCCCTGCGCATAGGCAAGCCAGGTATCGGCCAGCTTGCGGAGTCGTTGGATGCCCGCCGGAAGTTTGCGCGCCGGAGTCACGACCTGCGCGATGAAAAGATCGCGGGCGGCGTCAACCACCGCCAGCTGCAGGTCCTCTTTGGATCGGAAATGGGCGAACAGCCCGCTTTTGCTCATTCCCACGTCATCGGCCAGGCGTCCGAGAGAAAGCCCTTCCAGCCCCTCCTCCGAGGCGATCTGGATGGCCACCTGCAAAATCGCCGCCCGGGTCTCATTGCCCTTAATCAGGCGGCCGTCGTGGATGGTTAGTGTAGCGGGCATGTCCAAATAAAATAGCACGACCGTTCGTATTATTTCAAGGAAAAAAAATTTGCCGCAGATTTACGCTGATGAACGCTGATAAGGCGGGAGATTTCAAATTCAAAATCTTTTCCTCTTATCTGCGTTCATCTGCGTAAATCTGCGGCAAATCTTTTTAGTCCGCCAGATAGCTGATCTCCATCGACCGTATACGGAAGCATGCCAGGACCAGCACCGCCATGGCCAAAGTCAGCAGGCCTGGAACAGCGATCCACGCGGAGACCGGTTCGGCGACCACGGTGAACAAGCGCATCAGGCCCTCCGGAGGAACGTCTACCGGACAGAGCTGCTTGAGGTAGAAAGTGATGCTGAGCCGTTGCAGCATCGCAGGGAAGACGGCGTGAAATGTCTCCCACAGCAGCACGGCGATTCCGGGCAGCACGGGGTTTTTCGCCACCAGGCTGAGCGCCAGAAAAAGCGCTCCGTAGCCGACGCAGGCCAGGACCGTCGTGGCGAGATAACCCAGCAGATGCCCCGCCCCGAGACGGGAAAACATAAAAGCGCGTCCTTCTGCGCCGAAGTGTCCGTACATGATCAGATCTCGCCGCGGAACAGCCAGGTAAACAGGCCCATGCAGCCGAAGAAAAGACCCAGGCGCAGATAGTAGACCTGGAAGATCGTGGCCATCGCCCTCGTATCCTGCTCGATGCTGCAGTGAATCCCGCCGGGACTGTGCAGGGCATGGGCGCCGATCAGCAATACCGGGGCGAACGCGACAAAGTAAATCCAGATGCTGCGCCGGCGCAGAAGGTTCTTCTTCAGTTCAATGCTCAGCACTCCGGTGAGCTGTGAAGTCCACAGATGCCAGGGAGCGTCGCGCAATAATGAGCGAAACGAAGTCAGAAAGCTCATACGGTGCCCCCTCCGCCGCCGATCAGGTATTGATAGACGGAATTGACGTCGTCATCCGCCGGGGCGACCGCGTCCAGGGAGATCTTGTCTTCCACGACGATGCGGTTGAGCAGCAGATAGAAATCGGCGGCGTCCCGGGTGCGCACCAGCAGCCCCTTGCCGTCAGTGTTCAGTTGGGCTTCCACTACATGGTTCTGCGCGAACAGGCGCGAAGCCAGAGCGCTCGGCTGGTCGCAGCGCACCAGTATCTGCATGGGATGCTCCTTCATCTCGCTGCGTACGCCGTGGATCTTGCCTTCGGCCACCACGTAACCGTGGCTCATGAGCACCACCTGATCGGAAATCCGGTCCACTTCATGCAGCACATGGCTGGAAATGACCACGTGCATTCCCTCTTTGCCCAGCGCCTCGAACAGCGCAATGGATTCGGCGCGGGCCATGGGATCGAGCCCGTTCAGCGGCTCATCGAGCACCAGCACCGTGGGGTGATGGGCAATCGACTGGGCCAGCCGCATCCGCTGGCGCATGCCTTTGCTGTATCCGGCGACGCTGCGGTGCGCGGCCTCCGACATGCCCACCCGCTCGATGGCCTCGGTGGTCAGCCGGTGAACCTCAACGCCCGTCAGCCCGCGCAGCTTCAGCGATTGCGAAACAAATTCGTAGCCGGTCACACCCTTCGGAAAAGAATCGAACTGCGTGCAATACCCGACATGGCGAAAGAACTCTTCCGGCTGATCGGGCGTCATACCCATCACGCTGATGGCCCCCTGCGTCGGACGCACCAGCCCGGTCATCAGGTTCATGAGCGTGGTCTTGCCCGATCCGTTGGGCCCCACCAGGCTGGTAATGCCGGGAGGCAGCGAGAGGTTGACCCGGTTCACGCCCAGGACCTCTCCGTAGAATTTCGATACGTTATCGAAGATGATGCGATCGCCAGTCTTCATCCTCGCACCACCTCTCTCGCCTTAAGTCGTTTATTCAGCATCAGCAGCGATATTCCACACAGCGTGAACACCGCGCCCCAGGCGCTCCATAGAGAAATGTGCAGAGATTCCCCCAGGCCCGGGCCCATCCGGTACAGGCCGCTCCAGATAACCTCCATCACATTGCTCAGACTGAGCAGATTGCCCAGATGAGAGTCGAGCACGAAATCGAAGATATGTCCGAAGCCAGGCAGCAGAAAAGTGCTGGCGACGATCAGGGCGGTGGCGGCTACGCGCCAGCGTACCCATACGGAGAGTGCCAGAGCAAAGAGCGAAACCACGGCGATCCACAGCAGACTCGAAAGCAAAATCGAGCCGGTCAGGTAGAAGTTACGCCAGATCCAGCCGTTGCCTTCCAGCGAGGCCTGCAACAGAAACAACAGCAGTCCCGGAATCCAGGTGGTAAATGAAAGCAGCAGCCCCAGCACTGACAGCTTGCCCAGGATGTATTCGGTGCGCGACAGAGGACGGCTCAAATAAAGCTGCAGCGCCTGATTGGCAAAATCACGTGACACCATGCCCGGGGCCGCAGCCGCCACAATCATGAAACCAATCCAGGCCTGGACCTCAAGAAAACCCTCAAATGCGGTGTTATCGATGGTGAGAAAAGCCGCTCCGCCATTAATCTTAAACAGCGCCAGCGCCGCCGGGCTGTGAGCGAAATAAACATAGGCGACCGCAAGCAGCACCGGGAACATGCACAGCACCACAAAGGCGGTGAAAATGCGCGACTGGAACAGCAGGCGGAATGAAAACCGCGTCAACACGGTGAACCGCAGACTTTCAGACGTGCGCGGCCCGTCGTAGATCTTGTAACTGCGTTTATAAACCGCCATTGACCGCGCTCCTTGTCTCCGGATTGCCTTCCATGGCGCGCAGAAAAATGTCTTCCAGAGAGTCGCGCCTGTAGTTCATACGCCGGATCTGTACGGTATGTTCCGCGGCCAGGCGATAAAGTTCGCGGACTTCGATGGTCTCGGGCATCACGACTTTCAGCCTTCCGCCGCTAAAGCGGGCGCACTCGCAGCCCAGCCCGGCCACCGCCTCCACAAAGCCGTTCTCTTCGCCGATTTCCAGCTCCAGAAATTTGAGGTTGGCTTTGCGCTCTTCTTCGAGGTTGCAGAGCGCGGCGATGCGCCCGTCTTTCAGGATCAGCACTTCGTCGCAGCACTCCTCGATATCGTGCAGCAGATGCGAAGAGATTACGATGTTGACGCCGCCGGCGTCGCGAATCTCGCGCACCAGGTTCAGCATGCGGGTGCGGGCCTCGGGATCGAGTCCGTTGGTGGGTTCGTCGAGCAGCAGCAGCTTCGGTCCGTGGGCCAGCGCCTGAGCCAGCTTGACCAGTTGCTTCATACCCAGAGAGTAGGTGCCGACCTTGCGATAGCGGGCCTCGCCCAGGCCGACGTAAAAGAAAGCCTCGTGGGCGCGCTCCGTGGCTTCCGCCGGAGGCAGCCCGGAAATCTCCGCCATGTAGCGCACAAAGCGTATGCCGCTCATGTCCGCGATGAAGGCGTCGCTCTCGGGCATGTAGCCGATCAGCCCGCGCAGCTGTTGGATGTCGCCGCGCACGTCCTGACCGAAGATGCGGGCCGTGCCCGAAGTCGGCGGATAGAAACCTAGCAGCGTGTTAATTAAAGTGGACTTGCCCGAGCCATTGGGCCCGAGCAAGCCGATGCAGCGTCCCTGAAGCGCGCCGGAAAGATGGTTCAGGATCGTCCGCCGGCCGAGATTCACGACCAGATCCTGGAGTTCTATAACTGCTGCCATTCATCCTCTTTCCGGCGACTTGTTGTTTTCATCGCTCATGAAGTTTCTGTTCACATCTTCAAATTGCCCGGCGCACCCTTTGGATGGCCGATATTCAGCAGAGTCGAGAGCGTGAACGTATTCAGGTCCAGCCCGAAGAACCGGCTGGTGCTGGTCACGCGAATCGCGCTCTCTTCTCCATAAACACAAACTACGCTGGGCTTGCTCTCCGCCGCAAATGCCTTCAGGGACTGCAACTGCGAAGGCGTAAGCTGTTGCGAAACAGACCCCACCACCGGGGCCAGGTTCTGATACAGAACGGCCGAGACTCCCGGAACGTTGTCCTGGGGCAGCAGCGCATGGAACTCGCTCGAGTGGGCCAGCGAATTGCCGCTCTGATGGATCTGCACGGCGTTCATGACCAGCGCTTTCGTTGGCGCAATGATCAGATAGCCGTCGGTAAAGGTGTAATCGATCTCGCCGGAAATTTTCTCTCCGGAATACTTAAGCGTGTAATAGGTCAGTCCCCCGCTCGTGGTCTGCTCGATGCTCGCGGAATAGCCTTCATGCTGCTCGGCATTCACGTCGGCCGCCAGCTGCTCCAGGGTCTGTTCCAGGCGCACCGGATCGTTGATGTCGGCAATCACCTTCCAGGAAGGCGTCGGAAGCAGCGGGCCATCGAGCGCCACCGTGACTTCCCCGCCCAGCGTTGCCGCCAGGTCTTCCTTCAACCGGATCTTCAGCTTCGCCTCGGCCTCGGCCAGATGGCTCGACATCTTTCCATTCTCGCCGCCCACCGCCAGCATGTCATCGAACATCTTCGCGGGACTCTTGGTCACGACCGATGCCACCGCCCCCGCGCTGGTGGAAACAAAATCCAGACCGCCGATGGCAGCCGGCGCCGCCAGCCACGAAGCGACTCCCTGCCTCGGGCCGTTAAACGCCATCTGCGCGCTGATCTGGGTCTGTCCGTTCAGATCTTTACGCTCGGCGATCAGATATTGCAGATCGGCAAAGCCGCTGCGATCGATCGCCGGCTCGCTGCGCATGTGCGCTGCGCCCTTCATGCGGCCGATGTCCGCGGCGAATAAAAGGCCTGCGCCATTCTGATACGACTGCAACATCCGCTGCCCGAAGGGCGTCGTGGTAAATCCGCCGCCCTGCGGCAGCTGTTTGTCGAATGCCTGCAGCATCGCCACATCGGTACCCGCCACTACGAGATCGGATCTCACCAAAATGACCAGGCTGTTGCGGGCAGCCGTCGGCTGCAACCCCATCAGTTCCTGTTCGCTCACCACGCGCAAATGCTGCTTCACATTCGGCTCGGTGACCGACTGCGCGATAAAGTCCGCCAGTCCCGATTTCTGCACCTGGGCCACCAGCAGCACAGAGCCGTGCTCCCCGCCTGTATTGTCGTTGGCCATCGAGATAACAATCTCATCCCCGAGGAAGCGCGACAGTTGCTGAATCTCGCTGACCGCGCCGTCAAACGAATATCCGCTGTGCCCGGATTTCTGATACTGCTGCCACCACTCGCGCAGGATGGCGCTCTCCTGAAGCTCCTGCTGGAACAACTGATTGGCCTGGCCGATCGCGTCGCCGTAGTTGGGCACGCTGGCTACCAGCAGAGTGGATTGCGGCAGCAACGGCAGCAGCCTGCTCTGATAACGCAGCCCCGGCATCTGCACGTTGGCGCTCAGCTTGTTTTGCAGGTGCGCGAATTCCGCCAGCAGCGCGAGGTGCTTATCGAGGTCCTGGCTCCATGCGATTTCCTGCTTTACCGAGGTCACGCCCAGCTTCGGGCTGCTGGAGCTCTGTTCGCCGGGGTGCAGAATGTTATTGGTCCCGGCCTGGGCCACGCGCACTTCGCCTTCAATCACCGACACGCGCGAACCCTTGAGGCCGCTGCTGACGGAAAATACCGTGCCGGTCACAGATACATGGGTGTCTCGGGTATCGACATAAAGGTGCCCAGTGCTCCGGTGCGCAGCCTGCACAATGATGTCACCGCGGCCCAGATTGACCGTGGTATCGGAACGCCGCGCCGTAACCGAAAACTCGGCGCGCTCGTTCATCTCCACCAGGGAGCCGTCGCGCAGCCGCAAGCGGGCGCGCGCCCCAGCCGCTGTCCGAACCTTTTCGCCTTCGCCCAGCTCCTGGCCAGGCTGCAGGCGTGCTTCATGATTGTTGCTGACCCGATAGAGCGCTCCGTCGACGGATTCCACGCTCGCGCGGGCGCCGGCGGGAACCGCCAGCCAGTCCTGCAGCATGTAGACGCCAACCGCCGCCAGCAGCATGGCCGCCGCTGCCGCCAGCCATTTGAAATGCGCGGGACGGCCAACCGGAAGCTCCTGCTTCCATGCCAGCACCGCGGGACGCCGGGAAGCTTCCACCGCACGATGGCAATCGCCGCATTCGCGCAGGTGGTCCTGTACCAGCAGGGCGCGCGCGGGCGTCAGTTCGCGGCGCTGATACGCGCCCAGCAGCGCTCTTACACTCTCGCATCCCTGAATAGCTCCATCGGGCTGATGATCGGAGTTGACACCTGACTGCGCGCTCAGATTCTGCCAGACCCGTTCCTGAGCGGCGTTGCCTGCTTCCGGAGTGGGCAGGTCGGAACGCATGGCGCTCAGCGCCTGCTCCAGCCTGTCATTGGGTTTATTTGGATTGCTCATTGCCGTCTCCCTTTGGTCACTGCCATGTAATCTTTTTTGAGCTGCGCACGCGAACGATGCAGTAAAACCGCCACCACCGCCGCCGAGGTTTTCATCATCGCGGCGATCTCGCCATTGCTGTAACCCTCAACGAAGCGGAGTACGAACATCTCCGCCCACCTTGGATTCAGCCGGGCCAGGGCCTGCCGCAGCCATTCGCGGAGTTCCCCGGCAATCTGCCCGCCCGCCACCGCGGTCTCGGCCGTTGCGGCCTCGTCCTCCAGTGGAATGTGGGCTTCTTTTCTGAGGCGTATCAGATCCAGGGCCGCGTTGACGGCGGCCCGATGCAAATAAGCGCGCATATGGATGATTTCCGGCGGCCGCTCCTGTCGCAGCAGTCGCAGAAATACCACCTGCAATACATCTTCGGCGTCCCCGGCGTTGCCCGTGACCCGGTAAGCCGCGCGAAAGACCAGATCTTTGTGTTCGGTAAAGATCCGCTCCAGCGCGAAGCCCGCCGGACTACTGGTCGCTCCGGCTGCAACTGCCATATTGGCCCGCGTTATTTGCATGGTTGCCTGCATTTTGTGCGGTGCTCCTCTGATGGAATGACGCAGAGAAGACCTGTTTCTTAACGGAAGAGGAAGTTATTATTCCCGCTCCCCTGATAATTACGTCTTAACCGGAACAAAAGTTCAGCCTATACTCTCTATTCGGGATTTTGCACATATTTTGACCGCGGCAAGATGGTTCTGGCGCCGTTCAGGCCGGAAAAGGTGTTCGGATACGGGAATAACTTGAAAATGCGCCCTTTGCCATCCTTATTTAATGTAGCCGTTTATTTCATCGACCGCCACGCCTCCGAAGGCCGGGGCGGCAGGACCGCCATTGAATGCGGCGACGAAAAGGTCACCTACGACCAGCTGCTGGAACGGGTCAATCGCGCCGGCAACGCTCTTCGCAATCTGGGCCTGCGCCGCGAAGAGCGCGTCGCCCTGCTGCTGCTCGACACCCCGGAATTCTCGTACTGTTTCTTCGGCGCGATCAAAGCCGGCGGCATCGCCGTCCCGCTGAACACCATGCTCAAACCCGCGGAGTATGAGTACCTGCTCAACGACTGCCGCGCCCGCATCCTGGTGGTCAGCGAATCCGTCTATCCGCAGGTCCAGGCCATTCCCCGGGAAAAGCTTCTCTATCTTGAAAACGTCGTCATTGTGGGAAAAGCCGCGAAGGACACTTTCACTCTGGACGAATTGCTCCGAGTGAGCGCGCCCGATTTGCAGGCCGAGCTTACTAATAAGGATGACGCGGCCTTCTGGCTCTACTCCTCCGGCAGCACCGGTTTCCCCAAGGGATGCGTCCATCTTCATCACGACATGGTGGTGTGCGCCGAGTCATACGCCAAAGCCGTTCTGGACGTGAAGGAAGACGACCGCCTTTTCAGTGTCGCCAAGATGTTCTTCGCCTACGGACTCGGCAACGGCCTCTACTTCTCTCTGGCGGTGGGGGCCACCAGTATCCTGTGGCCCGGCTCGCCCGCGCCGCCCAATGTCTTTCAGATCATCGAACGGCACAAGCCCACTCTGTTCTTCTCCGTCCCCTCCAATTACGCGACGCTGCTCTCATTCGAGCCCGACGCCGGCAATCCCGATTTTGATCTCTCCACAGTCCGTTGCGCAATTTCCGCCGGAGAAGCCCTGCCCGCTCCCATCTTCCACCGCTTCAAAGACCGCTTCGGTGTCGAGATTCTTGACGCCATCGGATCGACCGAGGCCCTGCACATGTTCATCGCCAACCGCCCCGGCGCTGTGCGTCCCGGTTCGAGCGGCGAGATTCTTCCCGACTACGAAGCGCGCATCGTGGATGAAAACGACCAGCCGGTCGCCGACAACACCGTCGGCAGCCTGCTGATCAAAGGAGACTCCGTCTGCTCCTGCTACTGGAACCAGCACGAGAAAACCAGGGAAACCATCCAGGGACACTGGCTGCGCACCGGCGACAAATATTACCGCGATACCGACGGCTACTACTGGTACGTGGGCCGCACCGACGACATGATGAAGGTGAAAGGCCTGTGGGTCAGCCCCATCGAGGTCGAAAACATCCTGATCGAGCACCCCAGCGTCCAGGAAGCAGCGGTCATCGGAGTCAGCGACCAGAACGACCTCATCAAACCCGCGGCCTATGTGGTCCTGAAAGAAGGCGACTACAAAGAAGCGCCGCTCGTGGAAGAGCTTCAGCAACTGGTCAGCCTGCGGCTGGCCCCGCACAAATGTCCGCAGACGATTGAGTTTGTCAGCGAGCTGCCCAAGACCGCGACCGGGAAGATTCAGAGGTATAAGCTGCGGGAAGCGAGGAAGTAACGAGATCGGGACATCGGGAAATCTGGTCATCGGGAAATCGGAAACCTCGGTGGTCGCCCGCAAAGATGTCCCGATTTACCGATTTACCGATGCCCCGATCTCAAGAACTTCCCTGATCCCTTCCGCAAAGTCAACCGCAGGCGTAATCAAACTCACCACCAAAAATCCCTCTCTCGGAAAATCATAAAAGTGTCCCGGATGCACATACACATCGTGCTTCTCCAGCAGCTCAATCGCCAGATCTTCATCCGAACGGGTCGCCGGAACGCGCAGCACCGCGTACCATCCGGCTTCGATTTCGAGACGGCTACAATGGGTCTGCGCCGCGAGTTGGCGGTCGAGTTCCTGCAGGTTCGCGCGGACGCGATCCATGAGCTGCCGCTGGAACCCGTAACGCTGCTTCAGAAACACCGGCGCGGCGTGCTGTATGGGAGCGTTCATCGAGAGATAGGTGTCGGCGATCACCTCCAGCCGGGCCAGCGCTTCCCTCTTCCAGTCTTCGGGGCCGCTGACGATCAGCCAGGCAAACTTCATCTGCGGCAGCCCTGAGATTTTCGACAGGCCGCTGAGCGTAAATGAAGGCGCTTCCGGATTCGCGCTGAAGCTGAACGGACGCTCCGCCGCAAGCCCAAAATCCAGAAACACTTCATCGGCGATCAACGCCAGCCCGCGCGTGGCGCACAAACGATTCAGCTCTGCAAATTCCGATGGCTTGGTAAAGTGTCCGGTGGGATTGTTGGGATGCACCAGGATAATCCCCCGCGTGCGCTCGCCGATGGCCGATTCCAGCGCGTGGAAATCAATCTGCCATCCATGGTCATAGATCAGCGGATAGGGCTTCAGCTTCACATCCTGCAGGTCGGCCAGAAAATCAAACAGCGGATAGCTCGGCGTCGGAATCAGCAGCTCATCGCCAGGATTGCACAGAAGCCGAAAGACAAACGAATATGCCTCACTGGTGCTGGTGGTGAGCACCATGTCATCCACCGAGACACGATCGCCCCGCTCAGCGTAATAGCCTGCAACCGCCTCGCGGGCCGACTTCAGTCCTCGGGGATCGGGATGATAGCCCAGCGCCGCGGGCGAACACAGCGCCCGCATGATCGCTCCGCTGTCATAGTGAAATCCGCACTCAGTGGGATTGGAAGCGCTGAGATCCAGAAGCCTCCGCCCCCCGGAACGATGCCGCGCCAGCGCCTCGCTCAGGCGGTTGGTGGTCAGGTTCCATCGGGTGCGGTCGGCGAACATGCAGACATGATAGAGAGTAGACCGCTGGAAAACAAAATCAAAACCAGAAAGCCTGAAACACGGAGGAAGCGGAGGGAAAAACCGAGGAGAAATCTGAGGGAAAAAGGTTTTCTGGTTTATCGCGAGACTTAGAAACATCTTCTGACTACGATGCCGCCGAACCCGCGACATCCCAAAAAAATCCTCAGATTTTCCCTCGGTTTTTTCCTCCGTTCCCTCCGTGTTTCAGGCTTTCTGGTTTTGATCTTTGCGAAACGCTAAACCTTCTGTACCGCCTGCACCAGATTCGTCAGCGAGGTTTTCGCGTCTCCATACAGCATTCCGGTGTTGGCCTTGAAGAACAGCGGGTTTTCGAGGCCCGAGAAGCCCTTGCCTTTGCCGCGTTTCAGCACGATCACCGAGCGGGCTTTATCCACTTCAATGATCGGCATTCCGGCAATCGCGCTCTTTGGATTGTCACGAGCATCGGGGTTGACCACATCGTTCGCTCCGATGACCATGGCTACGTCCGTCGCGGGCAGTTCGGGATTGATCTGCTCCATTTCATACAGCGACGAATACGGCACGTTGGCCTCGGCCAGCAGGACGTTCATATGGCCCGGCATGCGTCCCGCTACGGGATGAATGCCGTACTTCACCGACACGCCGCGCTCTTCGAGTATGTTGCCCAGTTCGCGGCAGGCGTGCTGCGCCTGGGCGGTGGCCATGCCGTAACCCGGCACGAAGACCACCTGATTCGCGAACGCGAGTTGCACCGCGACGTCGTCGAGGCTCACTTCGCGCATGACTCCGCCTTCGGGGCCGGCATCGGCAGCGATCACCGCGCCGAAGCCGCCGAACAGCACATTGGTGATCGAGCGGTTCATGGCCTTGCACATCAGAATCGAAAGAATCAAACCGCTGAAGCCGTCGAGCGTTCCGGCGATGATCAGCACGTTATTCGAGAGCACGAAGCCCGTGGCCGCCGAAGACAGCCCGGCATAGGAGTTCAGCAGCGACATCACGACCGGCATATCGGCGGCGCCGATGGGGATCACCAGCATGACGCCGAACGCCAGCGCGCACCCGATCATTCCATAGAACAGAGGAGCGACCGTGGGATTGAAGAGCCATCCCACATAGAGCCCGAGCATGGTCATGGCCAGCAGCAGGTTCACGATGTGCTGGCCCTTGAACTGGATCGGCGTGCCCCGCATCAGCTCCTGCAGCTTGGCCGCGGCGATCAGGCTGCCCGTGGTGGTCAGCGAGCCGAGCATAACTTCAAAGCCCAGCGCGCCGGTTTTCACCGCGCCCATGCCGCTGCCGTGAATCGTGTATTCCGCGATGCCCACCAGCGAAGCGGCCAGCGCGCCGAAGGCGTGTGAGAGCGCGGTCCGCTGCGGCATGGCCGTCATCGGAACCATGGCCATGGGTATACCGATGGACGAACCCACGACCAGGCCGATCAGGATCCACTGGTAACTTACAATGCCGGGATGAAACAGCGTGCCAACAACCGCGGCGGTCATGCCGGCGGCGGCCATGATCATGCCGCGGCGCGCCGAGTCCGGATGGCTCAGGCTCTTGAGGCCCATGACAAACAAAATGGAGGCGAGCAGGTAAGTTGCTTCAAGTATGTAGGAGCCGATCACTTTTTCGCCTCCGCCTTCACTGGGTCCTTCTTGCGGAACATTTTGAGCATGCGGTCGGTAATCAGGAAGCCGCCGGTCACGTTAATGGTCGCCGAGGTCACCGCGATGCATCCCAGAATCGTGCTGAGATCGAAGTGCCTGCTGCGGCCCGCGATCACGATCGAACCGATCAGCGAAATACCCGAAATGGCGTTGGTGGCCGACATCAGCGGAGTGTGCAGCAGAGGAGGCACCCGGGAAATCACCTGATAGCCCAGGAAAGCCGCCAGCGCAAAAACATACAGCGAGGCGATCAGCACCGCCGGATTCAGCGGAGCGCTTTCTTCTTTGGCGGTGACGACAAACAACGCAATCGTCATTGACATTGCAAAGTTCATTCCAACTCTCCTTCTTGATTCCCAGCGATGGGTGGCCCACCGATCATCAGATCACCCGATGTTAGATGTTCAGATGTCCCGATCACCCGATCTCCCGATCAGGCCACCGGCTGCCCCAGCGCGGCCGCCAGCTTCGGATGCAGACTTCCGCCCTGGAACGCGACGCACGCGCCTTTGACAACCTCGTCGGCCATATCGATGGTCAGCGCGCCGCCTTTGGCGATCAGCGCCAGAAAACTGGTGACGTTGCGCGAATAAAGCTGGCTGGCATGAAGCGGAATGGTCGAAGGCAGATTCAGCGGCCCCATCACGGTTACGCCGTTCCGCACCACGGTCTCGCCCGGTTTGGTCCACGCACAGTTGCCGCCGGTGCCCGCCGCCAGATCGACAACCACTGATCCGGGACGCATAGCGGCCATTGCCTGCTCGGTCAGCATGAGCGGCGCACGGCGTCCGGGGATGGCGGCGGTGGTGATGATCACGTCCGATGTGGCGGCGTGTTTGGCCACCATGTCGCGGCCCCGCTGCAGGGCCTCTTCCGAAAGTTCTTTGGCGTATCCGCCGGCATCCTGGGTTTCAATGCCGCCCAGATCGACTTCGAGGAACTTCGCGCCCAGGGATTTCACATCCTGCCCGGCGGCGACGCGGACGTCATAAGCTTCGACCACCGAGCCGAGGCGGCGCGCCGTGGCGATGGCCATCAGTCCGGCCACGCCCGCGCCCAGCACCAGAACCTTGGCGGGCGGCACGGTTCCGGCGGCGGTCATCAGCAGAGGAAACATTTTCGGAAGCTGCGCGGCGGCCAGGATCACGGCTTTGTATCCTGAAACCGTGGCCATGGAAGAGAGCGCGTCCATGGACTGGGCGCGCGTGATGCGCGGAATCAGTTCCACGGCGAAGGCGCTCAGCTTGCCCTTCACGACAGGTTCCAGCCCGGCGGGATCGTCCAGCGGTTTGAGAAAGCCGATCACCACGGCGTTGGGTTGCAGACGCGGGTAGTCATCCGGCTCAGGACGATTGACGCAGCAGAGAATGTCCGCGCCCTGGAACAGCGAGGCCCGGTTCATCGGCTTCGCGCCCACCGCCGCGTACTCGGCATCGGGAATTCCAGCCTTGTCACCGGCCCCGGTCTCAACACAGATTTCCACGCCCGCGCCCGAAAGCTTTTTGATCGACTCGGGCACAAGCGCAACCCGGTTCTCGCCCGGCTGCCTTTCCAATGGAACCGCAATCTTCATGAGTCCGCCTTTCCGGTCTTCACTCCCCGGTCTTGAATCGATGTGTCTGCAGAACTAAGAAAGCTAATTGATACCCGCCCGCAAGGTCAATTGCCACAAAGTTAAAGAAATACACGAGCGAGACACATTTCGACCGTGACGTGTATCACAGGGCAACAAGAGCCGCTGGCTACTGGCTTCTCGCTACTGGCTGGAACGCCAGGATGCGCGAGGGCGCGGTGCGACGCCAGATTGAAGAGACTCTGGACCGCTGGCGAAATCCCTGAAGAGCTGCCGGCTCCTCGCTACTGGCTACTGGCCAGAAGCCAGTAGCTCGTTTGTTCACACTCGGAAATCGCGCACTCTGACGCCGCTCGCAATATCCATCGCGAGCACTCTGCCCTGATTGTCCGCGCACAGGAGTATCTCTTCCGCAAACCGCAGGGCAATCGCCTCCGCGCCCGGCAATCTGAGCCGCAGCTCCGCCTGGCCGGAACGCGCATTCAGCAGATAGACGTCGACTCCGCTTTCCTGAAATACCGGAACGGCCATCCATTGTTCCCGAGCCGCCGCATGGGAAAGCCTTCCACCACTCACGCCGCCGTCGAGGACTTGTTTCTCACACACGATACCGCGGATTTTTACCTGGTTCACGACTCGCGGTAAGGAATTGGGGAAAACGGTCACCATCTCCACAAAGATGTCTCCCTCTTCGCCGATGGCCACTGGTCCTCGCAACTCAACGGGCCCGGTCTCACTCTCCGCGGGCCGTCCTGGCTGATTCGCATCGGAGTCGAGAATCTGCATGGAACGCAGCACCCATCCGGGCTGTTCGTACTTCCACAAAGTCAGCGGCTTTCCAACGGATATTACATAGAACAAGCTATCTTTGCGGTTGCGCTGCATCGCCAGGACCGATCCCCCCATGTCGGGAATCCGCCACAGTACTTCAAAGCCTTTAGCCAGGGTATCGATGACAAACACATCGTCGCCATTGGCCACGCACCACACCGAGCCATCGAAATTCGGCGTATGCGCGGTAATGGTCGCATCGCACCAATAGGTTGCGTTGCGCGAAAGCACATCGATACGAATCAGGCGGCTGACTGAATCCCGGCGGGCAATGCCGATCGCCCGGCTGCCATCGTCGGAGACCACCAGTTCTTCCGCCGGCTCGTTCGAGCGGGCGATAATTTTGCCTTCGCGGGAAAGAAACAGAAGTCCGGCCTCGCCCATGGCCAGCAGCATTCGTCCGTCGGGAAGCCATGCGAGATCGCAGACGGCGTGAGAGCCGACATCTGAGGCAGCGATCTCGGCGGCAAACTTTCGGGCCCGTAATTCACTCCCTCCAGCATCACCTGCAAAGCGGGCACGTCGGCCCGCAGACACGGGTCCGCGGTGTAATCGAGCAGATTGCGAAGCTGCGCGGGGACCAGTGGTGAGAAGCCGCGTTGCGCATCCCGCAGCAAAGAGCGCGCCGCGATCCGTGCCAGACTTCGCGACTCCGGCGTTCCGGGCTGGACACGCAGGGTTTCGGCAAACGCCCGCCTTGCTCCCGCAAACTCCGCGGATTCATCGGCCATCAGCGCTTCCACCCGGGGCAGCATGTCCGTGAAGGTCTCGGGGAAATGCGCACTTCTTTTCGCCAGGGCCATGGCCCCGGAGGTGCCGCCCATCTCGATCGCTTCATCCAGAAACTGACCGGCAAAGTAACGCTCGGAGTGCAGGGGCCACAGAGCATCGGCGGCGGCCAGAAATTTTCCCGACAGCGCCAGCCGTTCCGCCCAGGCGATGCGCAGCCTGGCCGCTTCTTCCGGATGGTCGCTCAGCAGAGAAATCGCCTTTTCAAACTCTCCTGTGCGGATCGCCAGGGCGATAGCGCGCTCGCGTTCACGCGCCAGCCACCACAGCCGAATGGCCAGCGCGGGGGCCATCTTGCGCGCCTCGGCAATTTCGGCGGCGATGCGGAACCGCCCGTGCTTTTCGAGAAAGCTCACCGCCTCCGCGTGGGCCGAGAGCAACTCCGTCAGCACAAACGCCGCTTCTTCAATGCGGCCCGCGGCCTTCAGCCGCTCGAAGGCCCGGCGATAGAGATCGCGCAGATATCCATAGAGATCCCCGCCAAGACCCCATGTCGAGCCGGCCGCCCCGCGATTCGGATTGATCTCCAGGCTCGACCGCCGCTGGGGCAGACGAGACAATAATGACATTCGCTTCGGCAGTTCAGTGGCGTCCGCCAGGGGAATCGCATGGCGCAGGCCTTCTTCGATGTCGCCCGACTCCATCATGTCCATCATGCGCGCGAGATACCGACCGTATCTGGAACTCAGCAACTGCGCCACCCGGGTGAAGTTCAGGAAGCGGTTGCCGTTGCGCCTGAGCCATTTCCAAACACGGTTTTCACCGGACGCAGCCTTTGGCCGCGGAGTTTGCGCGCTTCCCTGTTGCGCGGTCTTCCGCCCCAGCCCCGAACGCAGGCTGCGAACATACTGACCCAGCCGGGCCAAGCCCTGGCGCAGAGCAAAGCCTAACGATATACCGGCGCGACTTCCGCCCGGCGCGGTCGATGCCCGTTTTCTCTGTTTCCACTTCCGCCACACGCCGCGCAGATACTGCCGCATCCTGGCCGCAACGGAAGGCCCAGGTTGGCCGGCCGGAACCGTGCCCGCGCCCCAGGGTTTCTGACGAAGCTGCGCCAGCAGGTTTTGCAGCTCAGAAGCCGCGGGAGGAATGCCCGGAATATTTTCACGCGCATCGAACTTCAGCGGCACGAAGACGGGAACCTGCGGCGGAGCGCCCAGCGACGAAACTTCCGCGACTTCAAATCCGCCGGTGTCGATCCATTCCGCGACGTCCTCGACCGCCAGTTCGGCGAGCGGCACGGTCACGATGCGTCCCGAATTCGCGAACACCAGGGAATCGTCGGGCGCCGCTAAAGCATTGATCTCTTCCTGAACAAGCGGCAGCGCAATCAGCAGCCGGTCACGCCTCACCAGCGGCTCGCCGATGGCCTCTTCGGCGATCACGCGCACCGGCGAAGGCAGCAGCACGATCAACGTCTCGCCCGCTCCGCCGGCCTTCAGTTTTTTGATTTGCACTCCGGGCCGCCACAGACGCAGCACGCGTCTGCGCGCCTCGGTCACGCCCATGGCGGCCGTGCCGATCATGAAGCCGGAAGCGAGAACGCTGCCGCGATTGACGAACTGTACGGGACGCACGGCGATCACTTCGCACTCCGCATGAGCGAGAGCACTCCGGCGCCGTACCGAAGCGAATAAACCGCAATCTCGCCCGCGGCCGTGCCATAGGCAATCATCGGCATGTCGTGACAGCCGCTCGCGGTCACAATGGGCGAATCGGCTTTCAATAACTTCCTGGTTCCATGCGCGCCGTACAGGCTCAGGGTGCGTGAGTCGCCTTCCACCACGATCAGGGTTGGCTCATAGTTATGGTCTTCAATGACTCCGTAGACGGTGAAGTCATGCGGCAGGGTGAGTTCCGTCCGCCCTTTGAGGTTATGGATTTCCCAGCGGGTCTTACTATAGCCGAAGGCAAGCTGTCCATAGACGGGGCTGTCAACGGCGGGGCCGTATCCGAAAAAGATCTGCCGCGGAGGATCGGGCGAAGGCCAGAACTGCGCGGGAAGGTGGCCGTTGACAAAGACCTGCACCTGGCCGCCTTCCGTCCGCTCCCAGACCGCATAGCACATGCCCATCCGGCAGCGGGTAAGAGCGAGCGTGTGCGTGTGTACGACCTCGCAACATTGTCTGTTCGCGGAATCGGTGAGCAGCCGCAGCAGCAGGCCCGATTCATCCGCGAGATACAGGCCGGGCTTTTGATGGGCGACGTTGTGCCACACGCACAGCGAGAGGCGGTCGTCGCGAAAAAGCGCGCGTAGTTCCGGGTCGACAAATTCATACAGACCTCCGCCGATTCCATGGACAGGCGCCCTGCCGATTCGCCGGACGCGCAGGCCCGGCGATTCCATATCGAAAGAGACCAGCAGAGTGGACCGTCCGTTCAGGCCCACCGCTACCTGCTGAAACTGGCTCAGTGTCTCATAGCGCCGGGGGTTTCCCGCCGGCTGCCGGGGCGAGTTGGGCACGGCCACCGCCAGAATATCGCTCTTCTCCGTCTTCACCCACAGCCTGTTACCCGAATAGTTCAGCATCATCGCGCTCAGAGAAGAATCTATGGCGACGTTGCGCCGCGAGGCAACGGCCGTGTAAAAAGGGTCGCGCATCAGTTGGACGCAGATCCCCGAGGGCGGCAGATCGAGTTCGATGGTTCGCGCATGATGTCCCGCGGGCCGGCAATCGGCCCGCAGCTTTCGCTCACCTGGCGTTGAGAGATCGTTCACCAGGAGACTTGAAACACCATCGGGAAGAAATCTCCGCAGCCGTTCGCCGCCTACCACCCAGACCTCGCCGGCGGGCCCTTCATCGCGGGACAACCGCTGCGACCAGGCCTCGAAGTCTTTCGCTCGCGCACTCCGGCAGCCACGCGCCCGCAAGAGCGTCTCCACCTCCGCCGAGCCCATGCCCGGCATCGGCCCGGCATCGGCGCGCTGCAGGATGCCCCATTGGAAATTCACCCGCGCATTTCGGGCACGCGCCTCGAAGACCGCCAGCGCGGCCAGATGCAGCAGCCGAGGCGAGCCCAGTTGTTCCGGCCCGGCATCGAATAGTACCGTCGTGCGCCGTGTCTGCGCGGGCTCGCGCCACGCCACCTTCCAAAAGAGATGTTCGCCCATGACGGAGCGCCGCATGAACTCCTCCGGCATCTCGTCGGCCAGCATCCAGTCGGAAGCAATCAGCCGGTCGTAGGTGCCGCGTTTGGCCAGTCCGGCAAAGCCATCGGGAAACACATGCCCTTCGGCGTGCGATGGATGATATGACCCGACCACCGCCGCGACGCGCTGGATCAGCGGCCCCAGGGCCAGAGCGATCTCCTCGGGAAAGATGCGAAGCTGCGGCTCCCACACCGCCAGCGGACGAGGCAGCCTGATGCTCATGCCCGCACTCCGATCCAGTCAATCAGCCGCTGACGCGAAACAGGCCGCGCGGATTTCATGGGAACCAGCAACGCAGGCTGGGGCAGGACTGCTATCGTTCCCGATTCCCCGGCACGGGTCGCAAGTGCGCGGGCCAGCAACGGTTGCGGCCATGACGCTTCATAGTTGGTCGGCAGAAGCAGTGTGGGAGCCTCGGAATCGATTCCCAGATACTGGACACCTTCGACCCACGGCAGGTCTTGCTCCGCGCCTTTGATAACGATCAGTTCGTCGCCGGCGACACCTTCGAGGCGGGCGAGCGACGCGTCATCGAGTAAAAGCAACCGCCGGGCCAGACGCAGGGCAGCATCGCCGCGCGCCGCCACCGCTACGGGAAGCAGCGGGGTTTGTCGAGGCGTCCAGGAGATTTCGAACTGGAGAGAAGAAGACATTTTTGCTTTTGCTCTCGCGGTTGGCGCTGTCGGCCCTTGGGCGACAGACTAACTCTGTTTTACGCGGTTGGGTCATTTTACGCTTCCAAAATGATGGGTTTTTGATGGGTAAATGATATAGGGGGGGTGGGGGTACCCCTTTTCCCGCGAATGCGCATGGCGTCGCTTCAAGTTCCCGGAGATCAGACGATGCAAAAGCATTTGAGCACATAGCCACTATTATGTCTGAGAAAAACCGTGAAATCTGCCGTCATTCTGACAGCATCCTGGAAGCTCATCAACAAGACAGCGAAGGCCATGTAGAAAGCAAACACACCGCAGCGCGACCTGGCTTGCAACCAAAAGCAAGAGCGTTTAGCCGCGAATTTAACGCGAAGAAGGTTAGCTTCGTTCGGCCGGCGCCGCTGCGCATTTGTGCCAGGTTTATTTCAACCCGCGCGCGGCAACCCGCGCGCGGTATCCTGTGCGCCACCACGGCTTTTGCGTCAGGGCTTCTTTCGTGGAGCGGAACGATTGGCTCCCGGCAGTTCCGGATTGCCGTCGACCGGACCACCTGGGTTTTTCGGGTTGCCGCAGCAGTACTTAGCCGTATTAACTACTTCCACAGCGGCACAGCAATTACCCACGAGGCTCACCTCTCCGAAGGGCGGTGTCATCACCGGTGGCTGCCATTGCAGCGGAGCAGGCAGTGGCGCGAGGCTGGTCTCGCTTACGGTACAGATGGCTCCCGCCGGCAATCCGGTCACCGTTACCGTGCCCGTTCCCGGGAAGGTGATCTGGGTCTGCTGCGTCACCAGCCCGGTTGGGGATGTGCAGGCGATGTTGAAGTTGAACGTACCGGTGAAATTCGGCGGCACGCCGACCAGCCGCTTGGTAATCGTGATCTGCCCGTTGTCGTTGCAGGGATGGGCGGTGTTGGTCACGGTGACATGATTGGCTCCGGCGCCGATCTGAATCACGCCGTTCGCCGGGCTGTACTGGGGAAGGCTATCCCATGCGAAGCCGGAGGGCAGCGCCGGCGGCGGGCCTTCCTCGACGACGCAGGAGCTTCCCGCGGTGACGCCGGGCACGACCACGCTGGTGTCCGGTAAAGTGATGGAGACCTGCTGCTGAAGCGGTCCATGGGGAGTCGCGCACACTACATTGAAGACAAACGTCCCGGTGTATCCGGCGGGCACGCCGGTGACAGCTTTGTCGATTGTGAGGCTCGGGCCACATTCGCCCTTCACCTGAAGTGTCGCGGCAGCTCCAGACGGATCGATGTTCGCGGTTTGGCTGATGTTCGTGGAATCATTGGTCAGCGATCCGCAACCACTCACGGTCACCGGAATCGTAACAGTGCAGACATGGATGCGAGTCCGGGGGGCAGCGTATCGACGAAATTAATGCCGACTTGCGCCGGATCGCCGGCCGCATTCGTAATCGTAAAGGTCAGAGTTGAATTCGAACCCGAAGAAACGCTCGACGGGTTGAATGATTTCGTCAGGACCGGCGTTAACACCTGGACTTCGGCGTTCCCCACCAGATTCAGGGCCGGATCGCCGCCGAAATACCAGTTACCTCCGTCGGGAAGAAAGCTGCCGGTAGCGATGTTCGGATATGTACCACCGGTGGAGGGGGCTGTAACGGAAAAGGTGATGGTGATCTGCTCATTGGGCGCAATCGGCGGAAAAACAGCATTCACGTTCATGGAGGTCGTTGCTGCGAAGCTGGTTGACGTGCAAAACGTTGGATCCGGCGGAACAGTAGTGCAGGTTGGAACGGATGAGAGAAGAGTGAAGCCGGGCAGAATCGGATCGTTCAGTACGAACCCACCCACCGCATCCTGACCGTAGTTCGTGATCGTGATGGTATAAAGCACGGGACGGCCCGGTCCGCCCTGGGGCGTGTTTGGGGTCTTGTTGACCAGAACTTTGCGGCAAAGCGGAAGATCAGCCGGCTTCTGATCGAAGATCGAAGGCTGCACGGGGTCATTGAATGCACCCTGAGAGAGATCCATGAAGGCGGAATTCATGAGTTGTGGGGTACCCGCGCCCTGACAGGTAATGCCCGGATCGGGCGGAGCCGGCGCTGTTACCGTGACCGTGCACATGAGCGTGGAATTCGGCCCGAAGGTTGAGGCCCCGTCAATCGGTTTTATTCCGGCCCACAAGGGGTTGTTGTTCTGGATTGGCACTGTCGTTGGTGCCGTATGGAAGACCGGCAGGGGCGTTACCGTTCCACCGGGGAGCACCGAGCAGTTGCTGGTATAGGTGATGGGGAAGCTGCCGTAAACGGAACTGGAGAGTGAGAGAGCGTCACGGACCGTACCAACCGCCAGAGATGCCGAGGAAAGATTCTGGTAGAAAATCGTGAATGCAACCGGCGGGCCCCCAAAGACGATCTTCGGCGGCGCCTGCGAAGCGGCTTGAACGCAGTCTGCCACGCTCGGATTCGCGTTGGCGTCGAGACCGTTCATCTTGCACACTTTGAGCCGGCACTGGCGCAGCTCACTCAGGTCCGTGGTTACCTGGCTGGACGCCGCGCCCGCCTCAACCAGATTTGTAATCTGGTCCTGACCGCTGTCGGTCTCGCAGGGCGCATCGTACCGGACCGTATATGCGATGGTGACGGAACTGTTGGCCGGAATGCTCGCAATCGTCGCCGTGAATAGCTGGACGGGCACGAAACTCTGGCTGATAGTGTGCGCCGGCGTAATCGCCGGCCCGGAACTGAATGAACATACGACGCAGGTGATCGCCGACGTGACCGCAGGAGTAAACGACGGAGTTGCCGTATTCTTATATACCCAATCTGTCACCGGCACCGCGCTGATGGCAGATCCAGTCGGATTGGCGACTGTAATTTCATAGGTAACTCCGGTATTCCAGCCGACGGGGTTATTGGGGCTTTTCTGAATCTTGCTGACTGTCACGCCTGCTCCTCCCTGCACACACTGGGTCAATCCTGTGGTATCGAGGACGAGGGGTACGAAGGAAGAGTTATTCGAGCTGTCCGCGTCGGCGATCGTCTGATGAGATGTGGAGTAATTGATGGAGGCCCGATTCCCCATGCTTCCCGGGCCGGAAAAGCAACTCGCCGCGGAATCGAAGACTGCATTGAAGGTAATGGTAAAAGACTGCCCTGCCAACAGATGCCCTGGCAAATTGCTATACGAAGCTGTCAGTGGGAGGGTGGCATTCGGGGAGAGAGGTCCGGCAGCCGCAGGCGGCAGCACATCAGGACAAATCGTCGCGGGCGTGCACTGAAAGGGGGTCAGCGAATACGTTACTGGGAAAGGAGAGCCGTTCGTGAGAACATCCCGCAATTCCACGATGCCATTGAGAAACTCGTCGCCGGGGCCGTTGTTGGTGAAAGTGATGGAATAGGCTGCCGTAGCGTTGGCGATGGTTCCACCGTCGTTACTTTTCAGCTTGATGGTGCCGGGTGTTACGGTCTTAGTGACGGCCAGGTCCGCTGAGAGTTTCTGGCCGGGAATGTTGAGGTTCGCGCTTGCGCAGGGTGCGGTCGCCGTGGCGGAGCAGTTGACTATATTTGCCTGCGTACCGGGAGTTTTGAAGTAGCCGGTCATAAGGAAGATAATCCAGCCGCTGGTCGGAACGGTGAAAGGACCGAGCGAAGGCGGTGTGATAGTGCCGGGGCAACCGGAACCCGTCCCGAAGTGCAGGCAGCCAACCGAATTCAACTGAAATCCCGGCGGCACAACGTCGGAAACCGAGCCCGTGAACGTCCCGCCTGAATTGGTGATTGCAACCAAATACAGCACCGGCGAGCCTATACTCGAAGTGGTAATCGAGGGGGCGCAACTTCCGGCGTTCGCCCCCTGGCTTGCCGTGAGGCATGCGTTCACGCTTGCGATGGTTGCGGGATCTCCCGCAAATTCGTATTTATTGACAGTCAGACTCTGGCTGCTCGCAAGATGAGCGCAGCAAACCAGCAGGAATACAACTTTCAGAACCAACGCCGCACGATATGTCATGCTTCCCCCTCCGGGACCTGGATTTTTCGCAAACGCATTTCCGATACTGAGGCCGTGCAGGGAGGCGGGATCAATGCAATCCATCTCGTGCACTCCCGATTCATCAGCCCCGGCAAGGCGGGACGAAACAAGCGATCTGATGACCTGAACCAACGCAGATAGCGCCCCCGTTGTTGCACCCAACCGGCCCTGTAGAACCACCACCGCCGCCAGTCATGTCGTGTGGCAGTACCGGCCTTCCGTTCCTGTCAACCGCGCGAAAGCCAATGACATTGCCGTGCTTCACGATTCTGGATATCCTGAGGCCGCTCTTCTCGTCTCTGTAGACTTCATGGGTTCCCTCGCGCAAAGGAATGTTGCTAACGTCGATCGTCCCGCGCTTTTCCGCGGTTGTTTCAGTTTTCCGGTTGCCGGCAGGCTGGGCCGCCTGGGCCGACGCTGAGTAAGCGATGCCTGCGGCCATGAGTACGAGTAACGCTGCGAAATTTCCGATCTTCATGATTTCCTCCTGAAGCGGGCGCTGGTTGAACAGGCAGAGAAGTGGCGCCTTGCAGGCTTCCCGCCGGCGATGGTCCCTGAGATTGGACCGCTTACTTAGTGCAGAGGCAGCAGCCTTCGAGCGTGAGTTCCGCCGCGACCACGGCGGTGTCATCTTCCACGGTAAAGCTCAGGTGGCCGTGGGTGAGCGCGCTTGCCGAAATCGCGATTGTCCTGGTTTTGACTTCGCCGGTGGCCACCGCGCCGGGCCAGATCTTCTGCTCCGCCACGGCCACCTGGTTGACGATCACTCCGATGAGATCGTTGGCGGAGGTTCCGGAGTCTTTAGGACCTCCCTGCAGCGCCTTGAATGTCACGGTGAGGTAACCGGCCGTCCAGAGGCAGCACTCTTTCGGGCACACCGGGAATGAGAAGGTGTAGGCAAATTGTTTATTAATCTCGGTCTGATTGAACACAGAGCCGACAGTGTTCGCCGCGGCCGATGGCTGCAATTCGGATGGAATGATCGTCACGGGATTATGTCCATGAAGGACCAGTTTGCCCGGGTGCGGACATGGCACGGGGCGGCCCAGCGGCGTTGGACGTTCTTCCTGGACGGCCCCGGAAATCGCAATCAAGAGGCCGGTGCAGAGAGCGCCCGTGAAAACCAAGTTTCTAAAGTTCGTCATGCGGCCAACTCTGTGCCCACGAACGGAATTTGTAAATGGACAGGGGATGGAGCGCTTATGTACAGCTAACGCATAGTCCGCAAATGACTTAACCGGAGATATGGATTACCGGAACAAAGGGGAACATGGTTGGGACATGCGGGGATTCGTGCTACATTACCGTTTATCCATTCCACTTGACCCTCTTGATCTTCTGTCTTCTATCAAGGGATGGACAGCCCGACCATGAAAGGCAAGAAACTGTGGAGCAAGCGGCCCGGTCAGTTCGGCTGCTGCGTTTCGGAGTCTATGAGATAGACCTGGAAGCAGGAGAGCTTTACAAGAACAGGCGCAGAGTCAGCCTGCAGGAGCAACCGTTTCAGGTGCTGGCGCTTCTGCTCACTCATCCCGGTCTGCTTGTGACGCGCGAGGAGATCCAAAAGCGCCTCTGGCCCTCCGACACGTTTGTCGATTTCGACCTGGGGCTGAATACCGCCATCCGGAAGATCCGGACGGCACTCTCCGACTCCGCGGACAACCCGAAGTTCGTTGAAACACTTCCCCGGCGGGGCTATCGCTTCATCTGTCCGGTGCAGGAACCGGATTCGGTCGCCATCGGCGCGATGCCCGCCATCGAGAACGCGGCGGGCACAGCTTCCCCCGCGAAGACCCCGCCCAGCCCGTCGCTTCCTGGAAATGCGGCTGCAACCTCTGAGCGCTCGCATCGCCGGCGCCGCCTGGCCCTGAGTGCGCTGGCGATTGTCGCGCTTCTGGCGGGGCTGAGTTATTACCGGCTGAACAATGGGAGCGGGCATGGGCAGCGGAGCCGGGCCGAGCTTGAAAGACTGGGTGAGCGAGGAACCCGCGACGATACCGCCTGGGAATTCTATGTAACGGGCCGGAACATTCTGGAGGCCGATGATGGCGCCGATTCAGGCGACAATGCCATCCAGGCATTCGAACAGGCGGTGAAGGTTGATCCTTTATACGCCCTCGCCTATGGCGGGCTGGGCGAGGCTTACATCAGGAAGTACACGACAACCGGGGAAGAAAAGTGGAGGGCCCGGGCCGACGAAGATTGCGGGCTGGCTGTGAATCTGGATTTCACCCGGCCAGCCGGCCGGATATGCAAGGGTGTTGTGGATAACAGCCTGGGTCTTTACGGTGAGGCCGTCAAAGAGTTTACCGCCGCTATCGAGATTGATGCGCACAGCGCGCGGGCCCTTCAGGGCAGAGCGCGGGCCTGCGTCGGTCAGGATAAGATTGCGGACGCAGAGAAAGATTACCAGCAGGCCATCCATCTTGCCCCGGGTAACTGGCAGAGCCACAGCGCACTGGCCGAATTTTATTTCAACCGCAGCCGATACGGCGAAGCGGCACGGCAGTATGAGGCGGCGCTCCATATCAATCCCGACGACAGAGGACTGAACTCCGGTCTGGGTACGGCCTATTTCCTGATGCGGCAGTATGACAAGGCAATACCCGTGCTGGAGCACGCAGTCGAACTGCGGCGCACGTTTGCGGACTATGAAAAACTCGGATTGAGTTTTTTCTACCGGCGACGCTTTACCGAGTCCATCCAGAGTTTTCGAACGGCCATTCAATTGAACGATCTGCAAGGCCATCGGGGGTTCGGGAACCTGGCGCGCGCTTTTTTCTGGACGCCGGGACTACGGAACCTTTCGCGCCCTAACTATGAGCAGGCCATTGCGCTGGCGGAACAGAAATTGAAGGCCGCTCCCGACGATGTGGACATTCACCTGATGCTGGGCGTTTACTATGCCATGCTGAAGGACAAAGACAACGCTCTTCTCCATCTCAACTTTGCGCAGATGCAGAGACCGGATGCAGCCGAGGTTTCTTTCTGGGCCGCCATTGTGTGTCTGCAAGTCGAAAACCGTTCGCGGGCGCTGGCCTGGCTGGGGAGGGCAGCGTCGCTCGGGTATTCGGGCATCGAAATCGAAGCCGCGCCGGAATTCGACACCCTGCACGCTGACCCGGAGTTTCAACGGATCATGTCAACGGCCGTCAGCGGGCCTCAGGCAGCGCCGTGAA
>WNFD01001809.1_pt1 | contig 27151 bp, 33 predicted proteins | sample 5400491 | NCBI WGS metagenome assembly WNFD01 (sample SAMN13153343, study PRJNA577476) | soil metagenome | isolation source: 120 cm saprolite under Douglas fir tree site 2 hole 2 replicate 2 | place: USA:California | collected 2015-04-18
AAGCCTCGTCGGCCTCTTGAACATGGCGAGCATGACGGTCAGCATCGGAGTAGACGGCTACCGTTTGCACTCCCATTTCGCGGCAGGTTGCTATGATGCGAAGGGCTATCTCCCCGCGATTGGCGATTAAAACTTTCATGAACATGTTATGACTCGAATTTCCCAGGCCCCGGATTTCATGAGCAGTATAGCATATTATGTTGCCTGGCAGAAATATTGGTTGTGTTGCAACAATGACGATGCTATAGTAAACTCTGCTTCTATTCAAGAAAGCAGAGGAGTTCCTTTCATGAGCAATGCGAGCCCGTTCAAATGGCGCCATTTCGAAGCCGAGATCATTCTCCTCTGCGTCCGTTGGTACCTGCGCTATGCGCTCAGCTACCGAGATCTGGAAGAACTGATGCTGGAGCGCGGCCTGCACGTCGATCACACCACGATCTACCGCTGGGTTCAGCGGTATGCCCCCGAACTGGAGAAACGATGCCGACCCCACCTGAAGGCTACCACCGATTCCTGGCGTGTCGATGAGACCTACGTGAAGATCAAAGGTACCTGGATGTACCTCTACCGCGCGGTGGACTCGGAAGGCAACACGCTGGAATTTCTCTTGAGTGCCACCCGTGATGCAGAAGCGGCCAAGCGGTTTTTCTTGAAAGCCCTCGGCGCCTCCCACACCACGACTCCCCGCGTGATCACTGTGGACAAAAATGCGGCCTATCCCAAAGCGTTGAGGGAGCTCAAAGCAGCAAGAACTGTTCCGGAGGTCTGTGAACTGCGGCCAGTCAAATATCTCAACAACATCGTCGAACAAGACCATCGTTTCATCAAACGACTCGTCAAACCGGGGATGGGCTTCTTTTCTTTTGAGACAGCATGGCGAACGTTGCAAGGCTATGAGGCGATGAACATGATCAGGAAAGGGCAAGCGAGCGGGGTTGGGCGAGGAGACATCAGCGGGCAAGTCACGTTCGTGGCCAGCCTGTTTGGAGTGATCGTCTAAGCTGAGCAACACGAGCCACGAGACGCTCCTTGCCGTTCAGCTCGAGTTTTTGCAACACAACCTCTACGAGCTACTCGAATTAACGGACTGCGAAGACTTCAGCCCGGCAGACTGGAATTCTCCGCCACTTGCGGATTTGGCGCAGCCAAAGACAACGCCGATTGTTCCTGGACGACTGGTCAGTCAACAGGATAGTCTTTCATTTGACGAATCTGCTGCTCGTGCCAAATACCTGGAGAGAATCTGTAATCAGTACGGGCTCGTGGTATTGCCAATCGGTAAAGACAACAACCTCGCTCTTCAAGCAATATTTCAACCCCTTAGACTTCGCCAAGATCCGTTAGCAGCAGAGGATCTTGTTCATGAGGATCGCAGGGCTTTATTAGACGAACCCACTAGAGAAGAATATGACCCACGCCACGCCTCGCCAGGAGACAGGGGGGCTGAGCGAGAACGTCAGGCGCCTCCCATAGTGATTGCTAGCAATGGAGAAGAGGCCCTCGAAAAGAGCCCTCAGAGACGCATGATCGTTTTAGGAAGTCCAGGAGCAGGCAAGACAACCATTCTCAAAGACCTCATCAGCAGAGCCGCACAACGAGCTCAGAACGATGCTACTGCTCTGCTTCCTATTTTCATCTCTTTGCCTGACCTCGCGGAAACGAGTCAGTCATTCCAGCGGTATCTACCAGTCATGCTGGGTCGTTTAGGTATAGATGACCGTTATGCAGAGGTACTCTGGCGAGAAATACAGACGGGAAGAGCTTTCATCTGTCTGGACAGTTTAGACGAGGTTCCAGCCGAGAGGCGAAGAAGTATTATCGACTGGTCCAATGTCCTGGCATCCGATCCAGGAAACATATGGATTATCGGTTCGCGCTTCTCTGAGTACAAAGGAGGGCAATTCAAACGAGGACGGTTTAGTGAATGGGAGCTGCAGCCACTAACACATCAACTACGCCACGAACTAGCCGAACGCCTGCTGCCTGAGCTTCACAAGCACATCCATGAATCTACCGAAATCGACGGGCGTACTCCGACTTCATTCGTCAGCGCTCTGGAAGGCCATATCCAGGCTTCAACCTGGGGGAAGAATCCATTGTTATTTAGCTTAGCTGCTGTAGCCTTCGTGCGTTCTGGCGTGCTGCCTTCGAGCCGCACTGCACTTCACCAACAGGTTATTGATGCTATATTGGAAACCCGCCAGAAAAGCTCGTTGCGCAAAGCAGTGTTACACAGAGTAGTATCTTCTCTCGCGTTAGAGCTGCACAAAGAGAAAAGACGCACGTTCACTCAGGATACCCTGCTCCGCTTTCTAGCAGAGATTCGCCTGAGACACAAAGAGAACTGGGGCACCATGGAAATGGCTCAGCGTATCATTAACTCGGGACTTCTCGAGGTCGTAGCAAGAGGAACTTATGGCTTCTGGCACCTGACGTTTCAGGAATATTTAGCCGCTGCAGACCTGGCACATTGTCTTGTAGATCCAGATACGAAGTTGCAGGAGAGATTTTTGGATCTGTCATGGAGAAAGCGTACCTATAGTCGCTGGGTAGAGGTATTGCGGTTGATGGTAGGTATCCTCGTACAGGAATTTAAGGAAGAGGGTACACAGAGAGCATTAGGCTGGCTCCATAGGTTATTAGCTCAAAGAGCGGAGCAAGAGGGGGATGTAGGGGACCTGGGACTTGCCTTAGTAATACAATCCTTAAGCGAGGTAGATGGAACAACAAGTCAGAGAAAGGATGAAGAATGGATAAAGCTAGAAGAGGCAGTTACAAGGAACTGGATAGTGGCGTTCTTTGATGCGGCTAATCGCAAGCATGAGTCCAGGCAAGAGCGTTTACTCTTATCAGTCCATGAAATTTGCCAATTCAACTCATCAGTAGCACAAATGGCAAAAGAAGCACTAACAACTGATTTTAGACATAAGAATGCACCTATACGGAAGGCAGTTGTGCGAGCACTAGGAAAACTGGGGAAATACGCACCTGTGGACCTTCTCATGTATGCATTAGGTGACAAACATTCAGAGGTGCGTGAAGTAGCAGCTCATGCACTCGCAGAGCTTGAGGAACATGTCCCAGTAGACATGCTCGTTAAAGCCTTAAGGAATGAGAGAACAGTAGTCCGTGAAGCAGCAACACAGGCATTGGGAGAGATAAGGCAACCTTCTCTGCTGAACAATCTACTTCCCGGCCTAGAAGACGTAGAGTGGTCCGTACGAGCAGCTACAGTGAAGGCGCTTGGAAATCTAGGAGAGCATGCTCCTATAGATCAGCTTATAAAAATGCTGCACGACAAAGATTCATCAGTGCGCTTGACGACAATAGAAGCATTAGGAACACTCGGTGAAAGAATATATGATTGGTTGATTCCTCTTTTAGATGACCCAGATGACCTTATCCGTGCAGAAGTAATCAAGACATTAGGCCAACATACTCCTATAAAAAAATTGATCGAGGAGATAACACGTCCTCGCATGATGGTTAGTTATAGTTCAGCTTATAGAAACGCTGTACAGATTATAGGGGAATTAGAAGAGCAGGAAATCTTGAATGCAATAGAAAAGATCGAGAATAATGGAGGCCAGGAACTCCGGATGTTAATTCAATCATTATGGGAGTCTCAGCAAGCGGCCTCTACAGAAGATCTCGTAAAGTATCTCAGTAACTTTGGCAACCATAAGCAAATGTGTTTATCGGCGGCACACGGACTAGTGCTCAGAAATGAATGGACGCCAATCAAGCATTTTCTTACATCCTTAGAAAGTGGACATGGGTTCGTACGCGCAATAGCGGTACGTCTCTTAGGAAGATTGGAAGAGAATATCCCTTCAAATATACTTACTTCAGTTTTAACCGACAAAGATGCAGCAGTGCGCTTAGCGGCATTAAAGGCGTTGGAGGATCTAAAAGGGCATCCTCTAGCCGACCCGATATCAGTAGTTGAATTGCTAAAAGACAGAGATAGGGAAATACGTACTTCAGCTCTGCGAGTGCTAGGACAAGTGTCGCAGCTTACTGAAGTGAACGCATCTTTACTAGAAACCTTGTTTGCCCTAGCTAATGATCGATACGAACCTGTGCAGAATGCAGCGAAATTGTGCTTGGAGAAGCTAGGAGAAAAAGTAACATCAAACCTTATAGATACTCTCTTCAAGCATGAGGATGTATCGCTACGCATAGCTTCAATCAAGACACTTGGTAAGCATGCATCACTAAGGCAGCTAATAACTGCTCTACAGGTTCATGAAGCGCGTGTACGTGCAGAAGTGATACATGTCTTGGGACAACGGCGTGAACAGAGTGCAATAGGGCTTCTAGTTGCTGCGCTGAATGACGAAAACATAGAGGTACATCGTGCCGCAATACAGGCTCTTGAAAGACTAGGACATACAGAGATACTAGCAGAATATGCTGCCAAGAAGGAACTTATTCCTCTACGGGTGACCATGCACTTCGACTTACGGAATTCCATGGAGTGGCGAGTGCTGGCCGAACGTTGTGATGCAGAAGAGATTCTCGACTTGCAAGAAACAGAGATTCTACCATTGGAATATTTCCGAGAATACGATGATAGAATGACTCGATTTCATGAATTGCTTGGTGAACATGGAAACTTGATTGCTATAAAGACTCGAGTATCAGCAGAACAGGAATTGGTTAATCCTAGTTCTGCTATCCTTAGCAGGATGCTTGAGCGACTGTACAGGAATGCCTCCACTATACTGAGGAAGCGGGCATCGATTGATCAGCTTATAGACGCTTTAAATCACGAAAATGGTGATGTGCGTAGGATCGCATTAGAAATTCTAGGTGAACGTACTCCAGAAGATGAACTCATAGCAGCTCTTGATGACGAAGACTGCCAAGTACGCAGGGAAGCACTTCGTATATTAGGAGATAGTACTCCAATGGAGAGCTTGGTTATAGCTCTTGATGATGAATATGATATCGTACGAGAAGTTGCTCTAGACATATTGAAGAAATGGCGAGAACAGGTACCAGAAGATCAACTCATCACTGCTATGGAGAGCAGGAATGGAGCAATGCGTGCCTCAGCAATACAAGTACTGAGAGGATATATGCCTGTAGAGAAATTTCTAGCTGCGCTTGGCGATAGCGAGGAAGAAGTGAGGCTAGCTGCAGCTGATGTCCTGCGTCAAGACTATCCAGAAGCACTACGGGATATTGTATTAGATCTGACTGTCGTCTTAATGGGAAAAGGATCGAGCGAGATATTAGCATCTGCAGCTAATAGCTTTATTGTAGAGATCATCGAATATATGGAAAGTGTTCCTTCTTTCTTAATGGAAATATTAACCGATCTTCTTGATTGGTCCTATTGGGAAGTGCGGACGAAATCTGCACAGGCACTTGGCAAGGTACGTCGCAATATTCCAGAGGAGGCTATTCGTCGCCTTCAAAAATTGAGGAATGATGATGAGTCAGAGACGGTTCGAAGAGCAGCGGATGATGCTCTGGCCGAGATTCTTTCGTTAGAGACTGGTATTGAAGGATAAATAGGAGACCTTCAGGGATAAACAAAGTCGTTATTGATTGCAACTTCATCTGAGCATCCTTAAAATCAAATTCAAGGGTTACAACGATTCATTTGCGTGAATATCACAAGATTTCGGCCCATGATGCTAATGATGATAGAATTGAAGCTCGCCTATATGAGGTGCATGAGTTGATCATGTTTTACGATCAAGCCTAATCGTCATAAAAGACATACGAGCCAGTGAGAAATACGGCAACGATGGCAAGAGGTTGCCAACTGGACAGCACCAGTGATGGATGCTCAAGAATGTTCCATGATGCAGGTATACACGAACTTGTCATCGCCTTCAACGTGGTAAGCAACCACACAATGGCATCCTGCGAGGAATACCATGACCACGGTCTGGCTGCTTCCTGCGTGGACATCGGCGCTCCTGTTGCCCTACCACTTGCCAAACAGGCACACCTGAAACTGCAAGACGCACAGCGGGCGCATGAAGGGGAGTACCACTCGAGCAGGGATGAGCACCATCTCTTGATGCTCTACCTTGACCTGTTCCCTGTGATCGCCGCCTCATTCTTACCCAAGCGAACTAGTCTGGAATCATGCGCCTGGAGAGTCAATGGGCGGGGACTACCAGGATTGCGCATCGCCTGAAGAGCGGGTCGAGAAGTTGACCGAGTGCCAGGAAGAGATGTGCGCTCTCACCACCTTTCTCAAAGAGTGCTACTTTCCGAGGAGCGCCTATGAGTCAGATTCTGGGCGACTTATGGCGTCGCCCAGTGATGAGTGGTCAGCGCAATCTGGCTACAGAAGTAGTTCCTCTTCCTCCCCTTCACTCCAGCGACAAAACTTTTCCATCCTTGCTTAGCCCGACAAGAGACTTTCTTGATCCTTCCACCTTGTCAAAGAAGCATGTGTATGCTTTTCACGAAGGGAGTTGAGCTTCGATGTTGGATGATACTATTCACGAACAAGATGTGCGTGCGCAGGTACATGCCTGCGTGCGCTTCTTAATAGAATGCTGCGACGGCGCGCATAGCCTCGATCAGGCTGGGTACAACAGGGTCGATGCCGCCTTCGGTCGCGAGCTTGCCGAAACCGAGCACCTAACACTCGCGCAAGTAGTCGTTGGCGCACGCATGATCCGCAAGTATTATCGCCAACTAGAGGCCAGTGGTCTCCATACTCCTATGCCGAAGGAGGTGGATGCCTATCTGGAGACCCAGATCGCACAGGCTGGAAAGTCTGAACAACCAGGAATACCTGTGCTTCCACGGGGAGAGAAAGGCGCCAATCGTGTCTACCTACACCAGGATCGTATTGTCGTCGTATTTCCTTTCGACCAAAGCAAGCTTGATGCCCTTGCTCCGCTCAAACGCGTAGTAGATGGCTGGCAGTTCGACTACCTGAAGCGTAAGGAATGGTCCTATCCCAAGAAAGCCACCAACCTGGTCATTGAGGCGCTCAAACCCTTCAGGGACTTCACGTATAGCAAGGAGATCACCGACCTGGTCGCGAAGATCCGCTGCGAGGGAACGCTGGCCCGCGAACTGGCCGACCTGGAAGAGGCCCTGCTGGAACGGGAAAAACAGGCCGCTCTAGAAGTCGCGCAGCCATATCTGCAGGGTATACCCCTTGTTGATGGGAATCCTCTCTATGTTCACCAGCGCGAAGCCGTGCGCTTTCTGATTATAAAGCAACGCGCCATCCTTGCCCACGATTTAGGGCTCGGCAAAACGCGCAGCGCCCTGATAGCTGCTAAAAGCTACGGTCTCCCCATCCTGGTGGTTGCGCCAGCCGGTCTACGCATCAACTGGCTGCGTGAGGCTGAGGCCGCGGATGTCTCCATCGAGGTCTTTTCCTGGGCGAAAGTGCCCGAACCACCAGAGGTGGATTACGTGCTCATCGGGGACGAATGCCACTACGCGCAGTCGTTGGACTCACAGCGCACGCAAGCCTTTCTCAAGCTGGCCGAACAGGCGCATACCGTTTTTCCAGTGACTGGTACCCCGATGAAGAACGGACTCCCGATCAACCTGCTCCCCCTCCTCATAGCTATTCGACATCCCCTGGCCCAGGCACAGCGAAACGGCGGAAACTCGCGTAGTGTCATCTCATCGCCTATCCAGACCTTGCCGCTGCTGGCTACGACCTGCTGGACCTGCGTGACCAGCGCCCCTTTTTTCTTCGTAGGAGGGGTCGGGCCGCCCCAAGACGTACTTGGAGCGTTTCCACCGCCACCCCAGCCGATGCAACGTCCGGCGCAAAGTGCGCTGGCTGATGCCATACCCCGCTTGAGTCAGGTGGGTCTGCAAGAGCGGCACCGTCCACCCTGTGGCCTTCCCGCCCAGGGTCTGCGGGTCAGAAGTCAGCCAGTGTTCCAGCTCCTGCTCAGCGTGCTGATCCACCTTGCAGGTTCGCCCGGCATGAACAGACTCTGCCAAGGCGGCTGGTCCCCTTGCCGCTAGGCCACGGCCCAGTTATAGATACTGGCGCGGCTACAGCCCAGCACGGCCGCGACTTGCGGCGGCGCTTGGCCCTCAGCCAGCAACTGGATCGCGCGGTAGCGCCGCCACTGACGGACCTGCCGGGTTGTGGCAGTAGCTTGAGCCAGCTCGGTGCGTACTTGTTCGGTCAAACTGATCTCCATCGCTGCCCCTCCTTTGCTGAAGACCAGTCTACCTGTTCTACCTTTTTCTGTCTAGCTACTTAGGCGATCTACAGCGTGTAGAGAGACATTCTAGAATGGAGCAGGCTGAGCGTCTTTCATTTACGGAATGATCGAGCGAGAGAACATGAGAAGGCAACTCTCATATATCTCAGGAAGAGCCATGAATGGGCGTATCCCCCTGGCCCAAATGTGGTAAATTGCCCCAAGCTTAATGGGCCCTCTTGGTCCACATCATTGTGGGAAGCTTGAAGATGGCAATCTGGGAGACTCGTTGTAAGATACATTATACACTGTTTTTAATAGTACGGGATTGGCTTCACGACTCATGTCCGGCATGTATTCTTCTCTCCAAGGCCCCGCGAAAGTCCTCATGGTCGGAAGTTAGACAGCGGATCAAACGGATTTTGTTCGTGGGATGCTGACGCTGCAACTGAGGGTCTGAGGCAATATTGGGGAACTCCTTGTTAACTCCAGTCGGAACGCGCAAGTCGGGGAAAGTAGCCGGGTTAAACTTGTCTTCCATTACTAGCCGGAGCAGGTTGTCAAATGAGAAGTTGATCGCTGCTAAGTGCTGGAACTCAGGGTCCTGTCGCCCTGGGCCACTGCCTTTTGCCTTGTGTCGTAACCAGTGTTCAAAGACGGCATCTGCTGAGAGATTCAGTTGTATAATGCCTGCTAGACCCACGTTAATATCCCAGAAATTTAGTCCCTTAGAGGTGTTTTGCCAGTAATCCAGCTCTCGAAATATGGAGAAAAACCCTATTGAATCTCGGGTTACATTGGCTTTGTCCTCTCCCACTAGTTCTTCTTTGAGACCGCGAATGGCTGTTTTGAAAGGGTCGAAATAGTCTGACGAAATCCGCATATGTTCTTCGTATGTTGTGGCCCAGCAGTTCTCATAAAATCGGGGAGTCGCAGATCGTTGGCCGATGATTAGGTAGTTATCTTGTGTGACCAGCACCATATGGACGATGACGGAATGTGGGAAAACCAAGTGACCAAGATCAAATAAATGTGGCCGATCCATTTCGCTTCGTTGATAATAGAGGACTTCAAAATTGTCTGCTACTTGGCGGACAAGGTCATGAGATATTGCTTGAAAGTTCAATTCCACATGCTCGGTGTCCGAGAGCCAGTCACTCAGAGATATAAGCGCACAATTATCTGCTACGTGGTGTTCACTAAGTCTTGGAGGATCTTCCTCGGGCAGATGACTGCTAAGGTATTCCAGCATTTCCCGTTCCGGCTGAAACTTACCACGATTGTGGGGGTAAAAATCTCTCTCACCTATCCAACCGTCCAGATTATGGGCAAGTTCGACACATGAGGAGACATGGAGGGAGTTTGTGATGTTCTCTCTGGCGACAGCTTCTTTGACCCAACGATTACATCCAACCTTCTTGGAGAACCAGGAAGTGAAGCGTTCGTCGTGGTCCTTGATGTATCCTGTTTCGATGAGTTCCTCAAGAGTGTTGAGGAGCTTGCCTCTCCACTTGCGAGCGTCTTCTCCCAATTCTAAGGGCAGATCTTCTGAAAGATCCTCAAATAAAGGGGGGGTTTTTGCCCGATAGCCGTTTCCAGTTGCTACATAGTAAATAGGTTTTCCATACTGGATTGCCAGTTTGATCTCTTGTTTTGTCCAATGAGATCGGTAGAAATTGTGGCTGAGAACGACAAGAAGCACGTCAGAGTCTTTAATCTTGCGCTCAATCTCTTTAGGGAGTTTTCCTGCACGGAAGTGTTTTTGGTCTCGAATAGGCTCAATACCAGCATCCCTCAGCCAACCCTCAAGCATAGAAGCGGCAAACCAGCCAGTGAGGCGATAATAACTGATAAAGACCTTCAATCCCTTGCCCTTTCATCAAAGCATTGCTGACCTGCTTCTTCAGTCAATCCGAAGCAAATCCGAAAGAGGAGCTACCAGAGCAATTGGGATAACATATAGCCGATTTATAAATAGCAACCATATTGAAATAGGTTCGCTCTGCTTAGTGTCAGTTCAGAAACTCCCCATGCCTCCAGTGGTGTGTAAGCGGACGAAGTCGTTAGAAAACTCCACTATGAGGATACCTTGTTAGCGGAGTTTTGTCAATCTGATCTTCACCCGAATTGAAAGAGCATGCGCCGCAGGCGCACTACTCCACATGAAAAAGGATATACTCAGAGTGGTAAGCTCCCTGAGAGAAGACTCCACCAATATACTGTGTCACAACGTGTTTTTGAAACTGTACTCAGGTGTCTGGACGAACCACTCCCTGTTGCCTCATTTGCTAAAGCCAGGTGACATTCTACTCTCCCTATCGGGAATCGACAAGGTGCGAGAGACGTGGGAGGCGTTCTCAAAGCCTCATTTGCAGACGGATATGACAGGTAGCCAGCACAGCGCTGACAGTGGCCGTGCTGACTGGGGCGCGAACTGCAGAGGTGTGTCGGTTCCTTGAGCAGAGCCGACCGGATTTCATGTTGGGTGATATGACTGAACTTCCAACCTTGCTGGAACAGATAGAAGGCCAGACGATTGATCTTCGTGGCGCGTGACTTTAGAAGGAGTGAGAAAGCACTGTGCGGCTATGGCATTGGTCACTGAAGCAAAGGTCTCTCAAGAAACTCAAGTCTTAAGACTGCTTACTTGCCTACTGCGGGAAGGTAGCCACAATGGCAAAACCAGCAGATGCTGGGTCCTGCGTTCTTACCATGAGGAGAGCCTGACAAATGGCCTCTTGGAGAGCCTCTCGTGTTCTTGCTCCCACTCGTCGCAAACAGGCGGATGCCGTTTGGAGAAGGGTTCTTCACGTCGCGCGACAAGTCCGGTGAAGAGGGAGGCAGAAAGAGTACCTGGCATCCTTGGGCCTCGATCATTTGCCGAACCCTCTCCTTTCTGGCAACTTACAGTATCCATCACCACAACCTGCCCTCCTTGTAAACTTGTGGCTATGTATCAATGGAGTACAACTCGACCCCTGCGAGCTTGGCTGGTGTATCTGGGAAGCCGGAAGGCTTGATGGCTGGTGGAAAATGAAGAAGCAGGAGTACATCTCTAGAGTGAGAAGGGCTTTTTCTTTCGGAGAGGAGCAGCAATGATGAGTAGCTTGCGATATATGGAGGGAAAGGATTACGTCCCGATTATCCAGATCATCAATGAATGGTGGGGAGGCCGCCCTATGGCAGGCCTGCTCCAGCGGCTCTTTTTTGAGCATTTTCAGCCAACCAGCTTTGTGATCGAGGAAAATGCAGAGATTCAGGGTTTTCTTGTAGGATTCCAGTCTCAAACAACCCCTACCCAGGCCTATATTCACTTTGTCGGCGTCCATCCGAGCATGCGGGGGCAGGGCATTGGCCGCCGCCTCTACGAGCACTTCTTTGAGGTGGTGCGCCAGCTCGGATGTACCGAAATCCGCGCCATTACTTCTCCGGTGAATACAGGCTCAATTGCCTTTCATACACGCATGGGCTTTGCGATTCTCCCAGGAGATGTGGAAATCGATGGGATCGCTGTCACGACCAACTATGACGGGTGTGGCAACGATCGTGTGCTCTTCCGGCGTAACTTGTAAAAGCAGAGCGTTCCTGAGAACGTCATCGTCACCAGTATCTCAGTGATCAGCAGGATGGTGAGAGAGGTATCTCAATAGGTATATTGATCATGCAGCATCTGCTTGTAACCGATCTGGTCGAATGCCCAGGTGCAACAGGGCTGCCGATGTGACGAAGCAGGTCAAAAGGCGGTGCGAGTGAGCGTCTCAAAGTGTCTCTCGCATACTCCCCGCAGAGAAGGAGGGGCAACCATGCCACAGAAACCTATGTGCTCCAACTCTCTTTCACAAAGCAAAAGGAACCAACAGTACCAATCTACTATCCTCATCTCGGCGCTGGTCGCTGTACTCGGCATACTCCCTGCGCTCTACAGATGGATAGTACGTGCTATGCTGCGCCGTAACTTGCGACATCTGAGAGAAGGCGACCTTGAGTCTCTTTTCAGCACCTATGCCGACGACATCAGGTTCGTGTTCCCCGGGAAGAACTCATGGGCAGGGGAATTTCGAGGCAAGGACGAAGTCAAACGGTGGGTGCGGCGAGTCTACCAGGTCGGCCTGCGACTCGAACCCCATGAGATGCTCGTCGTGGGGCCGCCCTGGGACACCACCGTCGCCCTGCGGTTTACAGATCGCTGCACCGCTCCAGACGGAACCGTCGTCTACGCCAACCGGGGCATGGTCTTCGGCAAGATCGTCTGGGGCAAAATTACCTACTACGAGATTCACGAAGATACCGAGCAGGTCGTCGCACTCGACGAGTATCTGGAATCTCGTGAACGCACCGGCGTGTAACATGGGTCATCCGCAAGAGACGGCCATGAATGCCTGGTGCATCTATTCATGGCCATCTCTTGCGGTGAAGGACCTCAAACCTCATCAGACGGTTCACGAGATTCAGAGCTTTCTCTTTCCACAACTCTCGATATGCCATCCAGGAGGTGAGGGCAGTGACGCCTGTTGCAGCGTCCAGCGCGCAACTCGAACCGGGGCTTCTGGCCCCGCCAGGTATTGCAGGTGAGACAGTCTTTGTTGCCGCTGGTCACTGTATCTACGTGCTGCACTAACAGGGCTGCCCCGAGGCCGTTCAAAATGTGACTAACGGCCTATCCTACTGCTATGATTCAATGATCTCGGTGAAAATAACTCCGGCTGCTTCTGTGATCTGAACTCATACGTGTCATACCTGACGGAGAATTGGCGCAGTAGGAGCCACGTTTGGAAGGAAACGAACCACAAGTTGCACTTGACTAGCTTTCCCCGGCGAGATGCCTGACCAGTTGCAGACTCGCCTGGATGCGTGCGACATCGACCCGGCCCTCGTTATCTATTGCTCGCGATTCCAGGCTCAGTCCGCCATCAAAACCACCTGCTCTCAATTGACGCACGAAGCGCCCAAAATCGATCTGTCCCTCACCCAGGTGCAGATAGCGTCTTCCTCCTTCCAGAAAAGGATTCCCATCGTAGTCTTTCAGATGCACATGGCCCACCAGCCCTGCCTGCCAGAGCCAGGTGGCCTCAAAAACGTCATCAAGCTGGTTGTGGATGGCGAGAAACTCACTATCGAGTGCGATCCGTGAACGAGCGTCGTGCTCACAGGCCCGCTTGACGTTGGAGAGCGGATCGGAGGAGGTGCAGGGAATCGTCTCGATGGCCAGCTCCAGCCTGTACTGCTCCGCAATATCCAGGCAACGCGTCAGGGGCCGTAAATTGTGCTCCAGATGGGTATCAACATGCGGCATTCCCCACAGGTGCAGTACCGCGATACACGCTCCTATCTGCTGCGCAAAAGCGCAATTCTGCTCAAACCAGGAGACTCCTTGCTCCTGCTCGGCGGGATTGCTGTTGCCAAAGGCCCCTCCAATGCGTTTGTCCAGGTGAAGGACTGGAAATTTCAGCCCACAGGTACGCAGCATGCCCACAATGCGCTCCTGATCGGGATACCACTGGGGGTAGAAAATGACTTCAAGACCATCCACGGCCAACTGAGGACCGTACGTCAGAATCGCCTGATAGCTGGCAGGATCAGAACTGCGACTAAAGGTGCCGGTTGAACACAGGACCTGCATCCGTCTCTCGCTTTCTCGCAGGGCTCTGCCTTTTCCACCGTGAGGCCTGGCATAATTTCCACACGGGTCATCAACAGGTTCAGATGCCGAAAATGAGCAGAGAGTGATCTTCTCTACGTCTAAGCATACGCCATTTTCTACGCGATGTACAATCTTTGCCGCAAAGCTTTCTGACAATGTGCGAGACCATTCAAAACCGAGTTGCAAGTTAGCCAGCACCCGAATTTGAATGGTCTCATTGCCCTCCCCGCTTGAGAACAGCGGCAGTGCATACCAAAGTCCAACGCCTCCTCAAACCACGCTCCCCACTCGATTGTCCAGCCTGTCGCCTCTCCTCTCTCATCGGTGGTGGGGCCAGCACCTCTGCCTGTGCGCCCCTGGCGCGAGGTCAAAAGTCGGCGGGGAGCCCCGAAACGCATGAATACCCAGGGCTTCGCCTGTCCCAACCACCAATGTCCGTCCTTTGGGATCACAGACCCTCACGTTCATGCGCCTCTTTGGCGATGGCACACATGGCCATGCCGAGCGGATCCAGACGTTTCGCTGTCAGGCATACCATACCACGTTCACTGCCCGGCGCCATACCCCTTTGTACCGTTTGAAAAAACCCTCCAAGCAGGTCACAGCGGTGCTGACCGCGCTTGCCGAAGGGCTGGATCCTTTCGCCGCCGAGCGGGTCTTCGGCTACCGGCAAGCCACCATCACCAGCTGGCTGTCCCATGCTGGTGAGCACGCCCAGACGTTACACAAGCGTTCCTTTTGCACCCTCCAGCTTCCGCACCTCCAGCTGGACGAGCTGCGCACAAGGCTGCGCGGCTCCCAACAGGTGCTGTGGCTGGCTATCGACCCTCTCACGAAAATTATTCCCGATGCTCCATCTGGGTCCCCGCACGCAGCACATGGCGCATCTGGTCATCCACTCCCTGCGGCAGCTCTTGGCCCCTGGCTGCCTCCCCCTCTTCACCAGCGATGGCTTAAACGTGTACTTTTATGCGCTTCCCGGCCCATTTCGGCCAGTGGCTCGAAGTGGGTCATTGTGGGCGGAAAGCACACCAGTGGCAGGTGGCGGCGGGCCTGATCTACGGCCAGGTGAAAAAAAGCTACCGGCGTCGCAAGCTGGTGCGGGTCACGCACGTGATGCGCCTTGGGACTTGCCCTGCTCTCAAGGTCGCGGGCCTCGGATTGGGTCTTTCTGGACGACTGAACACCGCTTTCATCGAGCGAGTGAATCTGACGGTGCGTCGAACCTGGGCCACGGCGAAGCCCGCCCCACAACTCCTGGCCTGCGGGATCAGGTATTTCTCCCTATTACCAACCGGCTACGTGGACTCCACATATTACGCTGGCTGAGCACGATATTGAGCCGGAGAACCTGGCTCGTATCATTGCTCACCTCTCTAGCCGCCAATTGCTCTGGGAGACTCCGGTTGATAATCTCGCCATCATCTGGGATACTGGGATACGGCAAGAACTGCGCTACCAATTTCACTTCCAGCAGCGGGGGAAAAACGAAAGCGACGAGAAGCGCATGAAACAGCCGAATCCCCCCAAAGATGCAGAGCTTGGTCACCACTGACCCGTTGAGCGTTGGGAGAGGATCAGTGACTGAGATGAGCAACGTTTTTTTCGGATGGAAAGATCGTTCGTTGCTCATCTCAAGCCACCTCAACGTTTCTTCCTCTAAAGAACGGCAAAGGGGTTCGCCCGCGTTCTCCAGGTTCGAGGACGCTTGAGCTGACTGGGCAGTTTGCCTGCACGCTCGTATTTGCGCGCGGTCTGCTCACTCATGCCAGCACGAGCTGCTGCCACCTGTTTCGTAGTACCTTTGTGCCTTTCCTTCATGTACAAGATGACCTCTGCGTCTTTCTTCATGACACTCTCCCTTTGCTGAGGTTTTTGAGTGTCATCTTAGGCCATCTTGGGGAAAATGTCTCCAAGATGGCTGAACTTTCTCATTGTCGTCGCTTGCAGAGGTAATTATCTCTCAACACCCTGGAGTGAATTCCGATTCTATGCTTATCTCATGTTTCTGTGCAAGCAGGCTGGGTCAATCGATCTCAAGGGGCTTGCTTTCCGAACAGATGTCTTATGTAGCCAGCACACTACTCCATCTCGCTTGTACTTTTATTACTTATCGGGCTAAAGGCCTATTGGGATAAGCTCTAAAGAGCCTCGCGAACCACCTGAATTCCGACCCTTTTCCTCAACCTTCCACACAACAATCATCCAGCACCTACTCCTTTCGTCTACTGTCTCTCAACCCCCTCCTCGGTTACAGTAGAGGCAGAGAGGAACGAGCTCTGCCCATCCATCTTGATGAAAGGACATGATCATGGTTCAAGAAGAGATGACTGGCATGACAGTGATCGTGGCGATCATCTTCGACAGCGGGAGCCAGGGGAACCCTGCACTGCGGGGCCGCACGGCTGCACTTGCCCAAGCCATTGCCAGAGGAGCCGCCTCGGTCGATGGGACTGTTGTCAAGCTCATCCCTGTCGGGGAGCATGCGCCCCACTGGGATGAGCTTGATGAGGCTACCGCCATCGTGTTCGGATGTCCGACCTATATGGGCTCAGGATCAGCCGCATTCAAAGCCTTCATGGAAGAGACTTTCTACACCCAATGGAGGAACCAGCAGTGGAAGGACAAGTTGGCTGCCGGATTCACCAACTCGGCGGGGATGAGTGGGGACAAATTGCTCACCCTACAACAATTGGTCGTATTTGCTGCCCAGCACGGGATGATCTGGGTCACGCTCGGCGAGTTTCCCGGCTGGACCTCCAGCCGTGGGAGTGCCGAGGATGTGAACCGGCTGGCGTCCTTTCTAGGGCTGATGGCGCAGAGCAACAGCGACCAGGGACCCGACCTGGCTCCACCCGCAAGTGATCGTACCACCACCGAACGCTTTGGTCGGCGAGTCAGTCAGATTGCCCATCGCTGGGCTCGACCCTGATGTTGGATAATGTTCGGCTTCCCGCGAGAGGAGACTCTATGTCACAACAGTTAGAAACGGTGAAACGTCTGTTTGAAATCGTCGAACAGCCTCCCGAGGCCAGAAATGCGAGCGTGCTGGAGATGTATCATCCTGAGATCGTGATCCACGAGGCTCCTTCTCTGCCTTATGGTGGAGACTATTATGGTCATGAGGGAGCGAGACGCCACGGCAGGGGCTTCAACCGGATCTGGGATGCTTTTCAAAGAGCACCTGCGGCACGGGGTTTAGATCCGGTCTTCCTTGAGACCACGGAGGATTACGTGGTCGTGCTGTTTCGACATAAAGCTGTGGCACCCGGGAGTGGAAGCAAGATCGACCTCCCAGAGGTCGGGATATACAAGGTGCAGGACGGCAAGGTAATCGAGTCCTGGATGTTTCACCAGGATACGGTGGCAATCCTCGATTTCCTGAAAGAGACCCAACAGCAGGCACCATAAACGTCATTCCTTCTGATTGTTCATCGTGTATAGCGTTGAGAAGCAGTGTGAAGTAAGGTGAAAGATCCTATGACCGATATTGAATTGTTGGCAGACCTTGTCGCCTCACTCGCTGGGAACCTTCACCAGGAGGTGACCGGGTTGTCCCGTGAGGAACTGACGTGGCGGCCAGATGCCGAAGGCAACAGTATTGGCGTCACCGTATGGCATATTGGCCGCGGGCTGGATGTGCTCAAAGTGCGCTTCTTAGAACAGCAGCAGGCCCTCGCCGAGCAATGGCACACCAAAGGATGGGCCGAGAAGACAGGATATGACCCCCGTGGTATCGGCACTGGAGGCTTGGGTATCCTTTCTGGCTACACGCAGGAGGAAGTCGCTGCGATCCCAGAACTTGGCGCGGAGGAACTCCTGGTCTATCTGGATCAGGCGAGTAAAACCTTCCGCCAGTACCTCCTCTCGCTACCGGAAGGGGCGCTGGCACAGCCAATTCTGGTCGCAGGGGAAAGATCGACAGCGTATCAAGTGATCAAAGGAATCATACTGGGGTGCGTTGGACATCTCGGGGAGATCGAGGCGCTCAAGGCATTGCAAACCCGCGCCAGGCAGCATGCCTCTGAACGCACCTCGTACTACTGAGCACTGCACGGGTTGGCTAGGAGAGACGCTCTCTTATCTGCGCCAAGAGCTTCTCCGAGCGAAAGAGCGACTGCGCCACCGCTCTTGGACCTTCCAGTCCCACGGGATGCGCAACGAGATGCATCATGGGAAGAAGCCCGGAAGCAAGGGACAGAGCACGTGAGACCAACGAAGCTGCTGGTGAAGGAGAGAAGATTTCTTCCTTGCAAAATACCATACCGTCTGGTATGCGAGAGAGTCGTGCGAAAGCGCAAAGGAGGAGGGAAAGAACGATGGCGCTTCTCACCAGACGCAGATGGTTACAAGAAGGGCTGGCTCTTCTTGAAGAGGCGGGAGCCGAAGCGCTGACGATCGAGTCCCTGACCAGCCGACTTGATGTGACAAAAGGGTCCTTCTACCACCACTTCACCAATTACCAGGACTTTCAAGAAAGTTTGCTGGTGTTTTGGGAAGAGGAAGGAACACTTCGCATCGTCCAATTGGCAGAAAAGGAGGCTTCCCCACCAGAAAAATTGGAACGGATGCTGCAAGCGAGCTTACAACCTTCCCGGCTCGATGTTGCTCTGCGTGCCTGGGCATGGCAAGACGAGAGGGTTCGCGTTCACCAGCAACGGATCGACCAGATGCGACTCGCTTATGTCGAAGAGGTGGCATACGCACATACGGCTGATCGCCTTTCTGTCCGGCAGCTCGCAAGAGTATTCTATAGTATCTACGTTGGCAGCCAGCACCTCATCCCACCCATCCAGGGTGAGGACCTGAGAGCTTTGTACCAGCTAGCGCAACGAAAGTTTGAAAAGGAGAGCTATTGATGTTCGTCATCATCTACACCCCTGGCCCAGCCTGGCTTCCAGGGAAGTCGGTTTCTGAGCAGCCTTTTTATCGGGAACATGGCAGGTATATGCAACAGGTTTTTGCTGACAAGCGACTCATCATGGGCGGTCCTTTTCTGGACAATCAGGGTGGCCTGGGCATTCTCGATGTCGCGAGCGTTGCGCAGGCACTTGAAATCCTCGCGCACGATCCCGCCGTGCTGGCGCAGTTCCTGGAGGCCCATGTGCATCCCTGGCATGTCGCCTTCAATCGGTACCCGGCCCAGAGCTCTCAATCAGGAGCCTGATGCGGGCGTGGTCGACGAGGCGAGAAGCAAGACGTGGGCCATGGCAAAGACGATCGGGATGCCAGGCAGGTGAAGCTGGACCGCAAGGAGGCCTAGTTCTGTGCTTTTCCCACTTTTCTTCTCCAACCTCGTTGCGCATCCCGTGGGCCAGTCCTGTTTCGCTCATGCTCTGGGTCAGGTTGAGAGCGAAGCTTCGGCCCGTGAATTGACAAGAACGGAGGAGAGTTTCTGCTCATGGAAGTCTCAGACCTGAACCATCTACTCTCCATGCAGGCGCAAGCCGAAGCCGAAGGACGGCAGTGCGTCGTTGGAGCACTCATCAGGAATGCGCAAGGCCGCCTGCTGATGCAGAAACGCGCGCCCGACCGCAAACTCTATCCCGGCTGCTGGGATATTATCGGCGGCCATGTGGAGCCTGGCGAGCGCCTCACCGCAGCCCTGGCGCGCGAGATACGCGAGGAAACAGGTTGGAAACTGGCGCGCATCGTCATCCTGCTCGATGTCTGTGATTGGCAGACCGACCAGGGAGCCCGCAAGCGTGAGTTCGACTTTCTTGTCGAGATCGAGGGTGACCTGGAGTATCCTCAGCTTGAATGGTCCAAACACACAGCTTTTCGCTGGATTGATCTCGCTGAGCTGGATCTGCTCAAAGAGCAGCGGCTGGCGGGTGATGACCTGCTGTATCAGATCGTCAAAAGGGCCCTGGAATGGCAAGCGGACTCAGGGATGTGATCGAACTGTATTATTACACAGAACCGTGCATTGTTTGCGGAAAGGCAAGCTGACCGATCGCTGCGTACTTTTCAGGACAGTTTCCTGCCGGCGGCGGCGCAACAAAGTTTACTTTCCAACGCAGCGATCAGTAAGTTCCTGGCTGTCTGCCGGGTGTCCAAACTCGGCGGGCATGCGTGAGGGCAAGCCGCTCCCCTGCTTCGCCAGGACTTTCAACTGTCCCGTACACGAGGCGCGATGCGGGCAAGGAAAGCGCTTGAGATCAGCGTCATACCGTTTTTGAACAGCAAGAGGAGGAGACCCGATGTCCCAACAGAATGTGGAGGCCGTGAAGCGTCTGTTTGACGCTGTCGCACGTCGTGACCAGGCTGCCCTTCGGGAGGCGTATCACCCTGAGATCGTGATTCACGAAGCATCTTCCCTACCCTATGGTGGAGAGTATCACGGCCATAACGGTGCTATTGAACATGTGCATGGTTTCTACCGGACCTGGGAGAAGTTGAAGCCAAGGGAACTGCTTGAGGAAGCCGTTCGGGAACATCCCCCCATCATCCTTGAAACCACGCAGGAGTATGTCGTGATCATGGCGCACAATATGGCGGTAGCACCACGGAGTAGAAGGACGCTTAACCTCCCAGAGGTGTTTATATTCAAGGTGCAGGACGGCAGCGTGATCGAGTCCTGGATGTTTCACCAGGATACGGTAGCGATCCTCGATTTCCTGAAGGAGGCGCAGCAGGAGATACCTTAGACCTCGGTGGTGCTCACTCCTCGTGAGCACCACGCTCCTTATCTTCTGTTTGCTGTGAGAGAGATCACGCTCAACCAAAACCGCTTATCTGTCCCATTCCAATTCAAGCTCGGCAAGAGAAAGAAAAAACGCGAGGGAGAAACAAGGTATGCATATCTTTGTCACAGGAGCCACTGGTGTGCTCGGCAATGCAGTGGTTCCCCAGCTCGTTGCTGCCGATCATCATGTCCGCGCCCTGAGCCGCTCGGAAAACAATGTGGAGGTCCTGCGTCGCCTGGGGGCAGAACCCGTGTCGACCGATCTGTTCGATGAGGCGTCCCTCAAACAGGCCTTTGCTGGCAGCGAGGTGGTTCTGCATCTGGCAACCCACATTCCGCCCACATCCCAGATGGGTCGGCGCTCGGCCTGGGAACAGAATGATCGCATTCGCAGCGGAGGGACGCGCAACCTGGCCACTGCTGCGATGGCGGTCGGCGTTCACACGTTGCTCTATCCGAGCGTCTGCCTTGCCTATCCCGATAGCGGTGACCGGTGGATCGATGCCAGCACGACATCTGTGCAAGCCCATGTCTTGCAGCAATCCACGCTCGACGCCGAAGCCGAAGTTGCGCGCTTTGCAGGCCAAGACCGCCGGGGAATCGTGCTGCGCATGGGAGCATTCTATGGGCCAGAGTCATCGCAAACGCGGGAGCAGCTCCGCTATGCCCGGATGGGGATCGCCGCATTCCCCGGCCCAGGTGCTGCCTATCTGTCTCAGATCTGGATTCAGGATGCCAGCAGCGCGGTGGTCGCTGCCTTGACCCAGGTCCCCTCGGGCATCTACGATATCGTCGATGACGAACCCCTTACCCGTCGTGATCTCTTCACAGCTATGGCACAGAGCATCGGGCGGCATTGGCTGTTCCCTCTGCCCGGGCCGGTGATGCGGTTGATGACCGGAGCCGCAGCTGACCTGTTGAGCCGCAGCCAAAGAGTTTCGAATCGTCGCTTCAAGGCGTTGACCGGTTGGCAGCCAGCGGTGCCTGATGCATGGGTCGGCTGGAAACGCATTGCAGAAGTCAGCAGAACAGGTGGGGTACAACGGGAAACTGCTTCGGTGGACCATCAAATGGGCATAGATTCACGACACAACAAACATTTTTGAACAGGTACCAAAGTACAAGAGAGGACGGCCATACAAGTGGATGAGCAGAGTGCTGATCTCAACGACTTACGAATAGTGCAGGCCCGTGCACAAGCCGAAGGAAGAGCGTGTGGTCGGAGCTATCATGCTGATGAAAAGGATGGAAAGCAAGATGGTGATCTTGCAGTAAGGAACAGGAGGAACAAGACATGAAAGACTCTCAGCGGGTCATTGCAATCTTTTTCCTTGTGCTATACCGTCTCCCTTGACCATAATCCCTCGGATGTTGAGAGGAGGATCACTTGGACGCGATACAATCTACTCCTGTACGGCTGTATCTCTTACAGTTGGCCATCATCGAAGATGGAATGCCAATCCCTGGATATCTCATCCAGACCAGCGACGGGAAGAATATCCTCATCGACACTGGTCCGCCTGGAGATGGCACCTATGTAGCGCTCGATAACATGAGCGTCCACATCGAGGATGTGGTTGAGATTCTCGCAACACTTGGACTCAGGCCGCGCGATATTGACCTGCTCGTCTGCACCCATTTCGACGCCGACCATTCAGGCAACCACGATCAGTTCCCCTGGTCCGAACTGATCGTGCAGCGGGCTCACTACGAAGCAGCCTGCGTTCCTGTAGATGAGCGTTTGAACATCACACGCTCACATTGGGACCATCCCAACCTGCGCTACCGGCTCGTCGATGGGGATACTGAACTCGTCCCAGGAGTCGAGCTGATCGAGACGAGCGGGCATGTGCCGGGGACTTCATGGGCGAGATGGACGTAGCCGGGGCATATGCTAGCATACGCAAGCTTGTCGAACTGGCAAAACGCTCAGTCGTGAAGCTCGTCATATTCGGACATGACGCAGAACAGTGGAAAACGCTCAGAAAAGCTCCGGAGTGGTATGCCTAGCGGTCCATATCTCTTCCCTCGGTCGCCTGGAGTGTACCTCGAGGGGGATGAAGTGGGCGGCACAGTAAGGAGGCAGGCTCTGCTCGATGAAACACGCACAGGCGCAGGAGGGCAGTTCGTCAGCCGTCTACCCTACCAAGGTGGTTCCATTCCTAATCCATGACTCTATTAGTGAGGAGGAATGCTGTATGTTTGACTACGATTCAGCCGCCCTGCTCGATCTTGAGGTCCTCTCTGAACACCTGCAGGGCAATATTCCTATACAGGATATCACCTACGCTAGCCCCAAAGGGGGGAAAGTCACAGCCTACCTGATTATTCCATCTGGTAGCGGCCCGTTTGCCGGGGTAATCTTTGTCCACTGGGGACAGGGTAACCGCGATGAATTTGTGGATGAGGCACTGGTGCTGGCAGATATGGGCACGGTGTCGCTTTTGATAGATGCACCGATTGTACGCCCGCAGCCATGGACGGCGCCTAGTAATACGCCGGAAGAGTTGCGAGAGAGTGATATTCAGCTTGTCATTGATACCCTTCGTGGTGTGGACTTGCTTCTCGCGCGACCAGATGTGGACCAGCAGCGTCTGGGCTATGTAGGCCATAGTCTGGGCGCGACGAAGGGAGGAATCGTGGCGGGCATCGAGAAACGGGTGCGTGCCTATGTACTTATGGCAGGCCTACCGAGTGTGGCTGATTATTTCCGTGTGAGTACCCATCCGTATATAGTGGAGATGCGAGCAACTACTCCAATTGAGGAGATGGAACGCTTCTGTGAGCTTATGGAACCGCTTGACGCTATTCATTACGTGGGCCACGCTGCACCGGCGGCTCTGTTTTTCCAGTTCGCTCATCATGACGAGTTTATCACTGTAAGGGATGCACACTGGTACGAGCAGGCGGCCAGTGAGCCAAAGCTAACCAGGTGGTATGACACCGATCACCAGTTCAATGCTGAGGCCCGCCACGACCGTATTGAATGGTTTTGTGCACAGCTTGGCTTGAAACCTCTGTGAGGACCATGGCACCAGGAGGGGTTTTTCAAGTGAAGCGTCATGCGCCGAAGGCGCACCGTTCCGCATGAAAAAGGACTTGATGGACAATGGGGAAAAGAAGAGGATGTGCCTGCGCTGCGTAAGAGTATCCTTATGGTTTGCGCCCAATCTGTTCATGAATCTTTTGTATAGAGTTCAACCCAAGCAGGCCAATATCCTAAACTGCTTACTAATTGTCTCGATTGAAGGTTACTGACTGTCGTTGAATAATAGGGAATAATCTCTCTCTTCCAGAGAGCCTGGCTTAACGTTCCAACCAGCGCCTTCCCTATTCCATATCCCTGGTATTCAGAGAGGATATCAACGCCGATCTGCCACATCACATCACAATCTGCTGAGGCCCCAGCAATGCCAACCACGTTGCCTTGGTACTCTGCCACGGAAGCCAAGACATCTGGACGGACGCTCTCGACGTGATAGGAGAGGGCATTGCGAAACCGATCATGCGTATACAGAGACGATATATCTTCTCTTTCAACGAGAGTTACGTTGATCTCTTTCGGGATGATGAATGGCCTGAGATCTTCTCTTGAGCACACATATCTCTGAATGGGCCCAGCTAGCCATTGCCCATCGTGTTCAACGTAGTGCTGTATTCGCGCGATGGTCGATGTCGAAAAGAGCTGCTCTCTCGTGAGACTGCCGAGGTGCTTCCTGGCCCAGTCGATCCGATCAGCAGTGCAGGAAATACTTACCCCTTTTCCCATGCTGACTATGGACAACGATTTTTCACGCACAGGGAACTTCATTCTTCCCTCCCTGACCTCTGCCACCGAGAGAATCGTTCCCTCCCGCGTGAAATCGTCTTCATGGCAGGCAAGAGTTGCAGCAAGGATCTTTCTTATTGCTTGAAGCAGCGCTTCTCGTTGGAAGAGAGCCATGTCATACCTCCGGTGTGACGTCTGTGAAGCTGAAAAAAACTAGGCTGCTAGAAGAAAAGCAACGCTCCTAGATTGGGATGGTTGCTGTTGCTCTGCCTGACGCTTATGTGCGAGTCGTGCGAGCATCAAGCAGATCATCGCTATGTGAATCATGGCTTGGCTACTCTCTACTAAACGCTCATAGTTTTTCGCGAGGCGACGATGCCGATTGAGCCATCCAAATGTTCGTTCCACGATCCAACGATGTGGTAAAACCTGAAACTCTTTGCGTTTGTCAGAACGCTTGACGATTTCCAATACACATCGGCAGGTCGTTTTGACCCACTGAATCAATTCGCCAGCATACGCTCCATCAGCCCAGATATGAGCCAAGCGCGTCAAACGTCCAGGAACGTTGGTCAACACGAGTTCAGCCCCATCTCGATCTTGGATCGAAGCAGCGTGAACAACAACGAGCAATAACCCCAAGGAATCTACCAGAATATGACGCTTGCGGCCTTTGCTCTTTTTGCCTGCATCATACCCTCGTTCACTGGCTATCTCGGTCGTTTTGACGTTTTGGCTGTCCAGGCAAGCGGCGCTTGGTTGAGGATGACGCCATTCTGCTATCCTAAGTTGCGTTCTGAGCGTCTCGTTGATGCTTTGCCACAGCCCACTGCGCCGCCAGGTATGGTAGTAATACGAAACTATGCCATATGGTGGGAAATCGCCAGGAAAATTCCGCCATGTGCAGCCATTGCGATTGAGATAGAAGAGAGCATTGAGAATTTCCCTTCGAAAATACACGATGTTGCGACCCAGATGTTTCGGTCCAGGCAGAAGTGGTTCAATGATTTGCCACTCCTGGTCACTCAGATCAGTTGTGTATGCTTTTCTTGTTATCATCCCTATGAGCTTACCATATTCGAGCGGCTTGGACCACATTTTTTTACAGGCTCTTAGATGCATGCTCTACTCTAGCCGATACGTGTCCCAGATAATAGCGTTTATCGTTGACACATGGGCCGAAACGCACGACATAAAGCGACTTTAACGCCCTTTCAGGGCATAGCGCTGGACCCAGCGGGAGATCGTGGTGTGGTCGATCGTGAGGCCTCGTTGCGCCATGATCTCTTCCAGATCGCGATAACTGAGCGAGGAGCGCAGGTACCAACGGACACACAGGAGCATGATCTTGGCTTCAAAGTGGCGCCATTTGGACGGGTTCTGCTGGTTCATGAAGGACATTTCTCTGCTGCTTCTTGAATAGAAGCAGAGCTTCCCATCTCACCACCTTTTTTGCAACAGAACCAGGGATGCTGAATGGCAGAAAATTGAACTGTTGTTACCGCCATGCAAAAGAGAGGGCATCCACGTACAGATGCCGCCAACCCCTCTCCTTTACTTGACAGATGCTCGGTCTCACCCCTTTTCCTCAACCCACCACACAACAATCATCTAGCGCCTACTCCTTTCGTCTACTGTCTCTCAACTCCTTCTTCAGCTACACTAGAGTAGAGACAGGAGACCTGCCCGTCCATCAAGTAGACTGCATCCGCTGGAAAGCACAGTCATACCTTTGAGGAAGAAAAGAAGAGAGCATGAAAAACAGCGAGAAGCTGGTGATCCTGTTCGACGGAAGCTGTCGCTTTTGCACCGCCGCTGCTGAACTATTACGAGTTCTGGACTGGCGACACCGCCTCGAGTGCCTTCCGTTTCAAGCACCTGGTGTTCCTCAAGCCTACGGACTGACCGTGGCACAATGTGAGCGGATCCTCTGGGCAATCGCTCCCGGTGGCGGCAGCTATCAAGGAGCTCAAGCCGTAAGCGCCGCTCTTGACGCCATTGTTGGCCTGCCCTTGTTCCAGCTTCTGTATCAATGCCCCGGCATCGGGCAGATTGAGGACAAGCTGTATACCTGGGTGGCAAGCCATCGTCAATTTTTCCCTGGGATTCGTCCCTATTGCGAACGTTCTGGTTCTTCTTGTGGCGCGTAATGCGTCTGGCGCAAGCTGAAGACGCAGGCACGATATGCCTCACTACAGTCGCACTTGTTGGGAGCCAGAGGAGATCATTGACAGGGAAGAGCGCAAAAATCTAGCGCGCGTCTATGTCAGATTGAAGTCTGGCAGCGATATGCTCCAGGCTGGCAATGGGTAAGCTCTCCGTCACGCCAAGATAGTGCTTGTAGGTATGACGGCGGACACAGCGAGAAGCAGACCAAAAGCGCGTCTGGTGGCCCTGGTGGTATCCTCGATGCGCGGTAAAACGTCCTGCAGGCCCAACGAAACGGAAAGAGGAGAGGGGAGCCAACCAGTCAAACCATGCTCGCGAATCGGGTTTCAGCTGCATCTCGCCCTCCTGGGCTACTCTCGATCACGTAGATTCCCGGCGCGCTGTATTCGATCAGTGGAGGCATGCGAGAGCGAGCGAGTTGTTCAACGGGATGGAGAGGTCTGGGCCCTCGCAATGTACAAGGAGGTTCTTGCTCAGCCTCAGGAGTTGGCGGTGCGGATAGCTGTCTTCCCACCAGTGGTTGCAGGAGGGATTCCAGGACTGTGATCCGACGCTCGACCGATCGCTCCCGTTCCTGGAGTAACGTCAGCGCGAGTTGGGCGAGCGGCTCTTGAAGCGTCACGACCTTGGTTTCCAGGCAGATCAGTTTCTGGATCAGGTCCGCCTCAAGCGCGTAGGGGGCAGGCAACGAACTGGCCGTGGAAGCAGGCTCCACCTCGTTGATC
>WNFD01001386.1_pt1 | contig 27135 bp, 18 predicted proteins | sample 5400491 | NCBI WGS metagenome assembly WNFD01 (sample SAMN13153343, study PRJNA577476) | soil metagenome | isolation source: 120 cm saprolite under Douglas fir tree site 2 hole 2 replicate 2 | place: USA:California | collected 2015-04-18
CAACTTCAAAAATATCGGCACGAAATAGAGGGATACAACGGCAGACTGGATGCAATCCAGGCGGGGATTTTGCAGGCCAAGCTCAAGCACTTACCACAATGGAACCAAAGTCGGCGCACGATTGCCCGCCGATACGACGAGTTGTTTCGATCGCACCTTGACGGAATTGTCTTGCCCTACGAATCTCCTCGAACCAAGGCTGTCTACCACCTTTATGTGATCCGTGTTAAGAATCGGGACCAACTTCAGACGCATCTGGCACAAGCCAACGTCATGACCCAGGTCCACTACCCGACACCTCTCCACCTTCAGAAGGCCTATGCAAGTTTGGGGCACAAAGAAGGAGATTTTCCGGTCGCAGAAAGGGCGGTGGACGAAATCCTGTCGCTGCCAATGTATCCGCAGCTCGAACTTTACCAGCAGAAAAGAGTCGTTCAAGAAGTAGTCAAATCACTTGCCAGGGAAGCTGTCGGCAGCCGGAATCCGAGTCTCGTGACATGCGAGTCTGACAGTCGTGCTGACTGAGACGAGTTTTATTCCGCAAGGAATCCACACTTGAGTTCCGACATAAAACTGGAATCCGCTGCCCAGGCGTTAGCCGTGGGCCCAGCACCGGAAAAACTGGAGAGAAGCGGAGCAGCGGCCGCCAAAGAAAAGATCTGGATCGACCTGGATAACTCACCCCACGTTCCATTTTTTGCTCCGATCATCGAGGAACTCGAGAAGCGCGGCTATTCAGTGGCGCTCACCGCACGCGACTGTTATCAGGTGCGCGAGCTGGCAGATCTTTTTCATCTGAACTACGAGCTGATCGGCCGTCACTACGGGCAAAACAAAATCCGCAAGATGGCGGGTTTGTGTTTTCGTGCGCTGCAGTTGATTCCCACCATCCTAAAGGAAAAGCCGGACTTGGCCGTCTCGAATGGTTCACGTTCCCAGTTGATTGTATCCACATTCCTGGGGGTTCCATGTCTGTTTATGGGTGACTATGAGTTCGCAACAAACTGGGCTTTCATTCGCCCTACCCGGCTGCTGTGCCCGGAAGTAATCCCGAATGCTGCTCTCCGATTGGACCCGCATCGAATTCTAAAATACCCGGGTATCAAGGAGGACGTCTATGTTCCGCGGTTCGTTCCGGAACCCAGTAACAGGCTTCAGCTCGGCCTTCACGAAAACGACATAATGGTAACCATCCGTCCGCCGGCTAGCGAAGCGCACTACCATAATCCTCAGAGTGACAAACTCTTCGATGCAGCAGTCAAGTTTCTCAGCGAGTCTCGGGATGTAAAACTTGTGGCGCTGCCTCGAAATGAGAAGCAAGCAATTGAGTTGAAGAAGCGCTGGCGCGATCTTCTCTTGAGTGGTTCGATGCGCATCCCCAACGGAGTCGTAAATGGCCTAAATCTGATTTGGCATTCCGACCTCGTCCTAAGCGCGGGTGGCACGATGAACCGGGAGGCTGCGGCCTTGGGCGTTCCAGTCTATAGCGCGTTTCGCGGCAAGATCGGGGCGGTGGATCGCTATCTCGCCCAGCGAGGTCGACTCGTACTTCTCGAAAGTGTTGAAGATGTTCAAACAAAAATCCGCTTGGTGCGCAGAAATCGCCCCCCCAAGCCTCAGAACAGTGATGGCATAGCCTTGAGCAGCATTGTGGAGCACATCGTTGCGATGATGAAGGCGAAACGCCCGTTGCCGAGTATCGGAAAGATGGGCGCGGAACTCGGCGGTCCCCAGCTCGCAAAATGAATACCTTCATTGTTGTTGGCGCGCGGCCCAAGCTGCTTGAGGACAGATGCCCATGCCCGTAGCCCAATTTATGATTACAGACGATCACTTGCAATCGCAGATCAGGAAGCTCCTGGCCTACTGTCAGGCCAACGATTGGGCGGGGTACGACCCGTACGACGCCGTGAACAGCAGGGTTTTTTCGGTTCTGCCATTCCTGAACTCGAGACTTCCTCGGCTGGTTCTCACACAGGCTTTGAAGCGGAGTCCAATTAACATTCGTCGGCTCTTGTTTGTGCCAAAAACGCACAATCCCAAAGCTATCGCGTTGTTCCTCTCGGCATTCCTTAATCTCTCGAGAATCGGAGCGGCTAAGGCGGGAGACCTTGTCCAGATGATGATCGAACGGCTGATCGCTCTTCGGTCGCAAGGCATTCCTTACTGGTGCTGGGGATACAGTTTTCCCTGGCAGACACGCACAATTGTGGTGCCGAGAGGAGCGCCTAACCTGGTGTGTACGACATTCGTGGGGAACGCCCTTCTGGATGCCTATGAGCAGCGCCAGGACGCACGCTGTCTGAGCATGGCAGCGAGCACGGCCGAGTACATCTTGGACGAGCTCTATTGGACCGACGGTAAATCGATTGCCGGTTTCAGCTATCCGCTTCCTCATCTTCGGAATCAAGTCCCCAACGCGAACTTCCTTGGTGCAGCTTTTTTATTTCGAGTACACAAGCACACGGGAGAGCAGAAATTCGTCGCTCCGGCTCTTAGGGTTGCCCGCTACGCGGCCGCAAAGCAGCGCGCAGATGGCTCGTGGGTCTACGGCGAGTCGCAGTCGCAGCGATGGATCGACAACTTCCATACCGGCTACAACCTGTGCGCGCTACAGACCATTGGCCGTTATGCCGAGACAACGGAGTTCGAATCGTGCCTCCGGCGAGGGTTTGATTTTTACCGAGCTTACTTTTTCCGTGAGGACGGCGCACCTAGATATTTCCATGACCGCACGTATCCTGTGGACATTCATTGTGTAGCACAGAGCATCATCACACTCCTTACGCTTAAAAATCTCGACCCGAGCAATGTCGAATTGGCGCGTTCCGTGTTCCAATGGGCCATGAATCACATGTGGGATGAACGGGGCTCCGAACCTCATATATGAGGTGGGCCCAGGCCTGGATGCTTCTGGCAATGTCCACCCTCCTGTGCGAGTCGGGTGGGCCGGCGAGAGATCCAGAAACCCAGGAATCAACTGCTTTGGTTGAAGCTTGCTGATGCGTCCAAGCGATAGCTAAGGTAATTCTGCATGGCCGTTCATCAAGTCGATCCAATCCGTGACCCCAGATGGACGGAGTTTGTCAATGAACATCCGGATTCCTCGGTCTTTCACAGTCCCAGCTGGCTCCAGGCGCTACAAGCAACATACTCTTACCATCCCTTTGCCATAACCACCTCACCCCCAGGATCCAAACTCCGAAGTGGCATCCTCTTCTGCCGCGTGGAAAGTTGGCTCACGGGCAACCGGCTCGTCTCCGTTCCGTTCGCTGACCATTGCGAACTGCTCGTCGATGATGCCGCCGATCGGCGCGAGTTGCTCGGCTTTATCGTCAGCCTGCTCAGTAGGAATGAATTCAAGTACGCCGAATTGAGGCCAATGACGAAAGAGCCAGAGGACGATTGCGGATTTCGACTGTCGCGTAGATACGCGCTGCACACACTCGATCTGCGGCCGGCATTGGATGAAATACTCAAGAAATCTCACAAAACCTCGATCCAGCAAAAAATCCGGCGCGCCCAGAGACAGCAGTTGGACTACACGGAGGGAAATGACAGCCAGCACATTCACAGGTTCTATCAGCTTCTACTGCTGACGCGCCGCAGGCAAAAGATCCCTCCCCAACCGTTGGAATGGTTTCATAACCTTGCCAGGTACTTCGGGGAGAGCCTCCAGATCCGGCTGCTATTGAGGGGCGGCCAGCCGATTGCGGGCGTTCTAACGCTGCGCTGGAAGAACACCGTCGTGGACAAATACAGTTGTTCCCACGCGCAAGGTAATAACCTGGGCTGCATTCCGTTGCTTCTCTGGCGTGTCATCGAGCAAGCTAAAAAAATCGGCATAAATACATTCGACCTCGGGCGTTCTGACTGTGAGGGTACGGGTCTCGTGGAGTTTAAAGACCGTTGGGGTTCACAACGCGCCGAACTGAAGTATTGGCGGCTGCCAAGCCAGAGCGTATCTACCCGCGACGATTGGAAGCTCAGAGTCGCCGGGCCGATTTTCGCACACATGCCGGATCTATTTCTGGCGGCAAGTGGGCGAATCCTGTACCGCCATATTGGCTAGCAGGGACAGCATGATCGGGAAAACAGGCGGTGAAGATATGGCAGTGGATCTGGACGTGATGCCGAGTTCGAAGACCTCGCAATCCACACCTCCGAACAAGTGCTGCGTCGGGGCCTTGGTTATGGACGCAGATTATCGCGGGCTCGCGGTCGTGCGCAGCCTCGGGCGCCACGGAATCCCAGTGTGGGTACTCAAGCACGGGGATCAATTGCTCGCTACAATGTCCCGTTATAACCGCCGAACGCTAAGCTGGCCGAGTCAGGATCAAGAACAAAAAGTAAACTTCCTTGTTAACTTGGCTGATCGCGAGGACATCCGTAATTGGGTGCTGTTTCCCACGGGTGACGAAGGTGCCGCCCTGGTCGCGCGTCATCATCAGACGCTTGGCAAATACTATCAACTTACGACCCCGCCATGGGATGCGCTGAAATGGTCGTATGACAAGCGACTAAGCTACCGGCTTGCCGACAGAGTAGGTGTAGACCATCCGTGGACGATGTACCCCACGAACCGCGACGAGGTGGCGGCCAGCGAATGTCCCTACCCGGTCATTCTTAAACCTGCTTATCGCAGCCGCTTCAATCGATTCACTGCATCGAAAGCATGGCGCGTTGATACCAGAGAGCAACTCCTCGCGCGGTACGACGAGGCGAAGACGCTCGTTGACCCAGGTAGTTTGATGATTCAGGAACTCATTCCCGGCGGAGGGGAATCGCAGTTCTCGTACACCGCACTGTGTAAAGATGGACGGCCAATCGCATCACTTACCGCCAGGCGGGCCCGACAGATTCCCATGGACTTTGGCCGTGCCAGCACTTTCGTCGAAACGGTCGATGACCCAAAAACATCAGCGACCGCGGTTCGCCTCATCGAGGCACTGCGATACACAGGCATCGTGGAAGTTGAATTCAAACGAGATCTGCGTGACGGGAAGCTTAAGCTGCTGGACATCAATCCACGTGTCTGGGGCTGGCACAGTCTCTGTGGACCTGCGGGAGTGGACTATCCGTATCTGTTGTGGCTCCTGACGATCGGCGAACCGATACCGGCGACGAAGGCAGCGGTCGGTGTGCGTTGGGTGCGGATGAGCACTGATGCGCCCACGGCGATTCGCGAAGTCCTTCGCGGTCGCCTGTCGTTGCGCGAATACCTACGCTCCATCCGCCCACCAGTTGCCCCGGCAATTTACGCATCTGATGATCCGGTGCCTGGTGTTCTTGAAGTTCCGCTTCTTGCGTACTTACTTGGCAAAAGGGTCTTTAGCGGTGGCAGGATCGCATGAAAGATTGCCCAATTATAAGGGGCGCTTGGTACTAGCGGCAGCATTCAGGGTTCCATTCAAGCCACCGCTCAGGGTGCATCAGAATTCGAAATCGCTAAGGCCGTTGAGTGATGCCAATGCCTAATTGTAGGAGTGAGAGTTCAGGTTTAACTGCCCGACGAACGTGTGCTGGCACGTGGGGTTTCATTCCGATGTCAGGAAAATCTAATGTTATGGAGGCGCACAGTTGAAAGCGACATCTGACGTGGTGGTTGTCGGCGCTGGCCCTTATGGATTGTCAGCGGCCGCGCATTTGAATGCGTGCGGAGTGAACGTCCGTGTCTTTGGGGAGACCATGTCATTTTGGGATCGCAATATGCCCGAGGGCATGTGTTTGCGATCTCCCTGGGAAGCGTCCCAATTGTCTGATCCCGCCAGGTCGCTGACGATCGACGCATTTCAAACTGCGACCGGCGTGCGTGTGAGTCGGCCCATCCCAATCGGACGCTTCGTGGCTTACGGTCGATGGTTTCAGTCTCGTGCCGTTCCCAACCTGGAGCAGCGAAAGGTTGTCGAAATCGAAAAGAGCACAGCGGGCTTCGGCGTGGTATTGGCGGATGGGGAAGTTGTACGATGCGGGCGCGTCGTCATCGCTGGAGGGATCGGACCGTTTGCTGTGCGACCACCGCAGTTTGCGGGCATCCCCCGGGACTTGGCTTCGCACTCCTCGGAGCAGCGGGACTTGACCAGCTTTCGCGGAAAAAGAGTCGTGGTGATCGGTGGCGGGCAGAGTGCTCTCGAGTCGGCGGCCCTCCTGCGCGAATCCCAGGCAGATGTGGAACTACTGGTTCGTGAGAGCACCGTTCAATGGACCTGGCAACGCCCGTGGCTGCACACGTTCCGGCCCGTCGGTGCGGTCCTCTACGCTTGGCCAGACGTCGGGCCGGCGTTCATCAGTCATGCCGTTGCACGGCCGAATCTCTACCGATTGCTTCCGCGATGGCTTCAGGACTCCTGGCGCGCTAAGTCGGTCCGCCCGAACGGTGTGGGGTGGCTGAAACCTCGCCTGCGGGATGTGACCATCTCCACTGGCCTCGCCGTGGTTTCGGCGGGCGCCCACGGAAACCACGTGGAACTCAAGTTGAGTGATGGCTCGCATGAACTTGTAGATCACGTGCTGATGGCCACCGGCTATCGCGTCGATGTGAGAAAGTATGAATTTCTTTCCGCATCCTTAGTATCTGCGCTCCGCCTTATCGGCGGGTTTCCGGTGCTTGGGCGAGGCTTTGAATCCTCAGTTCCCGGGCTGCACTTTTTAGGCGCACCGGCGGCATGGAGCTATGGCCCGCTTATGCGTTTCGTTGCGGGAGCCGATTTCGCCGCGCGTACGGTGTCCCGGTCCGTAGTACGTGCTCGTCGTGCCGCCGTTGGTCGGCCGGTCGTGAATGCGCTCCAGCGGCCACAGAGAGTTGCAGTGTCCCGTGGCCAGGAGGGACCATAGAGACTCACGCTGAGACTGATACCATGCGAAGTTGAGTTCCCCACCGAATAACATGGAGCGCCAAGATGGCAGGTGCATCTTCTTCTTAGGCGGGACGGCATAGGAGGATTTGTCCAGTCTCAATCATCGTGCCTTCCGATTCTCAAGCTCCACCCAATGAATAAAACATTTGTCGAGTACTATCGCTGTCCCGAAGAGTTCGCCGGTTGTTTTCTAGATGGCGAACCGTCGGGGCATTTGGGTCACTTCCGATTTGGACCCGATGCGATCTGTTATGGTTCTATCAGCAAGGGGGCAGTGCACCCCAGCCCGGATGGAGAGCTCCACGACGCTTTGAAGGATGCCATAGTGGAACGCGGGGGGGTAAGCCTGACATTCGATCCCGACAAGGTTGTTAACAATCTCCGTTTTGAGCGCTATTGCGGCAACTCGGGAAGACACTCGCTCCTCTCAGGAGGGCTGGCTAACAAGCTGTACTACCTCGCACGGCCGATTCTAGGTGTAGCCGTGCGCCGGCACCTCCAGAAGCTTAGGCTTGCCGATTGGCGATCGATTCCGTTTCCGCGCTGGCCGGTGGATCGAACCGTCGAGCAAGTACACGAGACGATGCTCCGTCTCTGCGTGCAGGCCCACGATGGTAGAAGAGTGCCGTTCATCTGGTTTTGGCCTAAGGGTTTTCCAAGTTGCGTGGTTGTTACTCACGACGTGGAAGCCGTCAAAGGGCGTGATTTCTGTCCGACACTTATGGACGTCGATGAGAACTTTGGCATAAAAAGTTCATTTCAATTGATTCCCGAGGAACGCTACGCGCTCAGTCCGTCGTTTGTTGAAGGCATCCGTTCGAGGGGTTTCGAGGTAAATGTTCACGACCTGAATCACGACGGAAGGCTATTTGCCAGCGAGGCAAAATTCTTTGATCGGGTACTCCGCATTAACCATTATGGTGGTGCACTTGGTGCGGAAGGATTTCGCTCCGGTGCGCTTTATCGCAATCTCTCCTGGTACGGCGCGCTTGAATTTTCCTACGACATGTCCGTGCCCAATACAGCACATCTGGATCCACAACGCGGCGGCTGCTGTACAGTAATGCCCTATTTCATCGGCAAGATCCTGGAGTTGCCCGTCACCACAACCCAGGATTATTCCCTATTTCATATTCTTAAGCAGTATTCGATCGATCACTGGAAACGCCAAATCTCACAGATCATGGAGAAGCATGGACTTGCCAGCTTTATCGTTCACCCCGACTATGTTTTGGAGTCACGGACACGAGATACCTACAAATCGTTGTTGACCTATCTGGTTGATTTGCGTTCGAAGGGCAAGATCTGGGTTGCTCTTCCACGAGAAGTCAATCAGTGGTGGCGGGCGCGGAGGCAGATGAAGCTGGCGCGTCAGGGAAACAACTGGGTGATCGAAGGACCGGACAAGGATAAAGCCCGGGTTGCGTATGCCTTTCTTGACGGTGGCCGGTTGGTGTACGAACTAGCGTGAACTATAATGAGCCACCGCCGTTATCCGTAACAGGTTTTTACCCGATACATTTTTCATGATTTGTACTGCATTGAATACCCCTTTCTTACCTGATTCCTTTTCCTCGAACAGGGTTGAAAATAGCTTCCGCTGAACCGGGTACATGTGACTCGAAGGGCGGAGCTGTGAATAGCCTTACGCGGCGTCGAGATGCAACATTGTCTATTCCAGCTCTGGCTTGCCCTCGATGGCGCGGCATCCAGACGCGCTCGCGACAGGAGAAGGCAGCTGTGAAACGGCTCGAAATCCGGGGCGTTACTACTGTTCTTCCGCTCCTCACCGAGATGCATCGCAAGAGCGACCGGTGCAAGGTGGTGGAGCTTCCATTGTTCTCATCTTATGTGTTCGTCCAGTTGATCACCACCGGCGAATCGCGCGGTAGCGTGCCACATGCCAAGAGGTTGCCAATTTGTCGAGCATCACACGGAGGATACATCTATCCCGGACGAGCAGATCGAGGCCGTTCGGAGAGTACTTACGTAGAGCGTTCAATAGGTAAGCCATCCTTTCCTCAGGGCGGCAGTGGGTGCGAGTCCGTGGAGGCGTTCTCGATGGCGCTGAGGGCGTATTCTTGCCGAGCAACGCAGACATCACATGCGTTGCTCCAATGCCGGGGTCTTTGGCAATTCGTATCAAGGGCAACGATATTGATATTCTCTACGCCTTTCGTCCCAGTGCTAACCCCAGCGCAACTGAAGAGTGCCCCAAGCTGAGAGCGCCCCGCAGAAAGTCAGTTAACTCCGACACTGCCATACGGCGCCAAGGTGGAGAGCAATGAGCAGGAATTTTGAATTGATGAACCAAGGCGCGCAAGATTCCGGCGTGGTCCAGCCCCCCACGCAAAGTGCGCTAAGTTCTAAACTAAAGGTCGCAAACCGTTACACCCAGTGGATGGGGGATGTGCCGGAGGAAAGATTCGCGGCAAGTCTGTGGCGAATCATCCGGAGCCGCAGGTGGACGGTCGCCGCGTTTACGCTTGTAGTTGTTACGATTGTCGTAGCGGCATCGTTGCTGATGAAACCGCAGTACGAAGCAGTCGGGCGCGTGGTGTTTCACCGCGAGAATGACACTGGCGTGCTGGGTTTCAAGGGCGTTGATACGTCGCTATTGGAGGATCCAGAAGACCGTGCGGCGATCGACACACAGATCGGAATCCTGCAGACCGATGCTTTGGCCATGCAGGTCATCCACGATCTCCGCCTCGATAAGAATCCGAAGTTCGCCGGTCGAGTGGAGCAGTCCGGCAACGAAGATCGATTGGTGCCATCGTTTCACAAAAACCTCACGATCTCCAAGGTGAAGGGTACACGGCTCATCGAGATTCAATTCCGAAGCACGGATGCAAAGCTGGCGGCCGATGTCGTGAACGAGTTGGCCAAGGCGTACGTCGATCAGTTTTATAGAAGTCAGTTCCAAGCCAGCACCCAGATCTCCGAGTTCCTCGCGAATCAACTGAAGGAACTGCAATCTAAGGTTGAAGAATCGCAACAGAAGCTGATCAACTACCAGAAAGAAAATGGGATCTTTGGCTTGGACGATAAGCAGAACATTGTGACGGCAAAGCTGGACGATCTGAATAGGGAACTCACTGCAGCGGAAGCTGATCGGGTCCAGAAAGAGGTCAACTACCGATTGGCGCGTTTGGGGCAGCCGGAGCTGATTGCGAGACTCGGATCTGAAAGCCTAATCACCAAGCTACGCGCGCAACAGGCTGATCTGGAAAACCAGATGGCGCAAGCCTCGGTTCAGCTAGGCCCAGCACATCCGAAAATTAGCGAACTGTCGAAGCAAATTGCTCAGACGCGGCAGTCGGTGGATGCCGAAGTCAGGAGAATCGGTGAGCAGATAACCTATGAGTACAAGAGCTCGGTGGAACGTGAGCGCATGCTGCGGAATGCATTGGAAGCACAGAAACAGGCGGCCGACAAGCTGAGCGCAAATGCGATCCAGGGCAACATTCTGAAGCACGAGTTCGAAACAAACCGGAAGCTCTACGAGGATCTGTTGCAGAAGCAGAAAGAAGTGAGCATTTCAGCCAGCTTGAAACCGAGCAACATCTGGATCGTCGACCCTGCCAGACCGCCGAGACGGCCTGCTGAGCCGAATATTCTGCGCAACTTCGCGCTTTCTCTCCTATTCGGGATTTTAGGCGGCGTGTTAATGGCATTCGGTCTGGGAAAGATGAACGAGAAGATTAGCACTCTGGAGCAGGCTGTTGTTGCGTCGCCACTACCTTCACTCGGCGTTGTGCCGTTGTTGGGAGCAAGGAAGAAGAATGGCGCGTCCCCCCAAATCAATGACGCCGACGGCAGCGTGAAACCCGAGTTGGTGAGCGCCCTTCGGCCAATGTCGATGACGGCGGAATCCTACAAGGCCATCGTGACGTCGATCTTGCTTTCGCACCGGACTCACCCGGCGGTGATCCTCGTGACGAGCGCACTTCCTGGGGAGGGTAAGACCACTGTCAGTACGAACTTGGCGATTGTCCTCGCGCGACTGCGCAGGCGCGTGCTACTCGTCGATACCGACCTCCGGCGTCCCAGCATCCACCGCGCCATGCGATTGAGTGCTAAAGCCGGTTTGGGCGCGCTACTCAGGAAGTCCGCCCCATTCGATGAGCTTGTAGTCGGCTGCGCCGATGTACCCAATCTGTACGTCCTACCGGCCGGGCCAATTAACCTACAGGAGGATACGGAACTGCTGGTATCCGGCTTCAAGGACTTGGTGGAGCGCTGGAGGGAGCAATTCGACCACATCATCATCGACACCCCGCCCGTGCTGGCGATGACCGACGCCGTTCGCATGTCGGTCGAGGCGGATTCGGTGATCCTGGTCATCCGCTCTGGTCAGATCGGAAAAGACGAGTTCTTGCGCGCTCAGGATGTGCTTCTCAAGGTCAACGCCCGCCTTACGGGCTTCGTCCTAAATGGCGCAGAGCTGGACTCGTCAGATTTCCGGTACTTTTACGGCTACTACGGGAAGGATGAAAGTAAACACCTTGGCGAAGGCGGGTAAGGATTTCAAATCTCCTTCTGCTTCTCACTCATGATCTGCATGACTGACGTGGAAGGCAAATGGTCAGTTTTGAAGTAGGAGTGGCTGGTAGCGGCTGCCTGAATCCTAAGCTGGCTTGGTAGCTGGTGGAGACCAATCGTTATGACCAGATCTTCTGTTGTGGCCTGATGAGAACCGCGTTAGCCAATGTGGTGCGACAGTACCCATGCGAATGGTTGGGGCGAAACAGCAAGCTGACGCTCGTGCGCAATCCCAGCCTGCTGCACATCATGGCGACTGATAAAAGCAGCTTTTTACATTTGTTCCCACGCCGAAGTTCGCGAATTCGCGATTATTCATGCACCGGATTACTGACGACGTCGCGCCAGCCAGGCGCCGAGCGACACCAACGTGCCGCGCTGTCGAATACCGAAATTGCTGCGGGAGCGCCAACTAGTCGTCGAAGAAATAGCTACGTTCTTCATAAGCGCCGTTTTCATCATCCGGAGGACCGAAGCCTATGAGTGTAAGTGCCCAGACTACCATTTCCTTGCACGCGGACAAACTTGAATCGCTCGAAACGAAGCTTGCGAACCGTACCGCAAACGTCGGGATCATCGGGCTCGGCTATGTCGGCTTGCCACTCGCTCTGCTTTTCGCCGATGCGGGTTTTCCGGTCACGGGCTTCGACGTTGACCGCCAAAAGGTGGAGAAGCTATCCAGAGGTGAGTCGTACATCTACCGCGTGCCTTCCAGCGAAGTTCAACTCGCGCGCATGAAGCAGTTCTCAGCTACGGCGGAATACTCGGACATCGCTGGCATGGATGCGGTAATCATTTGTGTCCCGACTCCGCTGAACGAGCAACGTGAGCCTGACCTCAGTTACGTCACGAATACAGCAGAAGCGATTGCTCCCCATCTGCGGGCAAACCAGCTCATCGTGTTGGAAAGCACCACATATCCCGGAACCACAGAGGAAGTCTTGGTGCCTATTCTGGAGAAAAATGCCCTCGGCTTGCGCGCCCAGCGCGATAGCAAGGGAGTCGAGCGCGATAGCTTTTATGTTGCGTTCTCGCCCGAGCGCGAAGATCCCGGCAATAACACCATCGCGCGGCGCGATATCCCGAAGGTTGTCGGTGGACTGAGCAGCGGAGCGACTGAGCTTGCCGCCACCCTATATCAAGCCATTTTCCGCCGCATTGTACCAGTCTCCACACCTGCGGCAGCGGAGATGACGAAGCTACTTGAAAATATCTACCGGTGTGTGAACATCGCCTTGGTGAACGAACTGAAGTTGTTGTGCCTGCGCATGGGAATTGACATATGGGAGGTCATTAACGCTGCCTCGACGAAGCCCTTTGGCTTTCAGCCGTTCTACCCCGGTCCAGGTCTAGGCGGACACTGCATACCAGTAGATCCGTTCTACCTTTCATGGAAAGCAAAGCAGTGGGATTTCCAAACTCGCTTCATCGAACTCGCAGGTGAGATTAACGTTTCCATGCCCTACCACGTTGTAAGCACCATTTCGGCAGCGCTGAATCGCACCCGCAAGCCACTGAATGGTTCGACCGTACTCATCCTTGGAGTGTCTTACAAGAAGGATGTCGATGATCTACGTGAATCCCCGGCGCTTACCATTATCGAGCTGCTGAAACAACAGGGCGCTATTGTTAGCTACAACGATCCGTATTTCCCAGTGCTTCTCAAAGGACGCCATTATGACCTGCAGATGGAACGCGTACCTTTGGACAACATCGGCGAATACGATTGCGTAGCAATTATCACGGATCATTCCGATTACGATTACAAAGCTGTTGTACGCGAAGCGCAACTTGTTGTGGACACTCGGAACGCTACGCGCGGTATCGATTCGTCCAAAATCTTGCGCTGCTGATCGGCCCCTTTCCGTTGTATGGGAGTGTTCGCGGTGAATACCTTCGAGGGACCCAAAGGTTGCCGACAGCTGCTCGTAGGGCTTGCCGCAATGAAGCGGGCCTGAATCCCCAGATGCTGCTGCGTCCGCTAGTGGTCCTGATCCATGGAGGTTGTCATGAAGTCCAAATCCATCTCTCTTGCCGTGCTTGCGTTCTTAGCCCTGCCATCATCTCATGGCTTCGCCCAAGATCGTGTCGGGTCATCAGAAGTTCGGGCAGAGGCCCCGCGGCCTGCATCTCAAACCACACCTGTCGCGACGCACAGCACCGTCTCCCCGCCAGACCTGCTGATAGGTGCCGGCGATCTGCTCGAGGTCAGCCTGTACGGCATGGCAGATTTCAAGACCGATGTGCGCGTTAATTCTGGCGGTGAGATCTCCTTGCCGATGCTTGGTACAGTGGCCGTGAGTGGACTCTCAGTCGAACAGGCTGAAGTGCTGATTGAACGCAAGCTGAGTCAAAAGCGCCTTTTCAATGATCCGCACGTTACGGTTTTCCAGAAGGAGTACGCGACGCAAGGGATCTCCGTACTGGGTGAGGTCCAGAAGCCCGGAATTTATCCGTTGCTGGGCTCGAGGAAGCTGTACGATGCCATATCCGTCGCCGGCGGTACTACTCCTAAAGCTGGCCGCTATGTTCTGATCACGCGTCGCAATGATCCGCAACACCCGGTTCAGGTACCGCTTTTGACCAGTGCGCCGGAGACGATGCAAAATAACGTCGTTGTCGAGCCGGGCGACACAATTCTCGTGAGCAAGGCGGGCGTCGTTTACGTCGTCGGCGATGTCCGCCTGCCCGGCGGTTTTGTCATGGAAAATGGCAACGATATTACCGTGTTGAAGGCCATCGCCCTCGCTCAGGGCACCAACCCGAACGCGGCTCTGAATGCGACCAGGCTCATCCGCAAGACCCCAGAGGGCCCAAAGGATGTCCCACTCGACCTTAAGAAAATTCTGGCTGCAAAAGCTCCTGATCCGCAACTCCAACCGGACGACGTCGTGTTTGTACCCGGAAGCGCTGGGAAGAGCGCAGCCAAACGCGGAGCTGAGGCGATCCTGCAAATGGCAACCGGCGTAGCGATCTGGCGCATGTGAGGTGCGCGTCACTCCAGCTGTTTTGCTCACCAAGAGCAAATCCTGAACTGCACGGCGTGAATGCGCTTGCGCCGTACGCAAACGAAAGGAACTCATGCTAGCGCTCTTGACGGATAGGAAATCAGGGGAAGTGTCCACGTACGATGTTCCCGCACCGGAGCTTCGCCCGGGGGGCCTCCTGGTGCGCACCCAATATTCGGCAATCAGCGCGGGCACCGAGCGCGCCACGCTGGAGTTAAGTTCGAAGTCACTTCTAGCCAAAGCGAAAGCGCGTCCCGATCTCGTCAAACAGGTTATCGAGTACGCGCGCCAGAATGGAGTGAAAGCCGCGTACGAAAAGGTGCACGCAAAGCTGGATACACTGACGACTCTAGGATATAGCTGCGCAGGTGAAGTAATTTCGGTGGCGGATGGCGTGCACGAATTCCGTGCGGGTGATCGCGTCGCTTGCGGCGGTGGCACCTACGCCAACCATGCTGAGATCAACTTTGTTCCGCGCAATCTCGCGGTACGCATCCCGTCGCAGGTGTCCTCGGCTGCGGCCTCTTTAACCACCATTGGCGCCATCGCGATGCAAGGCGTTCGGCAGGCCGAGGTCGTTATTGGCGAAACTGTTGCGGTGATCGGTGCTGGGCTTGTAGGCATGTTGACGATCCAGATCCTCCGCGCCGCCGGATGCCGAGTTGTGGCGATCGACCTTTCGCCCCAGCGCGTCAAGCGAGCAGCGGATTTTGGCGCACATCTCGCGGTTGCTGCCGATGACCCAACGCTGGCGTCAAGTATCAAGGAGTTCTCCAGGTACGGTGTCGATGCCGCTATCCTGGCCGCTGCGACCGACTCCGTTGAGCCGGCTGAAATGGCGGCCAAGATTCTGCGTGATCACGGTCGCATAATCGTCGTGGGCGCCGTTGGCATGGGAGTGTCGCGCAACAACATGTACATGAAGGAGTTGTCGCTGACTCTCTCGCGCTCTTATGGGCCCGGAAGGTACGACCCGCAGTATGAGGAAGGCGGGATCGATTACCCTGTCGGATATGTCCGCTGGACCGAGCGGCGCAACATGGAAGCCTTTCTCGATCTGCTGGCGGCGGGACAGATAGACGTTACCCCACTCCTCGAACATCGGTACGCTATCGAGGAAGGTGCGAAAGCATTCGCCGATCTGAAGAATGGCCTGTACACCGCGATCCTGGAGTACAACGGCGCGTCCGCTGTGTCGCAGAGGAGCATGCCGGCCGTTGTAGCAGCGCGGCCTCGCATTGGTGATGAAGTGAGGGTCGGCTGCATAGGCGCCGGCAGTTTCGCGTCGACCGTAATCTTTCCAAATCTGCAGTCCATCAAGGGCGTTCGCCTGCAATCCGTAGGTACCACCTCGGGCGCGGGCGCTGCTTCGGCGCAACGCGCCTTCAAGTTTCAGACTGCGGAGCAACCTTCGGAACTGCTGAATGACCCCAGTGTCGATGCCGTATTCGTCCTAACGCGTCATGACACGCACGCAACCCTGACAGCCCAGACACTGCACGCCGGTAGGCCCGTGTTCGTCGAAAAGCCGCTGGCGGTGGATCGCGAACAATTGGCTCAACTGCAAGAAGTGTATGCTGTGCAGCTGCAGTCTGGCCGCGCCCCGTTTGTGATGGTGGGCTTCAACCGCCGGTTTGCACCGTTCACCGAGAAAATCCGCCAGTTCTTCGCCGGCCGTCGTGAGCCCATGATGATCCACGTGCGCGTAAATGCCGGATTCATTCCGCATGACCATTGGATTCACGCCCAGGGCGGCCGCATCGTAGGCGAATTCTGTCATTTCGTGGATTGGGCTCGCTCCGTGATCGGTTCTCCTATTCATAGCGTGACCGCAACAGGCCTGCCGAACGGCACGCAGTTCGCCCCGGATAACGTCGCGGTCACGCTGAAGTTCGCCGACGGGTCTGTTGCCAATTTGCTTTACCTGGCTAACGGCGACCGCAGCATCCCTAAGGAATTCTTCGAAGTGTTCTGCCAAGGTGCGATCGCCCGGCTGCAAGATTTCCGCACACTCGAGCTTGCACGCAATGGGAAAGTCCAAAAGTTCAAGAGCCCGCAAGACAAGGGCCACCGTCGGGAACTCCAGTTGACAATCGAAGCGGTACGCGACGGTAAACCGTCGCCCATCTCGTTTGAAGAACTTGTAGAGGTGACCGAGGCGACTTTTCTGGTTGACCAAGCAGTCGCCACTGGAGAGGTCATCCAGTTGATGCAGTCCGCGCCTTCCGCAGCGCCCGACGCGCCCCTTCCCGAAATACGTGACGCGGAGCGGCAACACTCTGCCGCCAACGGGGAGTGTGCGTGCGCCTGACTAGAGCTCCGCACGTATCCGTTCCTTCTCATTCGATCTGTTCGAGCTTGTCTTAGGCTGACGGCACAATTTTCATTTCTATGTTCAGTGTCATTTCCAAACCTGCGGAGCTGCAAACTTTCTCGTTGGAAGCTCTCTTTGTCCTTGTAGGTGCGATAGCGGTTGCTGGCTGCATCCTGGTACCCGAGGCGGGCTTGGTGGTTGTTATCGGGTGCGTGGCCCTGTGGTTCCTCGCACTGGTCGGTGAGGCGGTTCGCGGCAGAATCGACGGAATCCTGCTGTGCTGGGCCGCGGCTCTCCCGCTCGGCCCCTACTTCTTATCGTTTCCTCGGGACCACTCACTCGTGACGCTAGACCGGGTAGTCATCCTCTTAGCGTTCCTGGGACTGTATTTCGCCAATACCATTACGCTCACAGCAATACCGAGGGTGCTGCGCCAGGCCGGACTCGCTGTGTTAGTCTTTACTGCGGTTGCAGCCGTTAGCCTACGAGAATCGCCGAATGTTCTGAACAGCGCACAGAATATGTTGGAAGGCTTCGTGCTACCACCCTTGCTCGGCTGGTGTGTCATTGCGCGGTTTGATGTTCGTGGTCGGCTTCCCACGATACACACGGCCATATGCATCTCCTCAATTATCAGCGCGGCGGTAGCCGCCGCCGAAATCGTCACAGGACAGGATTTGCTTCCAAATCAAGGATCTGGATTGGATTATGCTGGAGGAGGTATCCCTCGACCGAACGGGCCATTTGCCACTAATGATACTCTTGCGCTGATTGGTGCTGTCAGCTTTTTCTTGCTCCTCTTCCTTCGTGCGGCCGTCGGCCCCAGGTTGAGTGCTGGTCGCAGAATGCTTCACTCCATTGGGTTGGCAGCGGCGATTGGCATGGCGTTGATGCCGATGTTCCGCTCCGTCGCGCTCACGCTGCTGCTCGTGCTGATCATCGATACCTTCTGGGAACAAAAGACGACCCGCCGGGCCTGGCGCGTTGGGCTCATGGTTGCCTCTGCCGGGCTGATTTTCCTCGCCCCCGTATTTGCACCCGAAGTTTTCGAAAACCGCAGCGGTGCAGGGAACGTGTATGGCCGTGTCGCCCAATTCGAGCAAAGCTTTCGGGTGTTTGTAGATCACCCTGCGTTAGGCGCCGGATTTTATAACTTCGGCAGAGTCGTAGCGGGAGAGCCCCGCTACGTTGCGACTTACCAGGGCGTGGATTCGGTGGACTCGCCACACAATAACTTGACTCAGGTGCTCGCGGAGACTGGCATCCTCGGCTTCGTGCCGTACGTAATGGCACACATTCTGCTGTTCAGGGCCATGTGGCAATTGCGCCGGTTGTCCTCTTCGGGGAACCTGGCGTGGAAATATTACGTTTACCTTTTCCTGACCTATTGGATCACCGGGCTTACTGAGTCCTCGGGCTATAGCCCCCTGAACCTGGTGTACACGTTTGCGATTACTGTTTTTTATAAGTACGTGATGACGGACCCTAAATTAATAGAGCCTGTGGGAGTGCAGTTTCCTGACGAAGTTTTCGGCGCGCCCGTCCGAACCTTCTAGCGTGTGTTTCTCCGATGAGCCGACAATCTAAGGTTTTCGTGATCGTTCTGGCGGGCCAGCAAGGAGATGCACTCGCCTTCGCCCAGCGGCGCTATCCGGCGTGCGAGGCTGTAATTCTGTCGAAGACCGAGTTGCGCGAGTGCGGCTGGAAGAGCCAGTTGCGTAAATTGCGACAGCTTAACGGCGAGGCCCTCGTGATATTCACCGATTCGCTCGAATCGTTGCAGGAACCGATCCTATTCAAATGGACGGTGCTCGTGCATCAATGCCGGGAAACCGTTCTTGCGGACTCCTCCGGATCGTTTGAGGTGAGCAGAAAAGTCGAATTGTTAGGTTTGCTGCCGCGATGCCTCATCGCCGCTCTGGCCGACATAGTTGTGCTTGCCTGCGCTTGGATCGGGCTGCAGCTATTTCAGGTATGGCTCAAGTTCGGGCGTGCACCTGAAGCGCGCGTCGGCCTGCTTGACCTCGCATTTCTCTATCCATCTCAAGCTGGTCTGGATGCCCCCGGTGGCGCGCTGACTCACGTCACGGGTTTCCTTTCGGGACTAGTACAGGACGGAGCAAGCTGCGTAGTATTTTCCGGGCGGCCGCTGCGGGCCTCGTGCGATGTGCATCACATCTCGGGAGCTCGTCACCTCCACCTGTTCCGCGAAGTGGCGACGCTGTCATACAACATCCGGTTCATTTCCGCGGCACGCAAGTTGCTGGCGCAAAAAACGGCGCGCCTGCTGTATCAGAGGCACGGGAGATTTATGTTTGCCGGTGCGCTTCTGTCGCGTTTGACGGGAATTCCTCTGGTGCTCGAATACAACGCCTCAGAAGATTGGATGGCGAAGTACTGGGACCCGGCACGTTTCTCTCCCTGGCTCAGGCTGTGCGAGAGAGCCTCGATAAAGGCGGCGTCTTTGATTGTCGTTGTGTCAAATCCGTTGAAGCAGCGACTGATGCAGGTTGGAGTGCCAGCACAACGAATCCTCGTAAATCCGAACGCTGTCGATCCTGAACAGTTTCATCCACATTGCGGCGGTGCCGAGCTGCGACAGAGTTTAGGGTTGCGGTCTGGGGATATAGTCGTGTGCTTTGTTGGCACATTCAGTTACTGGCACGGAGTCGCAGTGCTAGAGCAGGCGATTCGCTTGTTGCTGGACAGAGCCCAGCCTGCGGGCTGCCTGCTGAGATTCCTTCTGGTTGGTGATGGACCGCTTGTTCCGCAGATGCGGAATGCTCTCGAGCCGTACTCGCGCAGCGGCTTGGTCATCTTTACCGGCGCGATTCCACACGGGTCCGTCCGCGCGCATCTGGATGCCGCCGACATCCTCATTTCGCCGCACGTCCCTTTGCCTGGTGGCAGTCCTTTCTTCGGCTCGCCCACGAAACTGTTCGAGTACATGGCGATGGGCAAGGCGATTGCTGCCAGTGCCCTGGACCAAATCGCTGATGTGCTGGAACACGGAAGAACAGCGTTGCTGGTTAGGCCGGGCGATCCCAGCGACCTAGCAGCGGCCATCCAACGCCTTGCCGCCGACGCGCACCTGCGCATCGAGCTTGGACGCAACGCTCGCGAAATCGCTCTGGCACGCCACACCTGGCGGCAAAATGCACGGCGTGTCCTTGCATACTATTCGGTCGGTCCCCTCGCTCCGAGGAATTCTGGGCCGCGCCGTGTCGTTACCAGCGATCTTTCGCGATCCCGAAATACAAACTTGGCAGAGCAGGATCTCTGATGACGGCTGTCATATCGAAAAAGAGAGCTTGAGTAAGCGCCGCACACTCATGATCGAAATAGACATGCCGGAGAACTTTGTCGCCTATGGCAAACGGTTCCGCTTCGTAAAGGAAGCAATCACAGCGGCTTTTCCGCTTCGTCCACAGCAGTCTATCCGCGTCCTGGACGTAGGTTGTGGGAATGGTTCGCAGTTGGCATTGCCGTTGGCGCGATGCGGCTACGACTTGACAGGGATTGATTTGGATGCGCGCTCCGTCGAGCACGGACGGAAGCTCGCGGCGGGCATGTCGAACGCGCGCTTTCTGGTAGGAACAATGGACAACCTCCGCAAGGCACCATTCGATGTTGTGGTCCTGTCCGAAGTGCTGGAACACGTATCCGATCCTACGTCGCTTCTGTGGGCCAGTCTGACGCCCCTCCTGCCGAATGGGATCGTGATTGTGACTGTTCCGAATGGCTACGGCGGGTTCGAAATTGATTCCTGGATCTACCGTAAGTTGCACCTTGCCACAGCCGTCGGTCTTCTTCGTGCTTTAGCCCATCGGACTTTTCCTAACACTCAGCCCGAGGGAATCTCTGAGGAGAGCCTCCCTTCAACGGATAATCAAGAGTGCGGGCATGTCCAATTCTTCACGCGGAAGCGTCTCAAGCGCATGTTTGCGGAGTGCTCTTTGTCAGTCGTCAAAGAGGCTCCGGCCAGTTTTCTCTGCGGGCCGATGATCGCGCATACACTGGCACACTCCCATCGCTTCATCGAATGGAACTCACGGATAACCGATCGACTTCCACTTGCTCTCGCCAGCGGTTGGTATTTCCTCTTGCAACGCCGTGACGGCGGTGCGCTTCCATGATTCATGGCATAAATCCGAAAGGACCTGCGGTAGCGGATGGAGCGCCGCAACGCAGCTTTATGGCGATTTCACGTGAGGCGCAAGCCCACGCATGGAGTTCCGATTTTGTTCGGAGAGTTTTGGAAACCTACGTGACCCAGGTCGGTGTGCTCGGGCTGGGAATTTTCACAAGCGTGGTCGCTGCGCGGATCCTCGGTCCGACCGGCTTGGGCCAATACACGGTCGCTGCCGCAATAAGTGCCGTCGGCGTGCAGTTCGGGAATATGGGGTTGAATACATCTAATACCTATGCAGTGTCAAGAAATCCAGAGTTACTACCTGCGCTGCTTGCGAACTCGCTTCTCGTCAGTTGCTTGATTGGAGGTGCCGGTGCGAGTTTGGCAGGTTTTTTCTTTGCGCTGCGGCCGGCATTGGCGCCGGTCAACGGACCGCTGGTCGTACTTTCCTTGGTGTGGATTCCAGTCGGGTTAGCTCAGTACCTGACCCAGAGTCTTTTGGTGGGCGTCCAGGAAACGCGGGCCTATAACCAGATTGAACTGACTAAGAAAGTTCTTGCCCTGCTCCTGATTGGGCTCTTGATCGTGAGGCAGAATATAACGCCCGAAACGGTATTCATGGCAGGTCTCATCGCGCTTGTGACCAGCTTGATTCTGTCTCTTTCGCGGTTGTGGCGAATCCTTCCGAAAAGGCCCACACCCTCGTTATCGCTGTTCGAGTGGAATTTCGGAATGGGTGCGAAGGCTTATCTCGCTGTTTTTTTTGCATTTCTCGTTCTCCGACTGGATCTGGTCATGGTGAAGTACATGCTCGGGGCCGAGCAAGCGGGTTACTACTCCATTGCAGCCACCTTTGCCGACTATGTTTTGTTGCTGCCTGCCGCCGTGGCGATGATCCTGTTTCCGAAACTCTCCTCTATGCTTGACCCGGTTCAAAAACTCCGGTTTGCTGGCAAAGTGACGCTCGGAACAGGAGTGCTATTACTGCTGCTCCTCGCCCTAACGGGGATCTTGGCGAAACCTGTCGTCCAGATGATGTTCGGAACGCAATTTCTTCCTGCCGTTGGAGCTTTTGTTCTCCTGTTGCCGGGCATTCTTTTTCTCGGAATCCAAACGGTCATGGTCCAGTTCTTGAACAGTATGGGCTTTCCCCTAAGCGTAGTCATCGCCTGGTTTTTCTCCTGTTTGTTAAATATTGGTATGAACCTGTGGGCTATACCGAGATATGGGATTCGTGGAGCCTCAGTCGTGTCGTCGATTTGCTACACGCTCATATCGCTTCTGGTTCTTACGATTATCCGCAAGGGAAAATACACCCAGCAGCCGGCCCCGCAGGAACGTTGAGTCCTTCAATGCAACTACTTGAGGTTGCCCTAAAGACGGAATTGCTCATATCGCTTGCTAGCGAACTGCTGTGGTGGGCTCAGAAGCCGTGGAAACACCGGCGCTTTGCTGGCAGGCTCCAGAGCGCATCCGCAAGCGGCGAGCGCCTGTCCGGATAAGGGTTGCACACACTCCTCTTGAGAAACAAAAAATGAAGATCGAATACGTGAGTCACGCTTGTCTGTCGATTGACACCGGAGACTTAAAAATCGTGACCGATCCCTGGTTTCACGGCCCCGCATACTGCGGCCAGTGGAACGTATTCCCGAAGCCCGTCAGCACGAATGTTTTGGACGATTGCAAGGCTGTCTTGTTCTCGCATGGGCACGAGGACCACTTCCATCCGCCAACGGTCGAGAAACTTCCCAAGTCCGCCCGGGTGTTTTACCCGTATACGTGGTATGGAGGCATCAAGCCTTACCTGAACGAATTGGGCTTACGTGACGTTACGGAGGCACCTACAGATAAAACCATCCAGGTTACTCCGGACACGGCAGTGACATACGTTGTCAACAATCTTGACAGCATCATGGTGATCGAGAGTAATGGCAAGGTTTTGGTCAATGCCAATGATGCCTTACATTCATATCCGCCGAGAATTGTTGATGTTTTCGTTCAGCACGTTCGAGAGCGATGGCCTCGAATAGACACTGTTTTCTGCGGATTTGGCGGCGCCAGCTATTTTCCCAACACAATTCATTGTCCGGGGAAGAACGACCTGGAGATTGCAGAGGCGAGAGAACAGATGTTTGTTCACGCATTCTGCCGTATCGTGCATGCTTTGAATCCGACGGTCGCCGTACCGTTTGCCGCAGATTTTGCCTTGCTGCGCCCCAACCAGAGATGGATCAACGAAAGGCGCTTTCCGCGTTCTCGGATTCCGGGCTATTATCGCGAGATCTATGGCGACTCGCCAAACGCGCCCCAGATTCATGCCATGTACCCCGGCGATGTTCTGATCGACAATGAATTGATCGCATCCTCGCCCTATCGCGCTAAGTTACGGATGGGCAGTCTTGATCATTTGATAGAGGATCAGTACAAGGAGGAAATCGCAGCCCTTGAAAAGGAACATTGGCTGACAGAGGCCGAAATCCAAGTCCTCGAAAAAGAGCTGCTGCAAAATCTCAAACTCAGGATGGAAGTCTTCGATCCGCAAGCTTTGAGCAAGATTGAATTCTCGCTGAAGGTTTCCGATATCCGGGAGAATCCCTACTTCACGATCGACATGAAGTCTGCTGCGGCGCGTGTCGAACGTTGCACAGCTCCTAGCCCGGAGTCCATCCTGCAAATCGAAATATCAAGCAGCATTCTTCGTCACTCCTTTGCCAGCGACTGGGGTGGCGATGCCGTCACCATAGGTTATGGATGCGAAATCGATGTTTTTCGCCCCGAGGCCATCGAAGCTAGTCTGGACGTCATCTGTGTCCAGTTGCTGACGCGCATCCCTTCTGCCAGTCGACACTGGAAGAGTGAGCCGTTCCGCATTGCGCGTTATGTGTTTTCCAGCCCCATCAATCGGAGCTGGGCGGCGCAAGCCACCTGGAATCGCCTGCGGGGACGACGCATTTCCGCCTCCGACCACAATGAAAAGTTGCGCGCGTGGCTTTTTCGAACCAAATGTGAGGTCTGCCGCGCTTGCGACCTTCCCATGTTAGACGAAAAATTCGCCGAGACGTTGTGAAGGCCGTTCTCTAAAGAAAAGCGGAAATTAGGCAAACAAGATTATGCGACCCTTGTCCCAGACTCTAAAAATGGGCTCCCCCTTGCTGCTGGCACGGGAAGCGGCGTGGCGGATTCGGAAGAGATGGGTAAAGAGAAGCATTCTGGCGCAGATCGAGGAGCGAACCCCCCCGGTAACGTTTCGCAATTTGCCTTACTACAAGCCCGACACTTCGACGCTAAGTGGAACGAGCCGAGAGCTTCTGATTGCTTTTGCGGATCAAGTCTGTGAAGGACGATTCCCGTTTCTGGGATACGGAACCGCGGACCTGGGTCGGCTGCCCAGGTGGAATGTTGATTTCGTTTCTGGCTTGGACTGGCCCCAGATTCCTTTGGAAAACCGTCATTGCGTGCGGTCCGATGGCTCGGATGTGAAGGTCCCTTACGAGCTGTCACGCCTCCAATTCATGCCTATTTTGGGGAAAGCGCACCTGATTACCGGCGAGGAGCGCTATCGCGAGAGGGCAAAAGAACTACTCTCTCACTGGATTCAGGAAAATCCCGTTGGTGTCGGCGTCAACTGGTCTATCGCCATGGAGGCCGCGCTGCGCGGTATGAGCATTTGTTTCCTGCTGAACCTGCTTTCTCCTTTAAGAGCGGAAGAACGAACTTGGCTGACCGGTGTAACTGCCTCTTTATGGCATCATCTCGTTTATATCGAAGCGAACATCGAATTTTCGCACTTGATAAGTAGCAACCATTATTTGAGCAATATCGTTGGCCTGTACTGTCTCTCTCTTTTTCTCGAAGGCGCGAAGATGGCGCACAAACGGCGCTTCTATCGGGGACGGATTGAAACCGCGATTCTGCAGCAAGTTTACGAAGATGGAGGCGACTATGAAGCGTCTACTGGGTATCACGTACTCGTCACCCAGATGTTCACTGTCGCGCTGCTTCTCATGCGCGCTGGCAACGATACCCCGAGCGCACGTTTTCTGGAGAAGCTGCGACGAATGAACCGAGTAATGTCCGGGTTGGCCAGTCCTTCCGGTGAACTTCCTCACGTGGGAGACTGCGACGACGGTCGAGTGGAACTTCTGCTGGACGATGTGCAGCAGATGCTGTCGCTCACGGTGCCCGAAAGAAACTCGCTCCGCGTCTCTAATCTGCTCGGTCTGGGGAAGTGCCTGTTTGATGAGGGGCGCGGCTCGGTCGAAGACGCGAAGTTGTACGGTCTTACCGACGCTACTCGAATCCCCCGCTCTCAACCTCAGATCAACCCCGGCTCGGCGTGCCCGATCAAAGTTCTTCCGAAGTCCGGGATTGGCGTACTGCAACACGGGTCTGCTGAATTGCTATTTTTCGCCATTCCCAACGGGATCTTCGGCAAAGGCAGCCATACCCACAACGACAAGCTCAGCTTCGTTTTGCGAGTGGGTGGCCAGGAAGTCGTCTGTGACTCCGGCACGGGCTGCTACACGCGCGACATAGCAACTCGAAACCGGTTCCGCGGCACCGCCGCACATAACACTTTGCTGATCGACGCCACGGAGCAGAATCGCATTCACCCTGGCCCGCGCGGGCTTTTCAACCTCGGAGACGAGGCGGCTGTTAGTCAAATAGAACAGGGCAGAGAAGCGCAAGGCTGGTTCGTGCGCGCCTCGCATACTGGATACCGCTCGCTTGGGGTGACGCACACTCGAACAATTCGCGTTGTTGACGGCGAAAGGGCCTTTGTCATTGAAGACCAACTCGAAGGCCATGGCGTTCACGAGTTCGAACTCAATCTTCAACTTGCACCCAATCGAACCGCAGAACTAGATGAGGCCGAAGACGGAATCTTGTGCCGCATACTCGGCGATCGGCTAGTTCAGCTCACCGTCGATGGGCCTGCTGGTCTTCGGGGGACAGTCGAGCCATCGCTTGTCAGCACCACCTTTGCCGTGACTGTTCCAGCATCGAAGCTGCGATTCCGGGGAAGAGCCGCAATTCCCATGCGCATCACGACCCGCATCTCGTGGGCGGATGTCGCCACCAGTACCATCGGCCAACACCGCTTCGCAAAAGAATCCAAGATTCGCGACGCCGTCGCTCCGGGGGTCTGCCAGTAATGAACTCCGCCCATTCAGTGCCCGGGCCTGTCACCGTTGAAAGTGAGTTTGCGGCAAGCCCGCAGTCGCCCGACTATCCGCTTTCCGACCAGTCAATCGTGTGTTTTGCGGGCGAGGACTGGTGGTACCACCATCCTCATTCGAAGAACCACATCCTGAAAAGATTGGCTGGTCATAATAGAGTGCTTTTCGTGAACTCCATCTCCATGGGCCTGCCTTCGATCAGCAGTCCGGACTTTTTTCAAAAGATCAGGCGCAAGCTTCGCAGCTATCTGCGCTGGTTGCGCAAGGTGCCCGAAGGGTTGTGGGTCATGACGCCGATAAACGTGCCACTGTACGGCTCGCCTGTGGCACGGGCGTTGAATCGTCTGCTGCTCACGCTCCAGCTCCGGTTGGTGATGCTGATTCTTAATCTGCGAGACCCAATCGTTTGGGTGGCCATTCCTACTGCCGCTGACATTGCTAGCTCGCTCGGCGCCAAGCTGTTGGTGTACCAGGTTTCAGACAAATACGATTTCAACGAAGACAGCGCTTTGTCGCGTGACGTAATTCGCGACATGGACGGTCGTCTGAAGCAGCGCGCCGCGGTCGTGATGTATTCCGGGCGGAAGCTGTATGAGGAAGCCGAAACCCGCCACCGGTATTTCCTCGAGCAAGCAGTGGACTATGAAAGGTTCGCCAACTTGCCTCCGGAGACGCCTCTAGATATAGCTGCAATTCCTCGTCCAGTGCTCGGATACGTAGGTGGCGTCGACTGGTACACCATGGATGTCCCACTAATCGAGCAAGTGGCCAGGATGCGGCCCGATTGGCACTGGGTTTTCATCGGCTCGAAATCGAATGTGGTGCAGGTGTCCGCGCCCAACATACATTTTCTCGGTCCCAAGCCTTATTCCGAGCTTCCCCACTACTACCGTCATGTTGACGTGTGCGTACTGCCTTGGAATCAGCACAACGTATTTACCAGTTATGGCAGCGCGATTAAGGTCCGGGAATATCTCGCAACCGGTAAGCCCGTGGTGATATCTCCGCTATACGAGTATCTGAACATGCCGGGCGTGAAAATCTACCGGTCGACCGACGAGTTCATCGCGCTGGTTGATGAGGCGTTGGCCTGTGATAC
>WNFD01003831.1_pt1 | contig 27122 bp, 22 predicted proteins | sample 5400491 | NCBI WGS metagenome assembly WNFD01 (sample SAMN13153343, study PRJNA577476) | soil metagenome | isolation source: 120 cm saprolite under Douglas fir tree site 2 hole 2 replicate 2 | place: USA:California | collected 2015-04-18
GGCGCGGCGGGGGAGCCGTGCGCCCTCATCGACGCCCTCGGCGGCAGCATGAGCGGCTTCACCCCGAGAAAGGAAGTCGGCCTCGTCGCCTCCGACCCGCTCGTCCTCAGCGCCGGGGGCACGACCCTCGACGCGAGCCACCCGGCCGGCGCCTGGATCGGCGAGACCGCCTGGGGGCTGCCCGACGGCAGCCCCGGCAGTGTCTTCCAGGCATCCGGCGGAGGGTTCAGCCATCTCTTCCCCCGGCCCTCCTATCAGAACGGTGTCCAGGGCATTGGCTCAATGCGCGGCGTCCCCGACGTCGCCGCGGACGGCGACCCCGTCACCGGGATAGCGGTCATCACGAGTAGTGCCGGCGGGGGTTACACGATCAGCGGGCATGCCGGCACGAGTGCGAGCGCGCCCCTGTGGGCAGGGATCATCGCCCTCGCCGACCAGTACGCCAAGCGCCACCTCGGCTTCGTCAACCCGGCCATCTACCAGATCGCCCGCAGCTCGCAGTACCACCAGGCCTTCCACGACGTCACCGCCGGTAACAGCAACACGGCCGAGTTCCCCCCACGACGATCACCGGCTACCGAGCAGGCCCGGGCTGGGACCCGGTCACCGGCTGGGGCAGCCCCGACGCCCAGATTCTCATCCCGCTGCTCGCCCGGTACGCCACCCCATGACAGCCGGGCCAGCGGTCTCCGCCGCGACCCGGCGGCATCCGGGAGGTCTTCCGGGGTGGAGCACCCCACTGGCTGAAAAGCATGTCCTGGGACTGATCCGTCAAGAATCAGGTGGGACAAGACAGATCAAGCTGACATCACATAGCCGCGCTCGGGACCGCAAGTATGATTACCAGCCCAATATGTGATTAGTAACTGGGCGGCAAGGACAACTTCGCCGCTGACCGGGAAGCGGCGGAGCAGGCTATCGCCGCGAATCCAGGGATCGTGGCGGACGTGCGGGCGAACCGGGCGTTCCTGGTCCGGGTGGTGCGTTACCTGGCATCGGGGTGCGGCGTCCGCCAGTTTCTTGACATCGGCACCGGGCTCCCTACGGCTAGCAACACCCACGAGGCGGCGCAGGCGGTCGCCCGGAAGCGCGGATCGTCTACGCAGACAATGACCCGATGGTGCTGGTACATGCCCGGGCCCTGCTCACGAGCACCCGCGAAGGCTCGACAGCGTACCTCGATGCCGATCTGCGCGATACCTCGGCCATCTTGCGGGCAGCGTCGCAGACGCTGGACTTCGGCGAGCCGGTCGCGCTGCTGCTGTTGATCATCTTGCACCTGATCCCGGACACAAACGACCCTTACGGCATCGTGGCCCGGCTGATCAGGGCTTTGCCGGCCGGCAGCTACCTTGTGCTCGCGTACCCGGCCAGCGACATCCGCGCGGCGGAGATGGCAGAAATGACCAAGCGCGTGAACGAGCGTATGAGCGGGCCGAAGGCAACCATGCGTGACCGGGCTGGGATCACGCGCTTCTTCGATGGGCTCGAGTTGCTCGAGCCGGGTGTGGTCCAGCCCCAGCAGTGGCGGCCCGAGCCGGGCATTTCCAGCCCACCTCAGGTGACAGCCTGGTGCGGAGTCGCTCGCAAGCGGTAGCACATGAGCGTTTCCGCGGAAACGCCGCACGCAATTGCGTAGCGCACCGGCTCCGGCCCCGGAACGTAGGCGGCTGGGCAGTGTCTCGCGAAAAATCGTAACGGCAGAATGTACTGCGTGTCTGAGACAGCGTTCACACAGCCTTCCGCCGCTCCCGCCCTGCGCGTTGCGGGCATAACCAAGCGCTTCGGCGCGACGGTGGCGCTCGCGGGTGTTGATCTGGAGGTCGCCGAGGGCACGGTCTTCGGGCTGCTCGGGCCGAACGGAGCCGGGAAGACCACGCTCGTTCGCGTGCTCGCGACCCTGCTCGCGCCGGACTCGGGGCACGCCGAGGTCTTCGGCCGCGATGTGGTGAGCGAGGCGCCGGCCGTTCGCGAGATGCTGGGCCTGACCGGGCAGTTCGCCGCGGTCGACGAGATCCTCACCGGGCGCGAGAACCTGCAGATGTTCGGGCGTCTGTTCGACCTGCCGCGGGCGGAGGCGCGCCGGCGGGCCGGCGAGCTGCTGGAGCGCTTCGACCTGGCGGACGCGGCCGACCGGCCGGCGCGCACGTACTCCGGAGGGATGCGCCGCCGGCTGGACCTCGCGTCGAGCCTGCTGACCCGCCCGCGGATTCTGTTTCTCGACGAGCCGACCACTGGGCTCGATCCGCGAAGTCGCAACGAGATCTGGGGGATCGTGCGGGAGCTCGTCCGCGACGGGACCACGGTCTTGCTGACGACTCAGTACCTCGAGGAGGCCGATCAGCTTGCGGACCGGATCGCGGTGATCGATCACGGGAGGGTGATCGCGCAGGGCACGGGCAACGAGCTGAAGGACCGCGTCGGCGGGCAGATCCTCGAGGTGGAGCTGAGCACCGCGGCTCAACGCGACCAGGCGCAGTCCGTGCTCGCCGGGGTGGGCTGCGGCGATCCGGAGCCCGGCGAGCACCCGGATCGGCTCACGCTTCCAGCCCCGCGCAATGGACTCGAGCTCATCGAGGACGCCGCTTCGGCGCTGCGTCACGCGGGTATCGGCGTCAGCGATCTGGGGCTGCGCCGCCCGACGCTCGATGACGTGTTCCTGCAGCTCACGGGGACACCGCCGAGCGAGGACGGCGCCGGTCCGCCGGCGTCGGCGAGCGCGGACGGAGCACCGGCGGTGACGGGTCCGCAGAGCGCGGCCGACCACCGCGCCAGGAGATTCCGGGCGAGGAAATTCCGGGCGCTGGGGCGTCCTTCGCTGCTGGGCATCCGGTCAGCCGTGACCGACGCGGGCGTGGTCACCGCGCGCAACCTGCGCCACTTTATCCGCCAGCCCGAGCTGCTGGTCTTCTCGACGATCCAGCCGATCATGTTCGTGCTGCTGTTCGCCTACGTGTTCGGCGGCGCCGTGCGAGGCTCGCTGCCGGGGGGAGTCAAGTACGTCGACTTCCTGCTGCCCGGCATCTTCGTGCAGTCGGTGGCCTTCCGCGCGACGCAGACCGGGGTCGGCCTTTCAGAGGACCTGGAACGCGGGGTCGTGGACCGCTTTCGCTCGATGCCGATGGCCCGGTCAGCCGTGCTGCTCGGGCGCACAGTTGCCGATCTCGTCCGCAACGTCCTGATTATCGGCTTGATGATCCTCGTAGGCTACGTGGTCGGCTTTCGCTTCCACGCCGGACTGCTCGATGCGCTCGCATCCGTTGCCGTCGTGAGTGCCTTCGGATTCGCACTGAGCTGGATCTTCGCTTTCGTTGCGCTGACCGTGCGCGGTGCCGAGGCCGCACAGTCGGCCGGCTTCGTCGTCATCTTCCCTCTCGTGTTCGCGAGCTCCGTCTTCGTGCCGGTATCGAGCATGCCGGGCTGGCTGCAGGCCTTTGCGAAGGTCAGCCCCGTCACTCTGACGGCGGACACGGCCCGGTCGTACGCGCTGGTTGGCGGCGTGCCGAGCTCACTCGGAGGAACGGCGGCCTGGATCCTGGGGCTGCTGGCCCTGTTCATTCCGCTGTGCGTCTGGCGATACCGCCGGATGAGCTGAGCAAGCTGGCGTCGAGCATGTCACGGCGCGCCTTGGCAGCGCCGCAAAGGATGGCACTCCGCCAGCCCGTCAATTACGCGGCCTCACCGAGCGTCCGGCCGGTTACCTCGCCGAGCTTCGCGCGGAACTGCGGGTCGTAGGCCTGTGACAGGGCGCGTGAGGTCCTGAGCCCGTCGAAGAACTGCCCGGTGACCGCGTCGAGGGCCGGATCGGTGATCAGCCGCATGGTCGCCTCGCCTCTCTGCTCGACCGTGGAGACCGGGGTGATGCCGCCGCGCACGACCATCGCGGTGTTCATGAAGGTCGCCGGGTGCAGGCAGTTCACCGTCACCTGGGCCGCCTCAAGCTCACCGGCCAGGCCGAAGGTGAACGCGGCCAGCGCGAGCTTCGACCTGCGGTAGGCGTCCACCCCGTTGTATCCGTGCTCGAACTCGGCATCGGCGGGGTCGAACGCCACCTGGCCGAGCGAGCCCACGTTGACGACCCTGGACGGCGCCGATGCGGTCAGCAACGGCACGAGCAGCCTGGTGAGCAGCACCGGCGCGAGATAGTTGACGGCGAACCGCAGTTCGTGGCCGTCCGCGCTCACCTGCCGCCCCTGATGGGGGTTACCGGCGCGCCGAAGCCGATCCCCGCGTTGTTCACCAGCACCTCAAGCCGCGGCACCTCCGCGCGGACCAGCGCCGCGAGTTCCCGCACGTCGCCGAGCGAGGCCAGATCAGCGACATAGCCCCGCGCCCCGCCGCCAAGCTCGGCGGAAAGGTCGGCCACGCGCACCCGATCGCGGCCGTGGGCAAGTACCTGCCAGCCGGAACTCGCAAGCTCCCTGGCCAGGTAACGGCCGAGCCCGGAGGTGGCACCGGTGATAAGCACGGCAGGCGCGGCGTGAGCCATCTGTCCTCCAGCACGGTTGAATCTTATTCCGCGGCCCCCTGGCCACCCCGGACACAGACGCGGAGGCACGAGCCCCCAGATCTTCGATTCTCTCCCCGGACCCCGACACGGCGCCGGCCTGCCCCTGGCGCGCCGCCTGGTGGCTCACCTGGTGTCGTAGGGTGCTGATGCGTCGATCAGGTTGAACACCGACGCTGCCCGGCTCCCGGACAGGCATGCAGGTGAGGACGTGGAAACGCCGCACGCAATTGCGTGAAACGTTTCCGCGGAAACGCGCCGAACCGCAGCCATCTGGCGTGCCCAGTGCCGCCGGAGCAGGCCACGGGCGCCACGGCATCGAGCAGAGGAGGCGGCAAATTGTCACCAGAACAGGACACCGCGCCGGACAACCACGGCAACGCTATGAGCTCGCTGGTCGGCTCGACGAATGATCTGGCCGCTGATACGCCGCGGTCGCGTGTCGATCAGATCCTGCAGTGGGTTCCCCGCATCTTGTCGAGCAAGCCGCACGTGGTCCTGCTGATGGGCCTGGGCGTCTACCTGATCGTGCTGCCGATACTCGGCGTCACGGTGAGCGCCAACACCGAGCTGATCGGCGGTAACTACACCAATGTCACCAGCGACATCGGGGCGTGCATCGCCGCCGGCGGGACGCTGCACCTGGTAAACCAGAGCCGCAAGCGCCGGAGGATCACCATGTCTATGGTGACGCCGCCCGGCAGCTTGGTCATGTCGGCCCGATCGCCCGCCACCCTGCGGACGTTCCACCGGCCAGCGGCGGAGGCGAGCCGGGGCCCAGCACCGGCACGATGTAGCAGTCCGCGCGAGCGTCTGGACTCATCGCACCCGTGCCCTTAGTGTGCTGGCCACCGTCAGCCGCCAGCGACGCAGTGAACAGCTGTGTCGCGCGAAAACCGCGATGGCTTCTGCTCGTCAGGCGGCTGGGATGGGCGTACTGTGCGAATTGCAGGGCATTGTCCGCAAAGGGGGTGGCGATGTTTGCAGCACGCTCCTCAGACGTAACCGTTGGCCCGCTCGAGCCTGGCCACCGGCATGCGCCGAGCCGCCGCCAGGTCCTCGCCGCCGGGGCAGGACTGGGCGCCGCCGGGTTCCTCGGTACGCAGGTCATCGGGGCGGGCCCGGCGCTCGCAGCGCGGCGGGCAGGCGACCCGAGGCCGATCCCCGGCGGTATCCAGCCGTTCGGCCCGGGCACCGAGGTGTTCCACCTGTTCCCGCCGGGCGCCGGTGAACCGAACTCGATCACCGATTTCAACGGCTTCGTCGGTGTGGCCAACATCGACGGCGCCGGTGCCGGTGACCACGCCGGTCTAAGCTTCGATGTCGACATCCGGTTCATCACCGGGGAGTACATGGCGCTCGACGGGCGGCACTTCGAGGCGACGTTCGGGTTCCTATGATTCGACATCTACACGGGGCCGGTCGGCTCCAACCAGGTTTCCCAGCAGATTCACGACTTCAACCCCGGCATCGCGGCCAGCGGGCTGTTCTGGACCACCCGGGTCCCGGACCGTTCGGTCTCGGTATCGCCGGGCCGCGGGCGCGCGACGTTCTCCCTTGAGGACTTCGAGATCAACGACTTCCACGACCTGCTTAATTCGCTTCACCACGGCCAGCCGGTCGGCACCGGCCGGGTCGACATGACGCTGACCTGGTCCGGTGGGGGTCAAGTCAGCCACGTCCGCGACGCAGCGAACGGGTTCACCGGCCGCAAGGTGACCGGAACCTCGCACGTCTCCTGGAGCGTCGAGATGGGAGACTTCTCCTTCACCGCCGACGAGTCCGGCCAGATCAGCCGCACATCCGAGGTATGGAAGGAGCGCAACGGGGTCTTCTTCTCCTAGCTCCCGCATCGTCCCTGTAACCAGTTCCGCCCTGCAACGCCTCCGCCGGCCGGCCGCCACAGCGGCCGGCGGAGGCGTCTTTAAGCGGGGTCGCCGGTGCCCGACTGGGACGCTGCGCGCTTGCGGGGCTACCGGATGATCAGCACGCTGTCGCGGCGCGGGACCAGTTCCCCGATCACCGATGCTCCAGGCAGGTCCCCGGCCACGAGCAGTCCGCCCGACGTTTGCGCGTCCGCGAGCAGGAGCAGGTCTTCCTCACCCACCGCCCCCGCGTCGGTGTGCGGGAGCACCCATTCCAGGTTTCGCCGGCTCCCGCCAGGCAGGTGCCCTGCCCGCGCAGCCGCCCGCGTGCCCTCGATGAGCGGCACCGCCGCGTGGTCGACTACCGCGGAGACCCCGCTGGCCCTGGCCAGCTTGAACAGGTGGCCGAGCAGGCCGAACCCGGTCACGTCGGTAGCGCACCTGATCCCGGCGGCCAGCGCCTGCCGACTGGCATCGGCGTTAAGCGTCGTCATCACGTCGATCGCTGCCGCGCTGACCTCGCCCGTTGCCTTGTGCCAGGCATTGAGCACGCCCGTGCCGATCGGCTTGGTCAGGCTGAGCGGCAGGCCGGGCTGCCCTGCGTCAATCCGCAGCAACGCGGCCGGATCCGCGGTGCCGGTCACCGCCATGCCGTACTTCGGCTCTGGATCGTCGATGCTGTGGCCGCCAGCTACGTAACAATGTGCCGCGCGCCCCACGTCCAGGCCGCCGCGCAGCACTTCCGCCGCCAGGCTGACCGGGAGCTTGTCGCGCGGCCAGCCGAGCAGGTTCACCGCGACCAGCGGCTCACCACCCATGGCGTAGATATCGGACAGGGCGTTGGTCGCGGCGATCCGCCCGAAGGTGTAAGCATCGTCTACGACGGGAGTGAAGAAGTCGGCGGTCACCACTACCGCCATGGCCGGGCTGACCCGCACCACGGCGCCGTCGTCGCCATGCTCGACACCCACAATCAGGTCCGTGCCCGGATCATCGGGCATCAGTCTGCCTATTGTCTCCTCCAGCTCGCCCGGCGGGATCTTGCAAGCGCAGCCGCCGCCGCGCGCATATTGGGTGAGTCGGAAGGCATCAGGACCGGTCATGCGGTCAAAAATAGTGCCTGGCTAGCCGCCGGGTCGCAGCCGGTGCGCCAGGGCGGTGTGGCGGCGGCCGGCGCCCTTGGTCCGGACGGCGGCGGCCAGGGCGCGGCGCGAGCCGGCCAGCACGACCAGCTTCTTGGCCCGCGTCACCCCGGTGTAGAGCAGGTTGCGCTGCAGCATCATCCAGGACGCGGTGGTCAGCGGGATGACCACGGCGGGGTACTCGCTGCCCTGGGAGCGGTGGATGGTGACCGCGTAGGCGTGCGCCAGCTCGTCCAGCTCATCGAATCCATAGTCCACCGACTCGTCCTCGTCGGTGAGCACGGTCAGCGTGTGCTCCTCGGCGGACAGGCCGGTGACCACCCCGACCGTGCCGTTGAAGATGCCCGCGGAACCTTTGTCGTAGTTGTTGCGCAGCTGGGTGACCTTGTCGCCGACCCGGAACACCCGCCCGCCGTACCGCCGCTCCGGCCGCCCGTCAGCAAACGGCGTCAGCGCCTCCTGCAGCAGCAGGTTCAGGTTCCCCGCCCCGGCCGGGCCGCGGTGCATCGGGCACAGCACCTGCACGTCGCGCCGCGGGTCCAGGCCGAACCTGGCCGGGATCCGCCGCGCCACGATGTCCACCACGAGCCCGGCCGTCTCCGACCCGTCGTCGCAGGAGAACCAGAAGAAGTCGTCAAAGCCAGACAGCAAAGGCATCTGCCCGCCGTTGATGCGGTGCGCGTTGACCACGATCCCGGACTGCTGCGCCTGCCGGAAGATCTTCGTCAGCCGCACCACCGGCAGCGACCCGGCGGCGAGCAGGTCCCGCAGCACCTCCCCGGCACCGACCGAAGGCAGCTGGTCCACGTCCCCGACCAGCAGCAGGTGAGCTCCCGGCGCGACCGCCTTGACCAGCTTGTTCGCCAGGATCACGTCCACCATCGAGGTCTCGTCCACGACCACCAGGTCCGCGTCCAGCGGTGACGAGGCGTCGAACGACGGCTCGCCGCCCGGCCGCAGCTGCAGCAGCCGGTGGATGGTCGCCGCCTCGTGCCCGGTCAGCTCCGCGAGCCGCTTGGCGGCCCGCCCGGTCGGCGCGGCCAGCACGATCTTCGCCCCCTTGGCCCGCGCCAGTTCCACCACCGAACGCACCGTGAACGACTTCCCGCACCCCGGCCCCCCGGTCAGCACCGCGACCCGCGAGGTCAGGGCGAGCCGCACCGCGTCCTCCTGCTCAGGCGCGAGCGCGGCCTCAAGGGGTCCGGTCCGCCCGCGCAGCCACCCCAGCGCCTTAGCCCAGTCCACGGACGCGAACCCAGGCAGCCGGTCGCGCCCGGAGGCAAGCAGCCTGAGCAGGGCTGACGCCAGGGCCCGTTCGGCCTGATAAAAAGGCGGCAGGTAAACGGCGGGAACCCGCGGTGCGGTGCTGGCCAAAGCAGGCCCAGCCGCGCCGGGCACCGCCTCGCGCACCACCCCCTCGTCCGCCGCGAGCTCGTCCAGGCACGGACCGATGAGCTCCACCGGCACGTCGAGGATCTTGGCGGCGTCCGCGATCAGGTTGGGCTCGGGCAGGTAGCAGTGGCCGTCGTCGGCCGCCTCAGACAGCGTGTAGGCCAGCCCGGCCTTGATCCGCTCCGGGCTGTCCCGGGCGATGCCGACCGACGCGGCGATGGTGTCCGCGGTCTTGAAGCCGATGCCCCACACGTCCGCGGCCAGCCGGTACGGCTCGGATCGCACCACGGAGACCGAAGCGTCGCCGTATTTCTTGTAGATCCGCACCGCCAGCGACGTCGACACCCCCACGCCCTGCAGGAAGATCATCACCTCCTTGATCGCTTTCTGCTCGGCCCACGCGGCGGCGATCATCGCGGTGCGCTTGGGGCCCAGCCCGTCGACCTCGATCAGCCGGCCCGGCGAGTCCTCGATGATGTGCATGATGTCCACGCCGAAGTGCGCGACCATCCGTTCGGCTATGACCGGGCCGATGCCCTTGATCAGGCCCGAACCCAGGTACCGCTGGATGCCCGCGGCGGTCGCGGGCAGCACGGTGGTGTAGGAGTGCACCTCGAACTGCCTGCCGTACCTGGGGTGGCTGGACCACCGCCCGCGCAGCCGGAGGAACTCGCCGACCTGCGCGCCGAGCAGCGGCCCGACCGCCGTGACCAGCTCCGCGCCGACCCCAGAACCCCGCCCGGGCGCGATCCGGGCGATCGTGTACCCGGTCTCCGGGTTGGCGAAGGTGACCCGCTCCAGGACCCCGTCCAGTACCGCGCCGTCGGGCATAAAGACAATCTTTCATCCGAACGGACCGTGGTGCGTGCCGATCATTGTGTGCCCGTGTTTCAATCGGCCCCGGAGGCTGCTCCTACTCGAAGCGTATGGATGCCGGGCCGGTCATCCGGCGCAGCAGCGGCAGCGTCACCAGGATCACCATCAGGGAAATCGCCAGCCCGGCGCCCATGGTCGCGTAGTACACGTGGCCGAGCCCCGGTATGGCCGTGCCCTTCGGCGCCATCCGGATGACGGTCAGCACCGATATGCCGTACGCCACCCCGGCCGCGACCACCGTGGCGGCGGCCAGCGGGAGGACCGCTTCGAGGAACACGACCCGGTAGAGCGTGGCGGCGGACGTGCCGCTCACCCGCAGCAGCGTGAACGGGCGCTTGCGTTCCACTAGGCCGCCGCCGACGGCGACCGCGAGGCTGCAGCCCGCGACCAGCAAGGTGAGCGCGACCGCGATGTCGATCAGCCGCTGCGCGGTGGCCAGGCGGCCGGTCCTGACCTGCACCGCTTCGCCGAACGTCTTCGGCGGACCGCCGTTCAAGGACGGCGGCGCGTGCGTGTCGAGGTAGGTGCGGACCCGCTCCAGCGTCGCCGGGTCGTTCACCCGGACCAGTACCGCCTGCAGGTACAGGCGGGAGAAGTCAGCCGAGGCCGGCGGGTTGCTCGCGTTGACGAAGGCCGCGGTGCTGAAGTGCGGGTTGTCGCTGAGGATCAGGTCGCTGTCGTTGGCCTGGACAGCCTGGACGCCCGGCGCGCACTGGCCGAGCACGGCCAGCTGCCTAAGCGTGGCGCAGCTGACGATTGCGATGTTGTTGCCCTGGTAGTTCGGGTTCGCGGCCTGCGACAGGGAGTAGATCGGGAAGACCGTGGTGCCGCCGAGGGCCTGCAACTCGCTTACCAGCGTGGTGCCGGCCCGCGGCGTCAGGCCCTTGGGGCCTTGGCCTGTGGCACCGCCGGGACCGGCAAAACCGGGGCCGCCGAACGTGTCGAGCAGCACGTTGGACAGCGCCCTGGCGTTCGGCGTGGCGGCGAGCCCGTTGATGGCCGGGGCGAGCGCGGCCACCATCGTGCCGAGGAAGACGGCCAGGACGAGCCCCCGCACCGCCCTGAACGGGCCCTTCGGGTTGTCTGCCAGCCGCCGCGTCGCCAGCAACGCGGACGCGTCCCGGGTGAGCAGCGAAACCAGGTGCGCGGCCTGCACGGTGAGCCATGGCCCGGCGATCACCAGGCCGATCAGGATGATGAGCAGGCCGGGATAGGCGGGCGCGCCGACGCTCTTCGGGGTGGTGACGGCCAGGCCCGCCACGAACAGCGCGACCCCGGCCAGCAGCGGGGCCAGCCGCCACACGCTGGGCGCGGGCGGCGTCGCCTTGCGGCTGACGCCGAGGGGTGAGATCTGCACCCGGCGCAGCGACAGCAGCGACGCGACGGCCGACACGACCGGCACGGCCACCAGCAGGCCGATGTACTCGGCCGCGGTCGGCGTGACGGTGTCCGCGAAGTACCTGATCCCGATGAACGACGCGCCCGCCAGGGCGGGCTGGGCCAGGGCGAAGATGCCGATGCCGACCGCCACGCCGAACAAGCCGCTCACCGCCGCGTCGACCGACGCGACGACGCTGACCTGCCGCGGCGTCGCCCCGACCAGCCGCATCGCGGCGTACCGCTCCTCCCGGCGGGCGGCGGACAGCCGCGTCGCGGTGCTGATCAGGATGAGGATCGGGAAGAGCACGGCCAGCACGCCGACGCCGAACGCGTACCGGAAATACGGCGTGAAGACCTGCTGGCCGGGGCCGGTGGCGATGGACTTGACCTCGATGGTGCCCGGCGCGGCGGCCAGCTGCGCGGGCGTGTACCCGACGTAGACGACGAGCTCGTCCGGGCCGGTCAGCGCCGCGTCGCCGATGGTGCCGGCCAGTGAACCGGGGAAGCGATCGGCGAGCTCGTCCCGGGGCACGGTGCGCAGCAGCGCAGCCAGCGCCGGGGAGGCGTAGTACTGCCCGGCGCCGGGCAGCTGAGACACGCCGGGCGGAACCGGCGCCCCGGGGCCGAGCGCGGCCACATCGAGCCGCTCGATCGTCTGGCCCTGGTAGTAGTCCGCGGTGTAGTTCCACAGCTCGGCGTGCGGGGTGGGTTGCGGGACGGACGGCGCGCTCTGGCTCGGCCCCGTGGTCCCGGTGCATTCCCAGCACGACCGGTTGCTGCTGACCTGGAAGGCGTGAAAATCCGCGAGCACGGACAAGAGCAGCGCGACGCCGATCGCGACCGCCAGCGTGGTCAGCGCGAGCCGCGTCGCCGCTTCCCGCCCGCCGCGCAGGGACATCCGCAGGCCGAGCCGGAACATAATCGGGTCACCCCTACATCGGACAGCGTGGTGACCTTGCCGTCGCGCACGACGACCTCGCGTTCGGCGTAGGCCGCGACCCGCGCGTCATGGGTCACGAGCACCACGGTCGTGCCTTCTTCCCTGGTCAAGCTGACCAGCAGGTCCATCACCTTCTCGCCGGTCAGCGAGTCGAGCGAGCCGGTCGGCTCGTCGGCGAACAGGACCTTGGGCTTGATCGCGAGCGCCCGGGCCACGGCCACCCGCTGCGCCTCGCCGCCGGACAGTTCCCCGGTCCGCCGGCCCCCCTTCCCTTCCAGGCCCAGCCGGGCCAGCCACGAGGCCGCCGCCTGGTAGGCCGCCTTCCGGTGGACCCGGTTGAGCAGCAACGGCAGCGCGACGTTGTCGGCCGCGGTCAGCTCCGGCACCAGCTGCCCGAACTGGAAGACGAAACCGAACGTGGTGCGCCGCAGCTCGGTCCGTTTGGCCTCGGACAGCTTGTCGAGCTGCTGGCCGTCGAACCAGATCTCGCCGCTGTCCGGCGGGAAGATGCCGGCCAGGCAGTGCAGCAGCGTGGATTTGCCCGATCCGCTCGGGCCCATGACGGCGAGGATCTCGCCGGCGGCCACCGACACGCTGGCTCCGCGCAGGGCCGGGGTCTGGCCGAACGACTTGGTGATGTCGCGGGCCTCGATCAGGCTGCCCCCTGCGCTCATTTTTCTGACTCCCTACTCATGCGGCATGCACCATTTCCGCCAGCTCGCTGAGCCGGGCTGAGGTGGTATCGATCCAGCGGAGATCGGCTTCGAGGTGGAAAAGGCCATAGTCGGCCAGAAGCATGTCCACCAGGGGACCGCTGCGCTTGAGCTCGGTGAGCTCCCGCATCCGGCGCAGGTGCCTGGCGCGCTGGGTGTCGAGGTAACGCTCGGCCGGGCGGCCGAGCATCAGCGCGAGCACCACCTTGGCGAACAGCACGGTCTGCAGGTGCGGCTCGGGCTCAGCGGGTTCGGCCAGCCACGCCTCGACGTCGGCGGTCCCGGCCGGGGTGATGGCGTAGCGCTTGCGGTCCGGCCCGTCGCCCGGCTCGGCCTCTCCGGCCACCGCCTTGCCGTCCCGAGCCAGCCGGGCCAGCGTGGCGTACACCTGCCCGTACGGCAGCGGCTTGCCCCGGCCGAAGTACGTGTCGTACTCCCGCTTCAGGTCATAGCCATGGCTCGGTTCGCGTTCGAGCAGGCCCAGGAGGGTTAGGGGGACGCTCATGCGGGTAGAATACACTCAGAGTATACCCTCAAGCAATAGATCGGTTCAGGGGGGACATGATCGGCATGAGGGGTTCAGGGGGGACATGATCCGCGTGAGGAAAGCACGACTGTCGGCCGGGATACTGCTGGGGGTGGCTGCGGTCATGGCCCCGGCGACGATCGGCGGCCCGGCCTCGGCCGCCACCTCCTCGTCCTTGCCGAATCCGAACTCGCGGGAGGCCGTCGCGTCGGGCATCAATGTCGCGGCACTCCCGGGGGCAACCGTCTTCGGCAACACCCCGCCCGGCACGCCGGAAACCGTGTCGTTCATCCTGCGCGAACGGAACCTCACATTGCTGCAGGCCCAGGCGGTGGCCGGTTTCCGGAACTACCTCACGGTCAGCCAGTTCGCCAGCACCTATGGCCAGACTCAAGCCCACATCTCTGCGCTGACCGATTACCTGGCGCGCTACGGCATCAAGACCAACGCCTACGCGGACCAGGTCGACGTCAGCGCGACCGGGACCGCGGGCGAGTTCGACAGCGCGCTGTCGGTCACGCAGAAGCAGTATCACGTCCCGGCGTTCGCGGGCGGCGGCGGGCTCAACCCGATACCGGCGCAGGATGTGCACGGTATCGCGCAGTCGCCGCTGCTGCCGTACCGGCTCTCGAACTTCGTGCTGGCTATCTTCGGGCTCAGCAACTACGGCCCTTACGCCAGCCAGGCGGTGCACGTGAACACCCGCTACGTCAAGCCGCGGCCGAGCAGTTCGAGCTACTGCCTCGGCCTCACCGGCCTGCCCAACGCGTGCAACCTCCCGTCGGACTTCGCGGCCAGCTACGGGCTCGACGGCCTGTACCACCAGGGTGGCAACGGGTCCGGCCAGACGCTCGCGATCGTCACCCTGGCCGCGGTCGACCCGGGCGCACCACAGTTTTTCTGGAGCAACATCGCGCACATCCCGAACACCGCTCGCGCGTTCACCGTGCAGAACATCGACGGCGGCCCGGGCGCGCCGAGCAACGCCGCCGGCACCGGCGAGACCGACCTGGACCTGGAGCAGTCCGGAGCCCTGGCGCCCGGCGCGAACGTGATCGACTACCAGGCGCCCAACACCGACCCCGGTTTTGCCGACGCGTTCTTCACCGCGGCCACCCAGAACATCGCCAGCACCGTCTCGGCGAGCTGGGGCGAGTCCGAGACCGTCCTGGCCGCGTCGATCCTGGCCGGCCAGGAAGCGTCGACCTACCTCGAGGCGTTCAACGAGGCCTCCCTCGAGATGGCCGCGCAGGGCCAGTCCGGCTTCCTCTCCTCCGGCGACGCGGGCGCTTACGACGCCAGCGCCGACCTGGGTACCACCAACCTGTCGGTGGACACGGCGGCGGACAGCCCGTACATCACCGCGGCGGGCGGCACGACGCTACCCTGGACCGGCACGCTGACCGGGCCGGACGGCAGCGCGACCGTAACCGTGCCAGCGCAGCGCATCTGGGGCTGGGACTACCTGTGGAAGCCGATCGCGGCGATCACCGGCGTCACCGAGTTCCAGGCCGCCGAAGCGAACATCGGCGGCAGCGGCGGCGGCTTCAGTCAGGTCGACGGATCCCCGCCGTACCAGAACGTCGTCCCTGGCACGCACATTTTCCACGCCGTGCCGTACCTGACGCCCGCCAGCGACAAGACGATCGTCCCCGGCCTGGTCGAGCCGACCGCCTGGACCTTCAACCCCGCGCCCGCCGTGACCGGCGGCCTCCGTTTCGGGCGGGCCGTTCCCGACGTGTCCGCCGACGCGGACCCGTACAGCGGCTACCTGCTCTACTCGCCGGCGTTCGCCCAGGCGGGCAACCCGGTGCTGGAAGGCGGCTGGGGCGGCACCAGCTTCGTGGCGCCACAGCTGAATGGATCCACCGCGGTCATCGACTCGGCCCTCGGACACCGGGTCGGGTTCTGGAACCCGTCGATCTACGCCGCGGCCAACGGGTCCGGCTCCCCGTTCAACTCGCTGGACACCGCGGGCACCAGCAGCGACAACCTCTACTACACCGGGAACCCGGGTGAGCCCTACAACCCGGGTGCCGGGCTCGGCATCCCGAACCTGACCGCGCTGTCGGCCGACTTCAACAACTGAACCCCGGGCAGTGCCTGCCCTAGGGGGGACGACCCCCCTTCAACCCCCCGCGCCCCTGGCAACTGCTTGTACGCTGATGGCTGCGGAAAACGATGGAGGTGACGGTCCCGTGGCTCCGGCGGACGACTGGGTAGCGCGCACGGCCGCCGAGGTGCGCGCCGCGGCAGAACGCAGGCATCCCGGCCTGGCTCCCACCGTCGCGTCCGGGATCAGCCCGTCCGGGCCGGTGCACCTGGGGAACCTGCGTGAGCTGATGGTCCCGCACCTGATCGCCGACGAGATCCGCAAGCAGGGCGCGCCCTGCCGCCACATCCTGTCCTGGGACGACTATGACCGGCTGCGCCGGGTGCCGGCCGGGTTTCCCGCATCCTTCGCCGAGCACATCGGCCGCCCGCTGACGGCGGTGCCCGATCCCTGCGGGGAGCACGAGAACTGGGCCGAGCACTTCAAGCAGCCGCTGCGCGACTCGCTGGCCCGCCTCGGGATCCTGGTCACCGAGATCAGCCAGACCCAGATGTACACGTCCGGGGCCTACACGACGCAGATCGTGACCGCGATGCGGCGCCGCGCCGACATCGGCGCGGTGCTGGCCAAGTACCGCACCAAGCGCGCCGCCGACCGGGATGATGACGACCCTCAGACCGCGGTGTACTACCCGTTCCGGCCGTACTGCGCGGTCTGCGGTCGTGACGACACGACGGTAACCGCCTTCGACGATGAGACCACCGAGATCTCCTACACCTGCGCGTGCGGCGCGCGGGTGGGGCTCACGCCGATCGCCGAGGTCGCCGGCAAACTGGCCTGGAAGGTGGACTGGCCGATGCGCTGGGCCTACGAGCACGTGACGTTCGAGCCGGCCGGCGTCGACCACTCCTCGCCCGGGTCCAGCTTCACCGTCGGCGGGGAACTGGTGTCGAAGATCTTCGGCGGCGAGATGCCGCTGCACTTCGGGTACTCCTTCGTCGGCACCACCGGGTCGGCGAAGATGAGCGGTTCGGTCGGCGGCGCACCCACCCCCGCGGACGCGCTGGAGATCTTCGAGGCCCCGCTGGTGCGCTGGCTCTACGCGCGGCGGCGTCCCGAGCAGTCCATCACCCTGGCCTTCGACCAGGAGGTGGGCCGGGTCTACGACGAGTGGGACGCACTGAGCCGGCGGGTCGCTGAGGGCACCGCCGACGCCGCGGCCCAGGCGGTGTTCGCCCGCGCCTCCGCCACCGCCGAAGGGCCGCTGCCGGTCACGCCCCGGCCGCTGCCCTTCCGGACCCTGGCCTCGGTGGCGGACATCACGGCTGGCGACCAGGCGCAGATCCTGCGGATCCTGCGGGACCTGACCGCGGATGACCCGGTAGCCACGCTGGACGAGGTCCGGCCCCGGCTGGATTGCGCGCAAGCGTGGGTGGCCGGCTACGTAGCGCCCGCCGACCGCACCCAGGTGCGCGACGAGCCGGACGCCGCCCGGCTCGCCACCCTCACCGATGACGAACGAGACGCCCTCAAGCTGCTGACCGAGGGCATGACAGCCGACTGGTCCCTGGACGGCCTGACCAGGCTGCTTTACGGCATCCCGAAGCTCCAGCGCGGCCTGCCCATCAACGCCCCGCCCACGCCGGAGCTGAAGGCCAGCCAGCGGGCCTGGTTCATCCTGCTCTACCAGCTGCTGATCGGGAAGGACACCGGCCCGCGGCTGCCGACGCTGCTGCTGGCCCTGGGCCCGGACCGGGTCCGTTCCCTGCTCACGCCGGAGTGACGGCGGATGGCGCGAATTGAGGTCACCGAGGAATCGGGCACCGGTGAGCAAGATCCCGACCTGGCCGCCGAGCTGCGGGCCGAGCTGGATGGCGTCCTCGGCGAGCTAGCCGATGAGTCCCGGGAGTGCGATCCGGACGACGGCTGGTACCCCGATACCGCGAACCTCGAAGATCTTCTCGATGAGGTCGAGGACCTGGCCGCCGGGGCGCCCCACGTCGCGCGCGAGCTGGCCGGGCACGCGATGGAGCGGATCAGGGACGTGCTGGCCGCCGGGAACTGCCTGAGCGATGACCTGGCCGACGCGCTGGCGCGCGCCGAGGAGCTCCATCACGGGGCGTTATACCGCCCGGCCTCATACGGTCCCGGCCTTAGGCAGCCCTGGCCTTAGGCAGCCCTGGCCTTAGGCAGCCCCGGCCTTAGACAGCAGGGCGCAGCAGCGTGGTGCGGTGCCTGAAGCCGGCCTGGGTCCTGGCGTGCCGGGCCCGCCGCCTGCCCCTGTCGGCCGCGGACGCAGTCTCCTCCTCCGGGCTGGCCAGCTGATAGGACGGCCGCTGCACCATGCTCAGCGCCAGGGCGAGCCCGGCCGCGGTCTGCGCCCGGAGCGGGGCGTCCGCGGCCTGTCCCAGCAGGGCACGGTAGGTGATGGCGTCCAGGATGGCGGGCACCCCGGCGCGGACCTGCCGCGGCGTGCACACGCGGCCCTTGTACCGGGGAGCGGGCGGCAGCGCCGTGGCTTCGTCGCCGGGCCAGTACCCGGTGAGCAAGGCGTAGAGCATCCGGCCCAGCGCCATGACGTCGGCGGCCCTGCTGTCAGCGCCCGGGCTGTCGGCGGCCCTGCTGTCAGCGCCCGGGGGGCCCCCGGCGCCGACGCCGCACAGCGCCGCGTCGATGCCGAGGCCGGTGATCTTGAGACCGCTGTTGGTGTCCCAGCGCAGGGCACGCGGGGTCAGGCGCAGGTGCGGCCGGCCCGCCTGGTGCGCGACGGCGAGCGCGTCCGCGGCGTCGGCGATCATGGCGGCGGCCAGGGCCGGGTGCGGCAGCCCGGAAAGCACCAGGTCCTCGAGGTGCGTGCCGGGCGTCCATTCGGACACGACGTAGGGGCACTCGGTGCTGAAGTCGGTGTCGTAGATGGTGGCCAGGCGCGGATCGGTCACCTTGGCGGCCGACTTCACCGCCTCGATCACGGGGCGGGGAACCGGAATCCCGGGGGGCAGCAGGTAGATCGTGACGGGCCGGCCGAGGAGCTGGTCGATGGCCTTCCACAAAGAAAGGCCGCGCGCCTCCCATGAGGATCCGCACGGCCCGCTGACCTGATCGTCTAGGCTGATCCGTTCGTCCAGCCGGAATCGTCCGCCGAGCCACGTCTGCGTTCTGTGCGCGCCGGACGGTACCTCAACCACGGTCATTGACTACCTCCTGCCCCATCACCAGACAGGTATAGCCGTGCCCCATTTACGCCAGGAGATGCCGGCCCATGCCGTGCCTCACTCGGCGCCACACCTGGCGCAGGGGTCCCGACCTGCGGAAACGGCGATGTAAAGAGATCTAGAAATTTTTTGGCTCAGGGTGCCGCGGTGGTGAGGAACTGGTCCATGATCCGGACGCCGGACTCAAAAGCGGACAGTGGGATGCGCTCGTCGGTGCCGTGGAACATGGCGTAGTAGTCGTAGCCCTCGGGCAGCACCAGCGGGGTGAAGCCGTAGCAGGTCATGCCCAGGCGGGAGAAGTGTTTCGCGTCGGTGCCGCCGCTCATGCAGTACGGCACGATGGTCGAACCCGGGTCCTCGGCCAGCAGGGCCTGCGCCATGCTGGCCATCACCGGGGCGTCGAGCGGAGCCTCCAGCGGAATCTCGGCATGCGCGTGCTCCCAGGTCACATCGGTTCCGGTCAGCTCGTCCAGCGTGCTGCGGAACTCGTCCTCGTAACCTGGCAGGACGCGACCGTCCACGTAGGCGACCGCCTCGTCCGGTATCACGTTGATTGTAACCCGCCTGCAGCATGGTCGGGTTGGCGCTGTTGCGCACGGTCCCGGCGACCAGAGCCGCCGCCGGACCGAGCCGGGCCAGCAGTTCATCCGCGGTCAGGCCGCCGGTCAGGGCCTCGGGCGGTATCTGCGTGCCGGCCGAGGCGGCGATGGCCTCCACCGCGGCGCGCACCGTCGGGATCAGCCGGACCGGCCACTGGTAGGCGCCGATCCTGGCGATCGCCCCAGCCAGCCGGGTCACCGCGTTCTCCGCGTTCGGCTTGGCGCCGTGCCCGGCGCGACCGCGCGCCGTCAGCTTCACCCAGGCCGTGCCCCGTTCGGCGGAGGCGATGGGGTAGAGCCGCTGTCCGGGTGCGGCGTGGAAGGTGAACGCGCCCGATTCCCCGATGGCCTCGGTGCAGCCTTCGAACAGCTCCGGATGCCGCTGGACCAGCCACCGGGCGCCGAACTCCGCCGTGTCCTCCTCATCCGCGGTGAACGCGAGCACGATGTCGCGCCGCGGGCGGCGGCCGCTGCGTGCCCACTGGCTGACCACCGCGAGCAGCACCGCGTCGGCGTTCTTCATGTCCACCGCGCCCCGCCCCCACAGCACGCCGTCGCGTATCTCGCCCGAGAACGGGTGCACCGACCAGGACGACGGGTCCGCGGGCACCACGTCCAGGTGGCCGTGCAGGAGCAGCGCGCCGGCCCCGGGCTCGGTGCCGCTAACTTCCGTGCCGCTGACCCTGGCCACCACGTTCGCGCGCCCGGGCGCCGACTCGAGCAGCACCGGCTTCAGGCCCGCCTCGGCCAGCCGCGCGGCCACGTACTCCGCGGCCGGGCGCTCCCAGGCGTCGCCGCCGCCCCGGTTGGTCGTGTCGATCCTGATCAGGTCGGCGGCAAAGCGCGCCGCCTCCGCTCCGGCCGTGGTCACCGGGGTCGGCATGGTCCTGACCGCGTTCGCCGCTGACGTCGGCACCGGGTCGTCCCCGGAACCCCCCGCGATCGCGGCGGCGAACGCGCGGAGTTGGCCGACATAGGTCGAGTCGCCGCCGCCCTGCTCGTCGGCCACCACGGAACCGTTCCTGGTCGCCACCAGCCGGCCCTTGTGCGCGAAGGTGAAGTTCTGCAGCCGCACCTGCCCGTGCTGGCAGATCACGTGCACATCGGCCCGGAACTCGCCGTCCATGGTGAAGGCGGACTCGATCCACCCCGTCGCCCCGCCGGGGAAGGCCAGCCGGACGGCCATCGCGCGGTCCGCCACCGCACCCCGCGGGTGGGGGGCAGCGGGGTCGGCGAGTGCCCCGGTCACGGCAGGCTCGCCGTCCTGGCCGCCGGCACCCAGCAGCCGCAGGCAGTCGAGCGCGTAGCAGCCGCCGTCCATCAGCGCACCGCCGGCCAGGTCGTAGTCGTACCTGATGTCGTCCGGGTCGGCGATGACGAAGCTGGTCCAGCACTGCATGTGCCGCACCGGCCCCAGTTCGGTCACCAGATCCTTCAAGCGCCGAACCAGCGGGTGGTAGCGGTAGTGCATGGCCTCCATCACGACCAGGCCGGAGGCCGAGGCGGCGTCCGCGACCTGCGCCGCTTCCTCCGCGTTCGACGCGAACGGCTTCTCGCAGAGCACGTGCTTCCCGGCGGCGATCGCCTTCAGAGTCCACGGTCCGTGCAGCGAGTTCGGCAGCGGGTTGTAGATGGCGTCGATGTCCGGGTCGGCGAGCAGGTCCTCGTATGACCCGTAGGCCGCGGGTATCCCGTACCGCAGGGCGAACGCTTCCGCGCGGGACTTGTCCCGGGCCGCCACCGCCGCCACCGTCACCCCGGGCACGCTCGCGGCCGGCTCGATCAGGGCGGGCTGGGATATGCGTGACGAACCAAGCGTTCCAATACGTAGCAGGTCCACGGTTCAGGCTATGGCATGGGACGGGTCTCGAATGGGGAAAACGTCCCGCCCGGCACGCCATTGCCCACGTGATACTCAGCCCGCCCGCCATAGCCCGGCCGGCCCGCCGTAGCCCCGCCCGCCACGCCATGGCCCCGCCCGACACGCTATAACGAAGCGTTCACCTTCCGTTCACCTTGGCGACAGGGGTGTTACTTTGTGGCCCTACGATGCCCGACGTGACCGTGGTGTCGACGTTTCGGGCCGGGAGAGGAACACGTCATTGGGCCAAGACCACGGCCGGGTCGCGTTGGTGAGCGGCGGCTCGCGCGGTATCGGCGCGGCCACCGTGCGCAGGCTGGCCGCGGACGGCTGGGACATCGGCTTCTGCCACCACGGCGACGGGCCGTCCGCCCGCGAGGTGGAGAAGGCCGCGGCCGAACTCGGCGTCCGGGTCGTCGGAACCGACGTGGACGTGACCGATGCCGCCGAGGTCACGTCCTGGTTCCGGTTGACCGAGGAGGAGCTTGGCCCGGTGGAGGCGATGGTGACCTGCGCCGGGATCACCAGGGAACGGCCGCTGGCGCTGCTGGAGGAGGCCGACTGGCGCGCGGTGATCGACACCAGCCTGGACGGCGTGTTCCACCTGTGCCGCGCGGCCGTGTTCGCCATGATGGAACGGCGATCCGGCCGGATCGTCGCGGTGTCCTCGGTGTGCGGGGAGTACGACCACGCTCCCCGGGGGGACGACACGCTGGCCCGGCCGGGCCTCGTCGGGTTCATCAGGGCGCTGGCCAGTCAGACCAGCCGGTTCGGGATCAGAGTCAACGCCGTGGCTCCCGGCCCGGGCGCCCTCGACATGGCCGCGTTGCTCCCGGAAAGGCCCTGCGCCGATCTGGCCGAGACGATCGCGCTTCGCCGGTTTGGCAATGCCGCCGATGTTGCCGACCTGGTCGCGTCCCTGCTCTGCGATGACGCCTCGGACATCACCGGCCGCGTCCTCGAGGTGCCCAGCGCCATCTCGTTGTGACGGCCCCGACCGTCGGTGGCCATGCTAGCCGGGCCCGGCGCGGACCGCTCCGGGCGCGCCGAGATCCTCAACCTGGCGCTCAGCACCCCGCGAGCGCCCCAGCTGAGCTAGCCCGCGGCTGCGGTAGGCGTGCCAGGCCACGAAGGCCATGAAAGCCAGGAAGGCCAGCCCGGCGATCAGGAAGCAGTTGGCCACCAGCGTGAGAAGCCAGTGAAATCCGTATTCACGCGGCCCGCCCGAGTGCGGGGTATACCAGAACGGGGCCAGGGCGAACAGCAGGTAGTCGGCCGCCGCGGCGATCCGGTGCCCGGAGCGCACCAGCAGCACCAGGGCGGGCAGGATCCACACCCAGTGATGCGCCCAGGAAATCGGCGAGACGAGCAGCCCCGTGGTTCCGGTGACCGCCGTCGCGCCCAGCCAGTCATGATTTCTCGCCAGTATGGTGGCCGTCGCGAGCCCGATAACGGCGAACGCGAGCGGGATGATGACCCACCAGGCGCTGACATGGCCCTGGCCTCCGGCGATCCGGATCGCGGCCGCGTAGGGCGACTGATTGCTGATGTAGGGGGCGCCCACGCGTCTGGTGTCGACGAAAAGGTGCCGCCAGTACAGTTTCGAGGCGTTCGGCGCGATGAGAAATCCGGTGAGCCCGCAGGCGATAAACGTGCCGGCCGCTATGAATGCCGCCTTCGTCCGCCCGGCCAGCAGGAAGAACACGATGAAGATGGCGGGCGTCAGCTTGATCGCGGCCGCTATCCCCACGCCCACACCGATGCCCGCGCCCCGACGGCAAGAACGGCCGGAGCCGCGGGAGACGCGCCATATGTCGGTGAGGATCAGGGCCAGCAGGATCAGGTTTATCTGGCCGAGGAACAGCGTCTGGTACACCGGATCCAGCACTATCGCGGCCGGGACGACGCTCGCCACCATGATTCGGGACGGGCGGTAGCCCGCCAGCCGCAGGATGAGGACGCAAGAGTAGGCGAGCGCCACGACCGAGACCAGGTCCCAGAGCACCCGCGCCACCGCCAGCGGTATCGCCGCGATCGGCACAAACACGGTGGCCGCGAACGGCGAATAGGTAAACCAGTGACCGAACGCCTGGGTCAGATACAGCTGGCTATCGTGCGTGACGGCATGGCCGCCCCACATGTAGATACGGAAATCCAGGGCGTTATACCTGGCGGCGAATGCGATGATTACCGCGAGCTCGAGACCGAGCACGCCGTAAGTGACCGGAGTAACCCACCGCCTCCTGGTGATGGGCCCGGAAGCCCCCTGGTCCGCTGACACTCCCCGCATCTTATGGCCTCAGGTCGGCTCCGCGCCTGCCGCCTCCGGCGGTGGTGCGCCTGCCGCCTCCGGCGGTGGTGCGGCTGCCAGCAGCAGAGCGGCGAACGCGTCCGCCATGAGCTGGTGGCCGCTGGCGTTGGGGTGAATCCGGTCCGGCCCGAACAGCTCCGGGTCGGTGGCGCCGGCCATCGCCCAGACGTCGAGGCACACCGCGCCCCGGCGGCCCGCCTGCTCCCTGATAATTTCGCTGGCCCGCCGCATGCGCTGGCGGGCCACCTCGACGAGGCCGGCGGGCAGCGACATGATCGCGGAGATGTCCGGGAGAGTGCAGGTCAGCATGGTGGCCCCGGTCGCGGCCAGGCCGTCGAGCAGCCGCCCGAGGTCGGCGGCGAAGCGCTCCTCGCTGAAGGCGGGGTCACGGATGTCGTTCATGCCCACGGTGACGCTGACCAGATCCGGGCCGATCCGCGCGACCGAGGGCAGCTGCCGCTCGAGCACGGCGGCCACGCTGGCGCCATCGGCGGCCAGGTTGGTCAGCGCGCAGGGCACCGCGGTCCGCGTGCTCAGGATCCCGGCCAGCCGCCGCGCCCAGCCGATCCGGACGCCCCCCGGCCCGTGGTCGTCCCGCCCCGCCGTCAGGCTGTCACCAAGAGCCACGTAGTTTGACCAGTTCAGCACGGCTTCCCCGCCCGGCCCCAGCTATCCATAGCCCCACCGTAAGCCACCGCCCGCAACTCCTGAACCACGGTCACCCACCGCCGCCCGTCCTCCCGCCGGGCCGCCGCTTCCCGGTGCATGGCTGGAGGTCCGGACGCGCCTTTCCGGCCGGACGTCTGAATGGCTGTCAGGCACCGCTGCCACCTGCGGACCTCGCGGCATGCGCCTCGTCCGCGGGGCCTGCTGTGCCGGTGCGCCCAGTGGCCGCGAGCAGTACGGCGCCGAGCACCGCGGCGGCGAAGCCGAGCCCGCGCAGGACGCCTGCGGCGCCGCCAGGCATCCGCTCGGCGAAGACGGTTAGGCCGGCCAGTATCGGGGCTGCGTTGGTGAGCAGGGTGGATACTCCGGCGGTGGCCAGAACGGTCCCGCGCTGGAAGGCGAGTTGCAGGGACGCGAAGGCCAGGCCGTGGCAGGCCAGCAGCGCCGCCGCGAAGAGCAGTACCGGGCTGGTGCCGCCGACCGCCGCTTTGGTCGCGACATCGCCGGCCGAGTACAACAGCCCGGCCGCCGCGGCCAAACCGGCGCCGGGACTGAGCACTGCTGCGGCCGGAAACGCCGCGATGCCGGCCAGGACGACGGATGCCAGTACCCAGCCGAGCGGCGCTGCCCAGCCAGCCGGGGCCGGGTGGCCGGTGCCTTCCGGGAGCGACAGGCCGAGCAGAAGCAGGCCGCCGACGGAGGCGGCCACAGCCACGCGCTCGGGACGGGACAGGCGGCCGCCGCCGACCCGGACGAGCAGGGCGAGCAGTCCCACGCCACCCGCAGAGACGGCCTGCACCAGGGAGAGCGGCGCGAGGCGCAGCGCGGCGATGTACAGCGCCCACCCGCTGAGGCCCGTGCCGAAGCCGGCCAGCCACTGCCAGTTCGTGAAGAGGGCGGCCAGCGACGCGATGGGATGACGCACCGACAGTGCGGGCAAGCCGCCGGACGCGGTGTGCTGGAGATAAAAGCCGTAGCTCAGGGCGGCCGTAGACAGCAGGGCCAGCAGGAGGCCGGCCGCGAGCGTCATCACCGGCCGGGATGTCCGCGGCCTGCGGGCACTTCTTCCCAGGCCGTTTCCGCTGCGGGCTCCGCGGCTGCGGCTGCCTCGGCCGCAGGCACGTCCGGCATCGGGGCTTGGGCAGTGCCTGGCGTCCAGCCGCGGCCTCGTATCAGTGCGGCGTGCGGCAGGTAGCCCTCGGCGGCCATCGCCGCCACGGCGACCCGGGGCAGATCCGTCCAGGCTTGCAGGATCACGTAGCGCGCTTGCCAAGCCGGGTCGAACTGGGCATTGAACCGGAGCAGGTTGTCCAGTTGCAGGGCCAGAATTCCCTTCAGCCGCAGCAGCGCCCGGCGCTGCAGGCGCTGCATGCGCGGCAGTTCGGCCTTGGCGGCGAGCAGGCCCGCGAAGGGCGAGAAGTTCAGTGAGACGTGCGTGTGCTCCTGGCCGCGCGCCCACCAGACCGCTTCGGTGATCAGCCACGCGGTGAAGCCGTTCGGGGCGTCCGGCCGCCGCGGCATGGTGGACAGCGACAGCGACCGGCTTGGCGGGCACACCGCGAGGTGCAGGAACCCGCTGATCCGGCCCTGCTCGTCGCGCCCGACCACGAACACGGCGTCGTCGCCGTCCAGGCGGAACAGGCTGTCGAGTTCCATCGTGAAGCCCTTTCGTGCCCCGCCGCGGAGCCAGCCGCGCTCGACCGCGGCCAGCTCCGCCCGGAGCGCGGGCGGCACGTCGCCGGCCATCACCACCTCGGCGCGGAATCCCTTGCGCTCCAGGCGGCGCACTGCCTGCCGGGTGGCGCGCATATGCCGGCCGGCGAGGGTGAAGCGCTGGGTTTCGATGACCGCCTCGTCACCGTGGTACAGCGGACGCAACCCCCGGTCCCGGTAGGTCTGCAGCAACCGGTCCGAGGCACCCATGACCGCGGTGCGCCAGCCACGGGCCCGTGCGTGCGCGAGGAAGCGGTCCAGCGACGGGCCCGCCTCCTCCGCCGGCCCGACCGGATCACCGCTGATCAGGGCGATGCCGCGGACCATCCGGTAGGCGATGAGCGTCTGCCCGGTGATGAACCATTCCTTGTCGGAGCGCAGGGTGAACGGTGCCAGGGTGTCGCCGCCCCACCCGCGCACGATACCCGCCGCCTGTTCGCGCCGCCGCACGTCCGGGAACAGGCGCTGCCGCCAAGGACGTATCCACACGGTGGCCGCCCAGCACACCCCGATCGCGACGATCGACAAGACCGAGATCGGGAACCACGCGGCGAAATGGCCTGGCCGGAGGTCGAGCTCGGTCGGTGACTGACTGCCCATCGCCCGGAACGTGTCCTGTAGCGCCTCGAAAAGATGAAACGGCAGGCCGACGACGGTCCGGTAGGCCCAGAGCGCGCTCACCCCGTAGACCACGGCGAGCAGCAGCATCCCGAGCAGCCGCAGCAGCGCCGAGGGCCTGGCCTCCGGATCGCCGCGATGCGAGAAGTCATCCCGCCGGGCGATCAAGGCCACCCCTACTAGCCCGGCCACGATCGCGGCGCCGTAGGCGGGACCGCGCAGCAGTTGCAGCAGCAAGGACAGGCCGAGCAGCCCGGTCGCCAGATCCCAGGCGCGCCGGTTGCCCCGCGCCAGTCCCCTGGAGGTGATGAGCAGCAGGACGCCGGCCGGGACCAGAAGGACATGCACGGTCGGCGATACAGCGCTCGGAGCCAGCCCGAGGGTGCGGCCCAGGTGCGGAACCAGCGACGACACCAGGTCCGCGAGCCCGCCCACCGCCACCAGCCAGCCGAGGAGCCTGGGCTGCAGACCACACGGCCGGTCGCGTCGGGCGAACAGCGCCCCGCCCGCCCCGGCCAGCACGGCCGCGAGGTAGACCGGCTGCAATCTGGCCGCCGCATGCAGTGCCGCACCGGCCGGCACCTGACGGACAACAAGCAGGCAGAACGCGTCGACAACGAGCAGCCACACGCCGGTTCCCGCGGCCAGGGTCAATCCCGCGGTAAGCCGGTCGAGCTGCACCGCTCGCGCCATTACCCCGAGCATCACCCCGGCGATCATGAAGACCGCCATGTAGACGACAAGCGGG
>WNFD01004237.1_pt1 | contig 27117 bp, 30 predicted proteins | sample 5400491 | NCBI WGS metagenome assembly WNFD01 (sample SAMN13153343, study PRJNA577476) | soil metagenome | isolation source: 120 cm saprolite under Douglas fir tree site 2 hole 2 replicate 2 | place: USA:California | collected 2015-04-18
GCCAGGCGCTGCAGCGCGTTGTCCAGGCTGAGGTCGGCGGGCAGGTCCTGCACGGTGAACGCGGCCTTGGCCAGCTCGGCCGCGCGGTCCGGCCGCAGGCCGGGCAGCACCCGGTGGATCGCGCCCAGCCGGGGCGGGTAGGCCGCCGAATCCACCAGGAACGCCAGGCCGTAGTCCCACGGCCCGGCGCCAAGGCCGGCCGCCTGCGCGTCGGCTTGCAGGTCCATGTAGGCGGCGTACCGGTGGTGGCCGTCGGCGATGAGGGCCCGGCGCCCGGCCAGGTCCGCGGCGATCGCGGCCTGTTCGGCGGGATCGCCGAGCCGCCACAGCCGGTGGGTCACGCCGTCCTCCGTGGTGATCGTCACCAGCGGCGCGCGCTCCGTCGCCACCCGGTCGATGACCCCGGTGGCCGTATCCGCGGCATCACCGTCAACGGCGCCACCGTCCGCGGCGTCGCCGTCATGGGCCTGCTCGCCGTCGTAGATGAGAAAGATCGGCTCCAGGTTGGCCTGCGTGGCCGCCATGAGCTCCCGCCGCCCGGCCACCAGACCGGGCATGACGCCCTCGTGCGGCAAGATGCCCGCCGATTCGGGCGAGCCCAGGCGCACCAGCCCGATGATGCCGCGTTGCAGCCAGGACGACGCCGCGTCACTCTGCTCGTAGATGTACAGCGCGGCCATCCGGTCCCGGATGAGCACGCCCGCCGACAGCCACTCACGGAGCAGGCTGGCCGCGGCCTTGCTTGCGTGCGCGTCTTCGCCTGGCAGGATAAGACGGACAACGTTGTGCGGATCCGCCGCCCGCAGATGATCGAGAATGCCGCCGTTGATCACATCGTACGGTGGTGATGTGACGTTTGCGATACCGCTCACCCGGTCACGGGCATAACGGATGCCGCGGAAGGGTGCCAGCACGAGACCGGAACCAGAGTCGGACGGAAGGGTCTGCACACCATGTCAAAAGGATCAAGCGGGAGCAGGGATTCCCATCCGGAGGAAAACTTCCCTGGCCAGGCCTTCCCGGAAGAATCTGCGGACGATGTGCACGCTTGGTACCAGCGCGGCATGGAGCTTCTGGGCCGCGGCAGCCCCGCCGCCGCGGCCCAGGTCCTGCAGCGCGCCGCTGCGGCCGAGCCCGGGTCCCGCAGCGTCCGGGAGGCCCTCGCGCGGGCTCAGTTCGACGCCGGCCGGTACGCCGCGGCGGCGGACAATTTCCGGCTGATCGTGGAAGCGAGCCCGTCGGACGATTACGCGAACTTCGGGCTGGGGCTGGCCCTGGCCAGGATCGGGGACCACGCCGCCGCGGCCGAATACCTGGCCCTCGCCGCCGCCATGCGGCCCGATGCCGCCCACTACACCGAAGCCCTGCGCTCGGTGCGGGCCACGCTGCGCGCCAGGAAGACCGCCCAAGGCGGCGCCGAGTGAGGGCTCAGGCGCTGCGCGGCAGCCGGGACCCTCTCGACACCGTCTACGACGTTGCCCTGCTGGACCTGGACGGGACCGTCTACCTGGGCGGCGCCGCCATCCCCGGGGCGGCCGAGGCGCTGCGCAAGGCCGACGCGGCGGGCATGCGGCTGGCTTACGTGACCAACAACGCCTTCCGGACCCCGGCCGCCATCGCCGAGCTGCTGAGCAGCTTCGGCGTCCCGGCCGCGAAGGAAGACGTGGTGACCTCCGCCCAGGCCGCCGCCCGGTTGCTGGCCGAACGTCTCCCGGCGGGCGCGCCGGTCCTGGTCGTCGGCGGCAGTGGCCTGCGGATGGCGCTGCGGGAACGCGGCCTGCGCCCGGTCAGCACCGCGGCCGACCAGCCGCGGGCGGTGGTGCAGGGTTATGCACCCGATATCAGCTACTCGATGCTGGCCGAAGGAGGCCTGGCGGTCGCCGCCGGCGCACTGTTCGTCGCGTCCAACGGCGACCTCACGCTCCCCAGCCGGCGCGGTCGCCAGCCGGGGAACGGGTCGCTCATCAAGGTGATCGCGACGGCGACCGGGGTGCAGCCGCTGGTGGCGGGCAAACCCGAGCCGCCGCTGCACCGGGAATCCGTGCTGCGGACCGGGGCCAGGCATCCGCTGGTCGTGGGCGACCGGCTCGACACCGACATCGAGGGCGCCCGCCGGGTAGGCACGGACAGCCTGCTCGTGCTGACCGGGGTGACCGGCCCGGCCGACGTCGTGCTCGCGCCGCCGTCGCAGCGCCCCACCTACCTGGCCGAGGACCTGGCGGGGCTGCTCGAGCCGCATCCCGATGTCACCGAAGAAGACGCCGCGTTCGGCTGCGGGGGCTGGACGGCGCGCATGGACGGGGACCGGCTGGAGCTGACCGGTGACGGGGAACGCATCGACGGCCTGCGGGCGCTGTGCGCCGCCGCGTGGGCCGCGGGCAGCATCAGCGCCAAATCGGTGCGGCCGGCCATCCAGCGCCTCGGCGGCACTCAGTGAAACCGATACCTCGATGTGACGACAGGTGGTCACCCACCGTGTAAGCTAGCCGACATGCCAGGCCGCGCAATCCGCCATCACGGTGTCACCGCGATGATCACGCGCGTGCTCTGTCCTTCGTGTTGTTGCTGACAACGACCCTCAGCTGACCGTTGTCGCCGCCCGCTCAGGGCCGCCCCCAGGGACGCCAGAGCCCCAGGGGCCCGCACACGAAGGAAACTCCCGTTGATCGCAGATATGTCGGCTGCCCCGGAGATCGCCCGGCTCGCCGAGGCCGTCCTGCTCGTCCCCGCCCAGCCGGCCGCAGGCCCGCGGGACGCACCGCACGACGACATGGCGGCGCACGGAGACCGGCCGGCGACCGCTTCCCCGCTGACGCTCGGCACGCTGGCTCGCCACCTGCGAATGCTCGCCGCCACGCCGGAACGCTGGTGGGGACTGGTCCGCTTCGACCCGGATCGTTCGGTAAAAATCGGGGTTGAGGACCACTCGTCCTATCAGGCCTGGCTGGTGGTCCTGCCGCCCGGCGACACCGGCCAGGACTGTGACTGCGACGTGGCCGCGATCATCGCTGGTGAAGCGACCGAAGGGGGCCCGGGCAGCGCGGTGCTGCGCCCCGGTGCCACCCGGGTGCACGGCCAGCGACACCGGCTGCGCGGCTATGGCGCGGGTTACTCGATCAGCTTGCACGCTCGCGCGCACCGCCCGGCCAAACCGGCGCGCCGCCCGGCAATTCACCGGCCCGCAATCTAGAAGTACTAGGCTGAACGGGCCGTGGTGGCACTTTCCGACATGTGCCGCCGGAGAGGACTTATCCGATGATTGAGGTACGGGGGCTCAGCAAGCGGTACGGCGAGAAAATCGCCGTCAACAACCTGTCATTCAGCGTGACGCCGGGCAAGGTGACGGGCTTTCTTGGCCCGAACGGCGCGGGCAAGACCACCACCATGAGGCTGATTCTCGGCCTGGACTATCCGGACGCCGGGACCGTCACCATCGACGGCAAGCAGTACGCGAGCCTGGCGTATCCGATGCGCGAGGTGGGCGCGCTGATCGACGCGAAGGCGGTGCACGGCGGCCGGTCTGCCTACAACCACCTGCTCTGCCTGGCGCAGACCAACAACCTGCCCAGGCGCCGCGTGGGCGAGGTGCTCGAGCTGGTCGGCCTCAGCGAGGTGGGGCGCAAGCGCACCAAGGGGTTCTCGCTGGGCATGAGTCAGCGGCTCGGCATCGCCGGCACGCTGCTCGGCGACCCAGCCCTGCTCATGTTCGACGAGCCGGTCAACGGGCTGGACCCCGAGGGGATCCTGTGGATCCGCAACCTGATGAAGGCGCTGGCGGCCGAGGGCCGCACGGTGTTCGTGTCCAGCCACCTGATGTCGGAGATGGAGCACACCGCGGACCACCTGATCGTGATCGGCCGCGGCCAGCTGCTCGCCGACTGCACCATGGACGAGTTCATCGCCCGCAGTTCCGGCCAGACCGTCCGGGTGGCCACGCCCCAGCCTGACCTGCTGGCCAAGGCGGTGGCCGAGGCGGGAGGCACGGTCATCACCGGCGGGGATGCGGCCGGCGCCGACGGCAATGGCGCGCTGACCGTCGGCGGGCTGGTCGCGGCGCAGGTCGGCGATATCGCGTTCGAGCACGGCGTGCGGCTGCACGAGCTGACCGTGGTCCGGGCCTCGCTCGAGGCGGCCTTCATGGAGCTGACCGCGGACTCCGTGGAATACCGGGCCCAAGGCCAGCCGCCCGCGCCGGGCCAGCCGCCCGCGCCGGGCCAGCCGCCCGCCCCGGAGCTCGCCGCGCAAGGGCAGTACCGCAACGAAGGGGGGATCTGACATGACCGCGACGACACAGACCAGGGAAACCCGCCCGCCGGTCCTGCCCCCGCCCACCGGGCGAGCCGGATTCGGCGGCACGCTGCGCTCGGAGTTCACCAAGATCCGCTCGGTCCGCTCCACCTACTGGACGCTGCTCGCGCTGCTGGCGGTCAGCATCGGGATCGGGGCGGCGATCAGCGGGGGAACCGCGGCCAACTGGTCGCACACATCGGCGGCCGACCGGGCGACCTTCGACCCCACGCAGGCCAGCGTGGCCGGGCTCTTCTACCTCGGCCAGCTCGTCATCGTGGTGCTCGGGGCCATGGTGCTCACCGCCGAGTACTCCACCGGGATGATCAGGACCTCGCTGACCGCGATGCCCCGGCGGATTGTGATGTACGCCGCCAAGGTCGTGGTGTTCGCCTGCGTCGCCATCGTGGTCACGTTGATCGCGGCCTTCATCGCCTTCTTCCTCGGCCAGGCGCTGCTGGCCAGCACGCACGACAACGCGACGCTGTCTCAGCCGAACGTGCTGCGCGCCGTGATCGGCAGCGCGCTTTACGTGACAGTGTGCGGCCTGTTCGCGTTCGCCGCCGGGGCGATCCTGCGGCACACCGCGGCCGCCATCACCTCGGTGATCGGGCTGCTCTTCGTGATCCCGATTCTCGCTCACCTGCTGCCATCCAGCTGGTACCAGGACCTGGAGCGGTGGCTGCCGGACGCCGCGGGCCGGGCCCTGTCGGTCACGGTCGGGCCGCAGCCAGGGCACTTGTTCTCCCCGTGGGGTCAGTTCTCCGTGTTCGCCGTCTACACGGTGATCCTGCTCGTCGTGGGCGCGGTCCTGTTCCGCAACCGCGACGCTTAGCGGGCAGGGGATCACAAGGGCAGGACCACGGCCAGCTGCCTGGACTGGGCGACCAGGGTGCCGGCCGAGTCCCAGATCTCGAAGTCTTCCTCGTGGTAGCCGCCGCTGACGAAGCGGGTGGTCGCCCGGCAGGCCAGCCAGCCGGGCGCGGGGTGGGCGCGCAGGTGGACGGTGAGCTGGACGGTGGTGGAGGTCGCGCCGAGCTCGAGCACCGGCGGCGCGGTCGAGTCGACCAGCAGCGGCAACGCGAGGACATCAGCGTCCCGGCCGTCGGCGAACCGCATCCAGAACTGGCTCGACGGACGGCCCGTCGGCCGGCCGTGAAACCAGCCGGGCAGTTCGGCGGACCGGAACTCGACGCGCTCGGTGATGCTCGCCTGGCCCAGCGAGCCGAACGAGCCAGCCGGGACGCCAACGCAATCCGCAGGCGGCGGCAGGTCGGGAGGCGCGCCGTCGAGGAACACCGGTCCGTCCTGCCCGAGCCTGGCGAAGGCGGCCGTGGCGCGGACGACGTCCTTGCCGTCCTGCGTCAGGACCGATTCACCGAACGCCGTGGTCCGGCCGCTGCGCACCACTGACGTGCGGATGGCGGCCGGACCGGCCGTGCCCGGCCGCAGGAAGAAGCCGGACACCACGATCGGGTCGGGAAACGGCATGCTCAGCGCGAGCGCCCGCGTGCAGGTGGCGAGCATGTAGCCGCCGTTCACCCCGACCCCGAGCCCGGCCCACCGGCCGGTCAGCACCGCCCGGTACTCCCCGTCAGGACCGGCCACCTCCACCCGGCTGTCCACGTCGAAGGCGTAATCACCCATCAGGCCAGCCCCATTAGGGCAGCGTCAGGATCTCGTGGCCGTCCTCGGTGACGAGGATCGTGTGCTCGAACTGCGCGGTGCGCCTGCGGTCCTTGGTCACCGCCGTCCAGCCGTCCGGCCAGATGTCGTAGTCGATCGTGCCGAGGGTGAGCATCGGCTCGATGGTGAACGTCATCCCCGGTTCCATGATCACGTTGTTGTACGGGTCGTCATAGTGCGGCACGATCAGTCCCGAATGGAACGTCCGGCCGATCCCGTGCCCGGTGAAGTCTCGCACCACCCCGTAGCCGAACCGCCGCGCGTACGACTCGATCACCCGGCCGACAGCGTTCAGCGGGCGGCCCGGGGCCACCGCGCGGATGCCGCGCATCATCGCCTCGTGCGTGCGCTCCACCAGCAGCCGTGATTCCTCGTCCACCTCGCCAGCGCAGAAGGTGGCGTTGGTGTCACCGTGCACCCCGCCGATGTACGCGGTGATGTCAATGTTGACGATGTCGCCGTCATTGATCAATGTGTCGTCAGGGATTCCGTGGCAGATTACTTCGTTCAGCGACGTGCACAGCGACTTCGGGTACCCGCGGTATCCGAGCGTGCTCGGGTAAGCGCCGTGACTGACGAGGAAGTCATGGCCTATCTGATCCAGGTAATCCGTCGTGACGCCGGGGGCCACGTGCGCCCCGACCTCGGCCAGCGCCTGGGCGGCCAGCTTGCCCGCGACCCGCATCCGCGCGATGATCTCCGGCGCCTTGACGTCGGGTTCCCCGGTCTTGGGACGCTTTTTGCCCACGTACTCCGGCCGCGTGATCTCCGCGGGGACCTGGCGGGTGGGTGAAAGCCGGCCCGGATGAAGCATTGTCGCCATGCTTTGCGAGTCTAATGTGCATGGAGAACGAGAAGCGATGGTGGTTCTGTCTCAAGCATCACACCGTGGAGGATGACGACGGTCCCTGCCCGGGTAAGGACCGGCTCGGCCCGTATCCCACCCGGGAGGCGGCCAGCCGCGCGCTGGAAACGGTGCAGCGGCGAAACGAGGAATGGGACGCGCAAGACTAGACGCGCAAGATTAGGTGTCACGCGCTATTAGGCTGGTGGCGTGAGCGATGAACTGCCGGCCGTGGCCGAGGCCCGGATGGCCGAAATCCGGCGCAGCGGCACCTGGGGTTCGGCGCTGACTTCCGACGAGTTCGCGGTGATCCGCAGCGTCGGCTTCGAGCCGGTCGGCCAGGTGCTCGGCGCCGCCGTCTATAACATCGGCTACACCGGCGGCTACAACTGCCCGGGCGCCTGGGGGTCCTGGGGGTACGGCATGCCGGCCCAGACCGTCACCCAGGTATCAAGCCGGGGCGGTTTCGGCTCGTTCGCCCCGCTGGTGCAGACGATGTACGACGCGCGGCACAAGGCCCTGGACCGGATGACGACCGAGTGCGAGGAACTCGGCGGGCACGGGGTGGTGGGCGTCTTGCTGACCATCGGCCCGTTCCCGTCTGGCGGCCTGGAGTTCAAGGCGATCGGCACCGCCATCCGGGCGCCCGGGGTGCCTCCCGTCTCCCAGTGGACACGCCGGAAGAAGCCGTTCACCTCCGACCTGTCCGGGCAGGACTTCACCAAGCTGATCATGAAGGGCTGGGTGCCCACCGGGCTCGCGCTCGGCATCTCGATCGGGTCCCGGCACGATGACTGGCTGACCGTCGGCCAGACCCGCTGGGGCGCGGGCAACGCCGAGGTCACCGGCTACACCGAACTCGTCAACGACGCCAGGCACGACGCACGGCAGCAGCTGGAACGCGACGTCGCGCGGCTCGGCGGCGAGGGCGTGGTGATCGCCACCATGGAGATGCGGGTGCGGGAACGGGAGTGCCCGGTTCAGGAAGGCCGCCGCGACCATATCGTGGAGGCGACCACGATCGGCACCGCGATCGCGAAATTCGCCCGCTCGGAACAGCAGCACAGCAAGCCGACGCTGGCCGTCATGTCGCTCGACCCGCAGCGTCGTCAGGCCGCCAGGATCCGGATTTAGGAGAGACCATGACCGAGCAGGGGAACATAGCGACGGAGCTGGATGCCGCGGGCGTCCCGCAGGATGCCATGCGCCGCCTCGCCGAGCTGCAGCCCGGCCGGCCCGGGTCGATCTTCACCTCCGACCTGTCTGTCAACGAGTTCTTGCTGGTCCGCGAGGTGGGGTTCCGGCCCCTCGGCCTGGTGCTCGGCAGCTCGATCTACCACGTCGGGCTGCAGGTGGGCCGGTGGGGCAGCAACCAGGAGCTCGACGTGCTGTCCCAGGCCATGTACCACGCGCGTGAGCTGGCTATGACCCGGATGGAGGCCGAAGCGGACGCGCTGCGCGCCGACGGCATCGTCGGCGTCCGGCTCGACGTGGAGATGAAGGAGTTCGGCGCGGACATCGCCGAGTTCATCGCGGTCGGCACGGCGGTCAAGGCGGAAGAAGGCGCAGGCGGCGGCGGGGTCGACAACTGGCGCAACAACAAGAACCAGCCGTTCACCTCGGACCTGTCCGGCCAGGATTTCTGGACGCTGATCCGGGCCGGCTACGCGCCGCTCGGCATGGTCATGGGCTCGTGCGTGTACCACGTCGCGCACCAGAAGTTCGGCAGCAAGATCGGCAACATCGGCAAGAACGTGGAAATCGAGCAGTTCACCCAGGCCCTGTACGACGCCCGTGAGCTGGCCATGAGCCGGATGCAGGCCGAAGCAGAGGCGCTGCACGCGGAAGGCATCGTCGGCGTCCAGCTCCGCCAGCACAGCCACACCTGGGGCTCGCACACCACCGAGTTCTTCGCCATCGGCACGGCCGTGCGCCCGCTGCGCCCCGATCACATCATCGAGCGTCCGACCATGGTCCTGACCCTGGACGCCTGAGCCCGCCAGGAAGCTATCACGTAAATTCGCCGTCTCTACAAGACGCCGAACTTACGTGGTAATCGAGTTCTCACCTGGTGGGACCGCTTACTACGTCGAGGAGGCGGGCTACGCGGTCCCGCAGGCCCCGCACGCCGGGGCGGTAACGCTGGTAGCCCGCCATCCCGGACCGGGCCATCCTGGCCCGGGTCATCCCCGGCTGGGGGATGCGGGCATCGGCGCTGGCCACGCCGAACTCCCCGCGCTGGAAGCGCTCGGCCGCCCCGATTTCGCCGACCGCCGAGCTGATCAGGTGCTGGGCCCCGCCGAACGACACCGCGTCGAAACCCGGCCGGATCGCCATCGACTCGTGAGCCAGCGCGTCAAGCTCCGGATCGCCCTGGTCGAGCGCGAAGATCGTGGCTCCGGTCCGCCGCGCGTCGTCGACGCGCTCGAGCAGCGGGACCGGCGCGGTCGACGGCGACACGACGAAGAGCGTCTCGCCGCGCTGTGCCGCCTCCAGCCGTTCGAGACCGACCCGCAGGTGCGACGGCGCGCCCTCGGGGACCTGCCAGCGGACCAGCGTGGGCATCAGCTCGGGTATCCCGGACAGGCGGCTCTCCTCATCCAGGTGAGCGGTGAGGTGCCAGGGCTCCTCGTCGGGGGTGCCGACCAGCAGGAGCCCGCCTTGCGAACGGGTGGCCCGGCGCAGTCCCTGCGCGAATGCGCGAGTCCGCTCGAGCCATCCGGTCGGGGCTAGGAGCGCACGGAGAGTGGTCACCTGGTTCGCGTCCACGTATCTATGGTGCCCCGAAAAGCTCGTCCGCGCAGCCATATCCGTACGGACAGTGTTAGCCCGGGGGGACGACCCCCCGGAACCCCCCGCGACCGGGGGGACCCATCCCCCCAGACCCCCCTTGCGATCTGGCAGGATTCAGTCCATGACTGAGCGCGAAGCCCCGTCCGTCGACGGACTGCTGCCCGACAGCCAGGTGGTGGCGGCGTTTCACCATGTGTCCGCGGTCCTGCTGCTCGATCCCGCGGTCGAGACGATCGACCTGGACGTCCTCGTGCTCGGCGACGACCGCTACGCCACCGATCTGGTGCAGGCCCTGGCGGCGCGGATTCCCGGCGTGCGCGGCGTCTACGCGGGCCGCCTGCGCAACTGCGGTCAGGTCGAGGCCCTGACGGCCAACCTGGTCTCAATTAACCGCCGGTACAAGGCTCACGCCGGCCTGCGCATCACCGATATTTAATACCTTTATCCCGAACGGGCCGTGGTTCCCGCCACCCCGCACCTGCGAGTCACCCTGGGCGGGCGCGGCGAACCCGAGCCGCGGTTCCGGGCGAGGGAGGTGGCGGCTGACGTGGCCGAGAACCTGATTCTCCCGGTGCCGGAGCTCATGTCGGCCGTTTACCTCGTTCCCGTGGCGCTGTCCGCCCAGGCGGCGAAGGATCGCGCCAAGGCCGGGCTGTCCGCCCGGATGGCCAGCCCGGTGGGCGTCGCCGCGCGGATGATGCTGGACGCCGGCGCGGTGACTGTTCAGGCTGTGTCATCGTCTGTGCTGCCCCCGCTGCCTGACCGGCTGCAGGAATACCTGGGCGTAGGCCGGGAACTGGTCCGGGCCGTCGTGGAGGCCAGGGAGTTCGTCGTGGTCCGGGCCTCGTGCCCGCCGGGCTGGCCGCCGATGCACGAATGGGCCGGGCGGGCCTGCGCCGCCGTGCTGGCCGGCCAGGCGGGCGTCCCCCTGGTCGATACGGGCACGCCCAAGATCCTGGCCGCGGACGCGGCCCTGCGGACGCTGCCCGGTGCTGGTCCAGAAGACGCCAGGTTCAGGCTCGCCGACTGGATGCTGGTGTTCCAGTCGGCCGGGAGCGGGGGCCTGTGCATGACGACCAAGGGCCTGGGCCGGTTCGGCCTGCCCGAGCTGCAGGTCCGCAACGTGCCCCCGCAGCTGGGCAAGGCCTGGACCCGGGTGCTGACGGGCCTGGCCTCACGTCTGCTCGGCAGCTGGCTGCAGGGCCTACGATGCCCCCGTCAAGGAGGGCCCCGCGGTGGCCGTTCGGCTCACCTTCGATCCCAGCCCGCAGGACAACGCGGACAGCTTCCTGTCCGTCCAGCCGCCGGATGACTACCCGGCCTCGGCGGGGGAGTTCCTGGCCGGCGTGTGCGCGGCGCTGTTCGGCCAGCAAGAGCAGGAAATCCGGTACCTGGCGCCGTCCGACGAGATGGAGCGGGCCATGCGGGCCGCGCGGGAGACGCTGCCGGCCGCCCGCGCCCGGTTCCTGGCCGGTGACCTGCCGCCGCGAGCCCAGCTGATGATCAAGCACACGATATCGGTCCCGGGACAGGCCGAGTACCCGTGGGCGTACGTCACGTCATGGGCGGATCCGGACAGGGTCCTGGGCAGTTCGTCCGGTGACGCCACCCTGGATCTCGGCATCCGGGCAGGCCGCCCGATCGTCGCCGACGCCGGGGCCATCATCGACTGGGCGATCTGGATCGACGGCCAGGGCATCGTGGAAGGCGGCCTGACCAACGTAATCGCCCAAGGCCAGGATCCCGCCGCCCATGGTTAGCGAAGCATCCGGCAGGGAGCTTGTTCTTGAACGATCGTTCGTGTATAGGTCTTGATCCGGGTCTGGGCGTTCGGGCTGAACCATGCCGAGACCTACATGCGGAGCGGAAGCTTAAGACCAGGGTGGCGGAGACAAGCTCGATGACCGAATCGAAGCCGAAGCTGGTCAGGGCCAGCGAACCGGCGACGATGCCCGCCGTGACGGCCACGCCCGCCTCGACCAGCATCCACCCGACCGAGAACTGCTCCAGGCGGACCGCCCGGAGGGGAAGGCCGGGCACTGGCTCAGCGCCCGGCGCGCTCGCGGTACCCGTCAACTCGCGCCGCCGCCTATGGTCAGCAGCTCATCGGGCGCGTGATCGACCTGCAAGGTCGTGTGGTCCAGGGCGAACCGCTCGCACAAGAGCCGCTCCAGCTCGCGCCGGACCTGGTGACAGTCGGCCGGGGGCCGCACCAGCACGTGCGCGGACAGGGCCGGGAAGCCGCTGGTAATCAGCCAGACATGCACATCGTGGACCGAGGCTACACCAGGCTGGCTGCTTATCGCCGTGACGATCTCGCCGGGTGCATACCCTTCGGGTGCGCTTCCAGCAGGATCCGGCCGGTCTCGCGCAGCAGGCCCCACGCGGCGTGCAGCATGAGCCCGACCACGATCAGGGAGGCGATCGCGTCGGCCCGCTCGAAGCCCGTGACGATGATCACGATCCCCGCGGCCAGCGTGCCGATGAACCCGTACAGGTCGGTGACGATGTGCGCGAACGCGCCCCTGACGTTGATCGAGTCACGGTTAGCCTTCGCCATGACCCAGGTGGCGGCCACGTTCACGGCCACGCCCACGGCAGCGACGGCCACCACGATGCCGCCGGTCACCGGCAGGGGATGGATCAGGCGGCTGACCGCCTCGAAGGCGACCAGGGCGCTGATGACCAGCAACGTGATGCCGTTGGCCTGAGCCGACAAGACCTCGGCGCGCTTGAACCCGAAGGTCCACACGCCCGACGCGGGCCGCCGGGCCAGGCGCACCGCAACCAGGCTCGCACCCAGCGCGCCCGCATCGGTCAGCATGTGACCGGCATCTGCCAGCAGCGCCAGCGAATGCCCGACGAAGGCCATGACGACCTCGAAGACCAGGAAGCAGACGAGCAGCCCCAGCGCGACCGCGATGTAGCGGCTGTCGGAACTGGCGGTGACGCCGTGGCCGTGCTCCCCGGCCGCGCCGGGACGGCCGTGCTGGTGCGGCCCGGACTCCGGGTGATCAGCGTCGCAGTCAGTCACGCGTCCTCCCGTTCGGGGTGCAGCGCCCGCGTGTGCTGGGTGTGGGTGAGGGCCAGATCCAGGAGCATCCGGACATGGGCGTCATCGAGCCGGTAGTACATCATCCGGCCCTGACGCCGGGGTGAGGACACTATGCGGTGCGCCCGCAGCCAGCGCACCGCATGACTGGCCGCCGACTCGCTCATCCCAGCCGCCGCGGCCAGGTCGCAGACGCACATCTCGCCGCCTGCCAGCAGGGCCACCAGCAGCCGCAGCCGGTTCGGGTCACCCAGCAGCGCAAAGACATCCGCGGCTTGCTCAACGTCCTGATCCGAGGGCATCGCCTCCTGCACCGCAGCGACCCGCTCACGATCCACTACCCGGACGGCGCACGCATCAAGGCTCGCCACAATATCGGAACGATCGTTCATACGTGCTACTGTACCGCGATGCAGATCAGGCGCGCGGGCCGCGAATGCAGAACTTGACCCGCCACTGACCCGCCCGGCCCCGTAGCCCAGGGCGTGATAACGGGTGACCCGTCTACCGGTCCCCCGCCCTGGCGCCTCGAGGCGGGGGCTGGGGTCAGCTCAGCAGCATTCCACGTCGCAGCATGAGCCGTCGCAGGTGCAGTCGCCGCAGCATGGGCACATCGCCGTCACCTCCTTCCCGGTTGTGAAAGGCCGGGCGGCCACCAGGTCCCGGGCAGCGGGTCGGGGCAGTCGAGACCCGGCATAGCCGCCAGCATGCCGAGTAGCCCGGCCCGCAGCGCCGCCAGCCGCTCCATCTCCATCTCGATCTCGGCGACGTGGCGCCGCAGCAGCCTTCGGCCGGCTCGCACGCGCACACTCCGGTGTCGCGGATGGCGAGCAGCTCGCGGATCTCCGCCAGCCGCACCCCGAGCCGTTGCGCGCCCCGGATGAACAGCAGCCGGTCCACATCGTCCCGCCCGTACCGGCGATGCTCGCCTTCGGTCCGCTGCGGGACCGGTAGCAGGCCTTCCCGTTCGTAGTACCGGACCGTGTCGGCTCGCACTCCGGTCCGCGAGGCCAGCTGCCCGACTGTCAGCTGGCCGGTGACCTGGTCGACCCTCATGCCACGAACGCTAAACCCTGGACCGTATTCCAAGTTCAAGCCCGGATCTCCGCGCCTTACGTATTCGGACGGCTAGCGCCAGCTGCTAGTGACGGTCTGCATCAGGCCCGGGCGGTTCATCGGGCAGAACGCCCCTGGCTCGAGTACGGCGGGACGTTTACCGTCAGGACCCGTCGGCGGGCAGGCCGAAGGCGCTGGGGTGCAGCCAGCGGGCGAGTGCTACGACGGCTTCGGCGTTGCGGGGGCTGGGGATTACCTCGTCGTAGCTGAGGGCCAGGAAGCAGCGGTTCTTCACTGCCGTGAGGTTCCTGGTGATCTTGCTGGTCTCCAGGAACTGCTCTTTCTGCTGGGCTGTGGGGGTGCCGTAGTTGTTGATGATCATGCACTGGGGGTCTGCCCTGACGACCTGCTCCCAGGACACCGAGGTCCAGCTCTGCTTCAGGCCGGCGAAGATGTTGGTCCCGCCGGCCAGGCTGATGAGGGCGTTCGGCATCGCCAGCCCGGGGCCGGTGAACGGCGCGGCCTGGCCGCTGTCGTAGTCGAAGACCGTCACTGGCCTGAGCCCTGCGATCTTGGCCCGTACCGAGGCGACCTGAGCCTGCATCGCGCTGATCACCTGCTGGGCTTTCTTCCGCACATCGAAGATCGCGCCCAGGTTGCGCAGGTCCTGGTAGGTGTCGGTGATGCTGACTGAGTTCTTGCCTGGCTGCACGTGGGCGCAGGACTCGGTCAGCACGAGGGTCTTGATGCCGTAGGGCGCCAGGCCGGCCGGGGACAGGCTAGTGCCCATCCGCAGGCCGTAGTTCCAGCCGGCGAACAGGAAGCCCGGACGCAGGCCGACCAGCTCCTCCAGGGTGAAGTAGTTGGAGGAGACGTCGCGTACCTCGCGGAAGCCCGCCAGGTACTGCGCCGGTACCGGCATCCCGACGGGGCCGTCGCCGGTGACTCCGAAGGTGCCGGCCATGTGGGACTCGAGCCCGAGCGCCAGCATGTCTTCTGTGGTGTTGATGTCGTTAGAGACAGCTCGCGTGGGGGCCCGGTCATAGGTGACCGGCACTCCGCAGCTGGTCACGGCGACCGGGTAGCCGGCCGCCTTCGGCGGGGAGCCGGCCGAGGGAGCAGCAGGTCCGCCGCAGCCGCCAAGGACACTGCCGGTTATCAGCAGCGCTCCAGCGAGTCCGGTCATGCGGGAAACCCGGCCGCGGCTGGGACTGGGCCGGGGAGAGGACAAGAGCCGCACTGGCGTTCCTTTCAGTTACCGGTGCCGCCCGGCGGGACAGGTAGATATGCGCTGCCCGGGGAGGGCAGGTCTGCGCTGCGGGATCAGATGCGGGGTGCCGGTCTCGGGGTGCTCGATGACCAGGACGTCGGTGCCGTACGCGTGACGCACCGTGTCGGCGGTGATCACTGATTCGGGGGGGCCGCCTGCGATGAGCCGGCCGTCGGCGATCAGGTGGACGGTGTCGCAGAACAGGGCGGCCAGGCTGAGGTCGTGGATGGCGGCCAGCACCGTGATGCCGAGCGCGGAGACCAGCTCCAGGATCTCGACCTGGTACCGGATGTCGAGATGACTGGTGGGCTCGTCCAGGATCAGGTGGTCGGCTCCCTGGGCGATCGCCTGGGCGATCAGCACCCGCTGCTTCTCGCCTCCGGAGAGCGTGTTGAAGCCGCGGTGGGCCAGGTCCTCGCAGTTGGCCTGCTGGATGGCCTGGTGCACGATCGTCTGGTCGGTGTCGTCGTCCCGGCCGAAGGCCCGCTTATGCGGGGTGCGGCCGATCATGACCATCTCCAGGACGGTGAAGTCGAATTCGAGGGTGAATTCCTGCGCCACCACGGCGATCCGCCGGGCGGCGTCCCTGGGCCGCAGCGACAGCAGGTCTGCCCCGTCGAGGAGCACCCGTCCGGCGGCTGGCCGGTGCACCCGGTAGATGGCCTTGAGGATCGTCGACTTCCCGCTTCCGTTCGGCCCGAGCAGGCCGGCGAAGCTGCCGTCGGGGACGGTGAAACCGACGCCGGCGACGATCCGGCGGCCGGCGATGTCCACCGACACGTCTTGCAACTCCAGGCTCATCCCGATGCTCCGTACAGGTAGGGGCGGCGGCGGATGAGAAAGATCAGGGTCGGCGCGCCGATGAAGGCGGTGATGACGCCGATCGGCATCTCCTGCGGCGTCACGATGGTGCGGGCCAGCAGGTCGCCGAGCACCATGAACGACGCGCCGAACACCGCGCCGACCGGCAGGACCCGGCGGTGGTCGGATCCCACCATCAGGCGGACGATATGCGGGACGACCAGGCCCACGAACCCGATCACGCCGCTCACTGCCACTGCCACCCCCGCCATCAGCGAGGTGACGATGAACAAGTTGCGCCGCAGGCGGTGCACGTCAATTCCCAGCGCCGCGGCCGGCTCTGAGCCCATCGCCAGCGCGTTCAGGGAACGGCCCTGGGTCAGCAGGTAGCCAATGGCGACGGCAAGGGCGATAGCCGGGATGGGCAGCTGCGGCCAGGCAGCCAGGCCGAACGATCCCAGCAGCCAGAACAGCACCGACTGAGTGGCCTGCGGGTTGCCGCGGAAGATCAGGAAGCTGGTCACCGACTCGAAAAGAGCCGACAGCACCACCCCGCACAAGATGAGCTGAGTGGGCGCCAGCACCCGGCCCTTGCGTGACACGAGAAAGACGGCGGCCATCGCCCCGAGCGCCCCCACCACGCTGCCTACGGAGATCGCCCAGACGCCCAGCGAGGCGAAGGCCCCGAACAGCAGTACTGCTGTGGCGCCGACGCTCGCACCAGAGGAAACACCGAGCAGGAACGGATCGGCGAGAGCGTTGCGCACCAGCACCTGCACCACGGTCCCGGCGGTGGTCAGGGCCGCGCCGACCACCGCGGCGAGCAGGACCCGCGGGAGCCTGATCTGCCAGACGATCGCGTCGGCGACGCTGTAGCTGGGGTGGCCGGCCAGATGATCCGCGATCACCCCCCACACTGCTCCCGGGCTCAGCGGCACCGACCCGATGGCCACGCCCAGGGTCATGGTGAGCAAAAGGAGCGCGGTGCAGCCGATGAGGGCAACGGGAAGCGGAACGCGCCGGCGCGGCGCGGCCGGCCGGGACGGCGGGCGGGACTTAGCCGCCGCCTGTAGCGTCGCGCGCCGGGCTGCGTCTCGTGCCGCCGGGCCGGCTGCAGGCGATGGCCGGCCGCTGGCATCAGCCGCGGCAGCAGCGCCCGGATCGCCGCCGCTCACCTGTCACCCGCCATAGGGCACGCGGAGAAACGCGACGTCTGGGAATGTCCGGGCCACCTACGAACCGCCCTTCCTTCGAGGGCCATTTCGCCGACACACGGCCAGGCGACCGGGCTCGCCCCCGAAGGGGACCACCGTTGCGGGACAGCGCCGGGATCTCACCGGACTTCGCTGGGCTGAGCGCCACCCCGGAACTCGCCGGGGCAGAACGCAACCTATAGCAGGTGCCCGCCACCGGTCAAGCCTGATCACCTGATCACATGTCTAGCCGACCTCTGGCAGACTGTCCGCATGCACCTGGTTCCCGTGGACCGCGCCGAGCGCCGGATCATCGACCCAGAGAAGGTCTGCCAGGCCATCGAAGGCTTGGGCGACCCGGCGGACACACAGGCCTGGGCGCAGCGGTTCGCTGTCCTCAGTGACCCCACCCGCCTGCGCCTGCTGCTCTGCATCAAAGCCGTCGGCCCGGTCAGCGTCTCCGACCTCGCCGTCGCAGCAGACCTCAACGACGCCACCGTCTCCCAGACCCTGCGGTTCCTGCGCGCCAGCCAGACCGTCACCACCGAGCGCGACGGCAAGGTGATCCGCTACCAGCTGCACGACGCGGTCATCGGGGAACTGCTCGACCGAGCCATCTCGCTTCGCTAAACCCTCCAAGGCGGCCCCGGAGGGCGCCCTTTCGTCACTGTGCGCGCCCATCAGGGCCGCGCGGAACTGTCGGCCATTACCGGGCAGCTCGGAGGCGATCACACAAAGTACCGCGCCTGCCCCGCCAGACCGGAATACACATCCCACAAAATACGCAAGGGGCCACCTAAGTTACTTTTCGGTCACTTCACCCGTGATGAGTTCGTCCTTAACGGCGCCCCCTTCGGCGCCGGAAGCCTGCTGTTCCAGGCCGTCCTGCTCCTCAGCTTCCCCACCGCCCTGGCCCTCTTCGGCCTGACCGCGCTGGCAGCCGCCCTCGCCGTCCCGCTGTTCGCCACAGAGCGGCCCCACTCGGCGGGCAGTCCGCCGCCCGGGCTGACCCCCTGTCCCCCGCCGTTGAGGGTGGCCATTGGGGCAGGGGTAGGCGCCGTTGACGGTGTCGTTTTGATGTGATTCGGCGGGTTGGGGTGCGGGGTGTGGTGGACGGCGTCACTGTGGCTATGTCGGTGATCGGGGTTCCCCTGATGGACATCCTGAGCGTCCGAGAACACCCCCTTCCGGCCCGGCAGCCGACCGGAAGTGCTGGAACAAGAGCACCGGCGTGCCGGCGGCCAGCCGGTCAAGATCGCGGGCGAGCCACTGCAGGCCCGTCCGCAGTGGCCGGGCTCAAGCAGCGCCTGCGCCGGGTCGAACCCGATGAAGTGGATGCCGCCCGCGTCGAACGAATACGGCGCCGGGCCGAAATGCTCCCGGTAAAGCCCTTTGGCCGTGGAGTCCCACCGCACGTCATGGTTTCCCTGCACGCGCCGGACCCGGCCGCGCAGCGCGGCCGGCACCGCCTGCTGGTACAGGTCGTATTCGTCCGGCAGGCCGGTGTCGGTGATATCGCCGCAGTGCAGGACGAAGTCGGGCGCGAGCCGGGCGATGGCGGCGTACACCCGGCTCAGCCTCGCCGCGGAAACGGCACGCGCCACGCCGACGTGCGTATCGGTAACCATGGCGAACCGCAGCGGCCCGGCGAATCCCGCGGTCACCATCACCCCACGTTATCCAAGGTCAGGTCGGTCACTGAAGCGGCTGTCCGTGGTCTTCACCGAGACATCATCTGCACGCAACGGTGTGTCCAGCGCGCGGCCGGCCGAGGCAGCCACGATGTGGTGCCAGCCGGGGAGGAAACGATGCCGCCGACGAAGAAGAACAAGAAGAGCAACCGGCGCGGGACCGCTGCGGCCAGGACGGCTCGGGCGCGGGCCCGGCACGACGGCAACCAGGCCGCAGCGGCGGGCGTGCCGCCCGGCCTGCTGTCGGCCAGGAACGCGCTGCCGGACCTGATGCCGGCCAAGAACTTGCCGCCCGGGCTCCCGCTGGAAGCGGGCGAGTACGCCAAGCTCGTCCCGGCGATGGGCGGGCCGGCCGGCCTGGCCCGGGCGCGGGACAAGACGGCCGGGGAGGAAGGCGCAGGGCCCGAGACGCCGCCCGCCGGAACGTCGGACGGCCTGCCCGCATGGGCCGCGAAGGCCATCGAAGAGCTGCTGACCGTGACCTACTGGCTCGACCCCGGCGAGGACGGCGACCCGTTCAGCGCCACGATCCGCTTCTCCGGCCGCCGGGCCGAGGTGGCCGGGAAACCCGAGCCTGGCGATACCTTCTCGCAGGAGGAGACCGTCGAGGGGATCGTCCCGGAAGCGGGTCGGTGGCGATCACCGCGGAAGTCCGCGGCATCAGCCCGGGCCAGTGGACCGTGACCGCGCGGCCGGTCGCGCGGGCCGGCCGGGCCTCTCCGCCGCCCGGCGGGAACGCGGCAGGCGCGGGTGCCATGGCCACGGCGCATGGTAATCCCGGCTGGACCCGGGGCGACGGTCCATACCTCGTCGCTGCTGCGCGCCAAGGTGCCGGGGATCATCCGGTTCGCCTACGCGAGCCTGGTTTCCCTCGGCGTACTAGCCGGGCTGGGCCTGGAAGCGCTGCTTCTGGCCCACGGCCATTACTCCGCGTTCCGCCCCACGGTGTTCTCGGCGCTCGCGATCGTGGCGGGCGTGATCGGCGGGAAGGCCTGGTATGTCGCGGTGCACCGTGGCCGGAAGTTCGACGGCTGGTGCATCCAGGGATTCGTGGCCGGCGCGGCTGCTGTCGTCGCCGCGGCGGCGTTCGCCGGTCCGGGCCTCCCGTCCGGGGCTTACCTGGGGGTGGCCGCGCCCGCCCTGCTGATGCTGGCTGTCGTCCTGCTCACCGGGCTCCCGCGGTCGGGTCCGGTGGCCGTCGCCGGACTGGCTGCCTACACCCTGAGCAGGCAGTTCATCCTCGGCCTACGAGCCGAGCCACGGCAGTGGCGGTACGGGCGCCGGGTCACCGCCGCGGCCGCGGTCATCGCGCTGATCATGAGCGCCGTCCTGCTCGCACGAGGCTAGGCCCCCGAGGAAGGACGGAGTGACAAGCCTGCTTGACAGGCACCAGATCGCTATAGGTGGCCTCGCCAACGCGCTCGCCGTTCCTATCGAGCCCGAACACGCCCGGGCGCAGACGTACGGATGACCAAAAATCATTATCCCGAACGAGCCTGGTGCTTCGCCCTGCCATCAGGTCTTGTGCAGGGTAGCCGTGTTTTGCTCGATGTTGTCCGTCCAGCGGTAGGCCAGGTTTGCGCCGTGGTGCGTCAACGTCACGGTCCCGGCGACGCACTGCGCGGTCTGGGGCTCGCTGAAGGTGAGCACCGTGGCCGTTTCGTTCGTCAAGGTCAGTGTGTTGACGCAGCTCTGGTTGTTCTCGTGGGCGGTCCTCGCGCCGGCCACGAGCGTGAAGGTGATGCTGTTCGCCAGCCCGAAGCCGGGTGTCCCGATGGCGGCCATCGTCGCCGTACCGGTCCAGTTGCCCGCGAATGCCGAGGGGATCGTTGCCCCCGTTGCCTGCGCTGTTACGGACGCCGCACTGCTGCTGGTGGTGCTTGCGGCACTGCTGGTGGTGTTTGCGGCACTGCCGGTGTGGCCTGCGGCGGAGGTGTTCCCGGTGCCGGCCGGAGGACTGGCGGCCGGTCCCCGGGTCAGGAGCAGGACGCCAAAGACGATGAGGGCGATCACGGCGGCACCGCCGACGGCCAAGACCGGGCCCCGCCGGGACCACACCGATGCCGTGCCGGGCCGCGATGGCGGGGCCGACCCGGGTCCGGAGATCGTGGGTTCGGCCGTCACAGGCACCGAGTCGGTGCGAGATGCCCGGTCGGCGCGGGTCGCCGGGGCCCGTTGCGCCGACGGATCGACGAGGCGGAGCAGGACATCACGAGCAGTCGGCCGCCGGCCCGGATCTTTGTCCAGGCACTCGCGGACAACCGGTTGCAGCGACGGCGGCAGGCCGCTCACGTCCGGCTCGTCATACAGGATCCGGTGCATGACGGCCGGCACGGTGTCGGCACTGAACGCCGATCGGCCGGTGGCGGCGAAGATCATGGTCACCGCCCACGCGAAGACGTCGACGGCACTGGTCGGCCGCGCGCCGGCTAGCTGCTCGGGAGCGACGTAGGAAGGGGTCCCGATGAACCCGCTCGTGATCGTCGCAGCGTCGATAAGACGGGCGATGCCGAAGTCGACGACGCGGGCGCCGTCGGGGCCGAGCAGCACGTTGGCCGGCTTGAAGTCGCGATGCACCACCCCCGCACCGTGTATCGCGGTCAGCGCGGTGGCCGTCCCCACCGCGAGGCGCTGCAGATCGCCCTCGGTCAGGGGACCTTGGGTATCTACGCGTTCCTGGAGCGAGGGGCCGTCGATGAACTCGCTGACGATGAAGCGCCGATCGCCCTCCGCCGACGCCTCGATGATGCCGGCGGTTACGAACGGCTGAACCTGGTGAACCGCGTCGAGCTCGCGGGCCAGCCGCTCGAGGACCGTGGCATCGACGCTCGACCGCAGCACCTTGACGGCGACCCGCTCTTCCCCCGGGCCAGTGCCACGGCCGAGGTAGACGATACCCTGGCCGCCCTCGCCGAGCCGTGCCAGGAGCTCGAAACGGCCCAGGCTCAGGGGATCGCCAGGCTCCAGCGGTTTCGACGGCATGACTTTCTCTCCGGGCTCGCTCAGCAGCTACGCTAACGCTGCCGCAATTCCGGTTGTCCCGCAACGCAGACCCCGGATCCGGGCGATGCCGTTACCGCCGCTGGACGGTCTGCTAGCGGGCGGAGTGATGAGCGCTGCGGCGGCCCAACGGCGCGTACGACCCGGCCCGGCGCCGACTGGGGCGCGGCTGCGCAGCACACCGCTCACCGGCGACACAGCACCCTGCTGGCGGCACGCCGGCCTGACGCCGGTGAGCGGTGTCGTGTCCCGGCCGCCCGGCCGCACCGGCGGTGGCCAGGACAGCCACGGTCAGCAGAACTCCGAGGACGGCGGTGGCCGTGTCGGGGACGGTGTACGGGCTGCGGAAACCGGACACGGCCGCCTGCGGGGCCGAAACGGCGCCGATCAGCAGTGCTGCCCAGCATGCCCAGCGGCTGCCCGCCTGGCATCCTCGCGCGGTCTGCAAGGTCAGTGCGGCCGCGCCCAGCCCGGCCGCCGCCAGCCCGGCGGCCGGCGCCGGGTGGCGCGCTGCCGTCAGGACCAGACCGCACCGGGTCAGGTCCAGGGCTGCCGCGGTGAGCAGCATCATGGCGACCAGGCCCCGCCCGAGCCGGTGCTCTGCGGCAGGTGCCGTCATCTCGCCATCGGCATCGGCGGCCGCGATGTCCCAGGGCAGGCGGTTGTCCATCAGCACGCGATCGCGTCGTGTTCTTGAAGCTGCTGGCGCAATGCATCCAGCGCGTAGTGCAGCCGTGATCTGGCCGTGCCGTGCGGTATGCCGAGCTCGCGGGCGACCGCCGCCATGGTTCCGCCCCGGTAGAAGGTTTCCACGAGCACTTTCTGGTGTGCCGGCGACAGGTGCTGGAGTGCGGCCGAAACGATCTGCCGGTCCAGGACCTCGTCCAATCCAGAATCGATCGCGATCTCCCCGGCAGGCTGCCCCGGCACGGTCATCGGCCGCGCCCGGGCGGCCCGGTTGGCGTCGATCAGCAAGTTGCGCGCGACCCGGAACAGCCATGGCCGGACTGGCCGGTCATCGGCGCTCAGCTGGGGCAGGTGACGCCAGGCCCGGATGAAGGTTTCCTGAACGATGTCATCCGCGCTCGCCCGGTCCGGGCAGAACTGCTCGACATAACCGTGCAGGGCCCTGGCGTAGTGCGAGTACAGCTGGCGGATCGCGGCATCGGGGTCGCCGGGCAGCGTGCTCCCGGAAGCGTGCGTGTTGGCGGACATACCTACTAATACGGTTAGTAGGGACGTTGTGTTCACCGTAGCCGCTTCGGTCGCGGCGGGAGGCGCCTGCAGCGGTCGGGCCTTCTCCGGAGACTTCCCCGAGCCAGCGAGGCCGCCGCTGAGCAGGCAAGCCCCCGAACGCCTCCGGCGAGCTCCCGGCCGGTCGGCGGCGTCGAGGTGGTCGGCCGAGAAAGATGAGACACTGCCTGAACCGCTGGCTTACTCTATGCGTGATAGTAGGTAACGGTGGCGCCCCGTCGGCGTGGCCATATCCGGGAGCAAGGATGCGACGTTTCGGTGAACTGGAAGCTGTGATCATGGACCGGCTGTGGGAGTGGGGCCGGCCGGCGCTGGTCCGCGAGGTAGTCGATGATCTGCGTGACGACCGGGGCCTGGCCTACACCACCGTGATGACGGTGATGGAGAACCTGTACCGCAAGGGGTGGCTGCGGCGGGAGCGGGACGGCCGGGCCTGGCGCTATGAGCCCACCGGCTCCCGGTCCAGCTACACCGCGGCGCTGATGAACGACGCCCTGGCCACCAGCTCAGACCGGCGCACGGCGCTCGCGCACTTCGCGCTCCAGATGAGCCCGCACGACGCTGCGCTGCTGCGCGAGGCGCTCAACCAGGCGCTCGGCGAGCCGGAGGCCGGTGAGTCCCGGTGACCGTCGCCGCGGTGCTGCTGGCCTACGCGGCCTGTGTCGGCATGCTGGGCTCCAGGTTCCTCGGCCGGGCCGGGTGGACGGCCCGGGCGCCGCTGCTGGCCATCGTCACCTACCTGACCGCCATATGGTCGGTCATCGCCGCGCTCGGGCTGGCCGGCCTCACGCTGTCCGTTCATGCCACCGCCCTCGGAGGAGGGCTGAGTCACCTGATCGGGGCTTGCGTGCACCGGCTTCGCGCCACCTACGGCACACCGGGCGGCGCCACCGTGGCCGGGCTCGGTCTCACCCTGGCGGGCGCCGTCGTAGCTCGCACCGCGCTCACGGCCACGACTTATCTCCGCGCCGCCGGCCGGCAGGCGCTGCGACACGCGCAGACCGCGCGGCTGGTCGGCCAGCACGAGCCTGTCCTGGGGGCCGTGCTGGTGGAGCATTCCCAGCCGGCCGCCTACTGCGTCGCCGGCCGGCATCCCACCGTGATCCTGACCACCGCCGCGGTGCAGACGCTCGATCCCGGCCAGCTGGACGCGGTCCTGGCGCACGAGCGGGCCCACCTGACCGGCCGTCACCACCGGCTGCTGGGCCTAGCGCGGATCGGCCGCCAGGTGCTCCCGTTCCTGCCGCTGATGCGGGATGCCGACGAGCACGTAGCCCGGCTGGTCGAGCTGCACGCCGACGATACGGCCACCCGAGCCCGCGATCCGCGGCTGCTCGCCACGGCCCTCGTGGTCCTCGCCACCGCCGCCAGTCCCGCGCCTGCCCTCGCCGCGGGTGCCACCGACTCGGTGCTGCGGATACGCCGGCTCCTAGGTCCTCGCGAGCCGCTGGGTCGTGCACGCCGTCAGCTGGTTCGCGCCACCGCCGCGGCGCTCGCCCTGACCCCGGTCCTGCTGGCCCTGACCCCGGCCGTGCTTGCCCTCGTACTAGGACGGCTACCAGCCGCCTAGCGTGGCCGGCCGCCAGCAATGAACAACCTCCCGGCGAGCGCCGTGTTGTCAGATATGAGGATCCATCGCCGGCACGGCCTGTCCGGCCCGCCCGCCGGGCAGCATGACGTCACGACAGACACCCCGGTCCGACGCTTCGGCTGGCGGCCGCGCCGCGGGAACCGCGGGAACGCCCAGCGGGCGCCAGGAACGGACACCGCCCGCGGCCCGACTGCGGCCGTGCAGGCCTCGCCCGGCGAGACCGTGGCCGCCGCCATGCAGCTGGCGATCGCGCTGCTCACCGCGGGCCTGGACTCAGCCGAGCTGGAAGCGTGGGCGGCGGACGCGCTCACTCCGGATGACGCGGACGGCCTGGCTAACTTGATGATCGGCTTGCACGTGGTTTCCGCGCTGCTGCTGAACGAGTTGCATGAGGCGACGGGAGAGCCCTCGGCAGCCATCTTGCAAAAACTGGCGATCCTGGCGGAATACCGGCGGGGGACACCCTCTACCGGCTAGCCGGAGTTTCCGGGATAAGTTGATCTTGCTCTTGTTTCCGCTGGTCAGCGGGTGCGCCGGGCGTGGTTGGGCGTATTACCCACGTCAGCGCCTGGGCGCGTAGCGGTCGAGGCCGAAGATCTCGGTGAGCTTGTGGCGTGGTTGGGCGTATTACCCACGTCAGCGCCTGGGCGCGTAGCGGTCGAGGCCGAAGATCTCGGTGAGCTTGTCCTGGACCGGGGTGGTGTCGGTGAGCATGCGGTGGGCGCGGGGCCGGCCCCGCCCGGCCTGGTAGAGCAGGACGGTCTCGCCGATCCCGGCGAGTTCGCCGAGCAGTTCGCGGACCGACAGGTCCAGTCCGGCCCGGCGGGCTTTCAGCCGCATCAGGTGGGCGATCTGGAGGGCGAGCACGCAGGTGAAGACGTGGACGCGGATGTTGTGCTCGGTCCAGTGGTGCATCGGGGAGAAGGACACCACGTGCGGGTCTTTGAGCTGGCGGAAGGAGGATTCGGCCTCGGACTGGGATCGGTACCCGGCGATGACCTCGGCGGCGGGCCAGTCGTCGTGGCTGGTGATCAGCACGTGCTTGCCGAAGATTTCTTCTTCCAGGGCGGCGCGGGCGGCCTGGTCGATGCTCCAGGTCAGGCGCAGGTCGCGGGGCTGCTCCCCGTCAAGCTGCCAGGTGATGACGCGGCGGACCCAGGGCTTGCCGGTGATGGAGGCGATCTCGGCTTCGACCTTCTCGCGCGGGCGGCGGGTCTTGCCGCGGGCCAGGGTGGCGGCCAGCTCGTCCAGCTTGCGGCCCGTTTTCGCCAGGGTGGTGCCGTCGAACCCGCGGGCCTGCGCCTGGTGGAGCTCGGGTGAGTGGGTCAGGATCGCCCGGCGCTCAGCGCCGTAGACCTCCCGCCGGGTGTCGTAGGCGGTCAGGCCGCCGAACCGGTCCTGGTCCGCGACGGCGCGGACGCCGGCGGGCAGGCTGGTCAGGTCCGGGCAATCGCTGGCGGGAACCGACCCGATGTAGTGCAGGCCGGTGCCGGCCAGGTAGGCGAAGTTGTCTCCGGAGTTCTGCCCGGCGTCGAAGACGACGGTCATCTCCGCCGCGGGCTGCTGCCCGGCGGCGGCGCAGATCGCCAGGTGCGAGGCGCGGAGCTGGCCGATCAGGGCGGGGAACTGGGTGACGTCGGGCTTGTCGCCGGGGTAGGCGCGCCAGGCCAGCGGGATCCCCCCGTCCCGGGTGACCACCAGGCCCAGGCCGACCAGCCGCAGGTCGGAGCGTTTCTGCTTGGCCTTGCCCCGCTGCGCGATGGGAGCCTTGCCGTTGCTGGTGTCGATGAAGGTCGCGAAATTTGTCATGTCCAGCGCCACCGACGAGCAGTCCAGCCCGGACTCCCCGACGATCCGCAGCGCGATCCGGCGGCTGATCTCCTCCAGCGCCTCCAGCGGCACCGCATGCATCGCGTCCCAGAAACGCCGGTGATCCAGCACCGAGGCCGGGATCTTGGTGAACCGGGGCGCCGCCGTCCTGGCCCACCAGTCGGCGAAGCCCCGCTTGGAGCACGGGTCGGCCAGCCGGTTCAGCGCCGCCAGCGCCAGGTAGGTCCCCATGGACGCGCCCGCGTCCGCGCGCCGCGCCCCGGCCGCCTGGTCGATGATCGCGGCCACGCCGAGGTCTTCGAGCAGGCCCCAGGCGGCGGCGACCGCGCCGAAGTCCTTGTGCTGGATCCGGTCCGGCAGCCCCAGCCCGCCGCCGCGCATCGCCGCGGCCAGTTCTTCGGCAGTGCCCAGGTATTCCTGGGACACGATCCGGGGCTTGCCGCCGACACGGGCCGACTCCACCAGGTAGTAGTAGGTGGCCTCGCCGCGCTTCTTACCCACTATCGATGCCATATATGGGTAATACCTTATCAGACGCGCCAGGCTACCGCCAACACGCTGTTTGCCCAGGCAAGGCCGCCGGAACCCGCCGCCTCAGCGGACCATGATCAACTTATCCCGGAAACTCCGGCTAGGAACGTGCTGAAAAAGCCAGTTCTTGGGACTCTGCGCGCCGGGTCCCGCTCCTGGGCAGCGCCTGTGGTCAGCCCGGTTCGCGCTGAGGTCCGGCCCCCGCATAACCTCCGGGTGCCCGGGCCGCAGCCAGCTG
>WNFD01002573.1_pt1 | contig 27114 bp, 19 predicted proteins | sample 5400491 | NCBI WGS metagenome assembly WNFD01 (sample SAMN13153343, study PRJNA577476) | soil metagenome | isolation source: 120 cm saprolite under Douglas fir tree site 2 hole 2 replicate 2 | place: USA:California | collected 2015-04-18
GGATTACCAGCGGCTCCATCGCCGATATCGCCGTCGTGTGGGCCAAATGCGAAGACGAAAAAATTCGCGGTTTCCTGGTGGAAAAAGGCACGCCCGGCTTCAAAGCTTGGGACGTCCACGGCAAATGGTCGCTGCGCGCCTCGGTAACCTCCGGCTTGTCTTTCTCCGACTGCGAAATCCCCGCGGGAAATTTACTGCCCAACGTTGTGGGCCTGAAAGGCCCGCTCGGCTGCCTCAACCAAGCCCGCTACGGCATCGGCTGGGGCGCCCTCGGCGCGGCCATGGCCTGCTACGACACCGCGCTGCAATACGCCAAAACGCGCAGGCAATTTGCCAACAAACCCATCGCTTCGCACCAGCTCGTGCAGGAAAAACTGGCCTGGATGATCACCGAAATCGTGAAGGGGCAACTCCTCGCCCTCCACGTCGGCCGCCTGAAAGACAAAAACAAGGTCGATCCGTCGCATATCTCCATGCTGAAGATGAACAATGTCGCCATCGCTCTCGACACCGCGCGCAAAGCCCGCGACATTCTCGGCGCCAACGGCATCGTCGACGACTACCCCATCATGCGCCACATGAACAACCTCGAGAGCGTCTCCACTTACGAAGGCACCAACGACATCCACAAGCTCGTAATCGGCGAGCGCATCACCGGCATCCCCGCCTTCGTTTAGATGACTCTCCCAACAATGGATTTCTCGAAATCCGCAGCGCCAATTCCTGTATCTTGTAGGGGCGCAGCACTGCTGCGCCCCTTTTGGAGCAAATCAATGCGTCTTGGCCACAACCGTTTTTCATTGTTTTTCTGTATCGCGCTCTTTCTGCTGATTCCCTTTGCGTCGTTCTCTTCACACGCCCAGCGCAAAGCCCCTCCTGATCCCGCGCGCCCTAAAATCCGCGCCATCACCGCCTTCATCAACCTCGATCGCACTCAATATCAACAACAAATCGCCGACGCCATGACCATGCTCAAGCGCGCCCGCACCATCTTCGAATCCCGCGACTACGAAGTCGAAACTATTCGCATCTCCACGCAACCCTTCGCCGAGTACACCAAGGGACTCACCTCCGAGCAAGCTCTGGCGTTTTTCAAAAACTACGACGCACTCGCCACGCAAGACAAATTCGCCGCCTCCATCGGCCCGGCCATGTTCCATGCCGACGACCCCGAATCGCAGGCCGACCTCCTGGTCGACGTCTTCAAGAACACAAAGTCCATCAACGCCAGCCTGGTCGTCGCTGATGAAAACGGCGTGCGCTGGCCCTCCGTGGGCGCAGCGGCTCGCGCCATGCAAAAGCTTTCGGCCACCGAGCACAGCCAGGCCAATTTCAGTTTCTCCGCGATTGCTCTGGTGCCTCCTCTGACGCCCTTCTTCCCCGGCTCCTACCACACCGGCTTCGGCCACCAGTTCGCTATCGCCCTCGAATCCGCCAACACCGTAGCCGCCGCCTTCCAAGGCGCACCAGATTTGGCCACCGCGCGCCGTCGGCTCACCGAGCGTTTGGGCAGCGATGCGTTTGCCGTCGAAGCCCTCGCCGGCCGCGTCGACCAGGACACCGGCTGGACCTACATGGGCATCGATCTCTCTCCCGCGCCCTTGAAGAATGTCTCGATTGCCGCAGCCCTCGAGACTCTAACGGGGCAGCCCATCGGTTCTCCCGGCACGCTGACCGGCGCCGCTACCATCACCGCCGCCATCCGCGACATTCAGGTGAAGCAGACCGGCTATTCCGGCCTGATGCTTCCAATCCTCGAAGATTCTCGCCTCGCCCAGCGCTGGAGCGAAGGCCGCATCTCTCTCGACGCCTTGCTGAGCTACAGCGCTGTCTGCGGCACCGGCCTCGACACCGTCCCGCTCCCCGGCGACATCACCGAGCAACAACTCGAGCTGATCATCGGAGACATGGCCAGCCTCGCCGTCAAATGGCACAAGCCCCTCTCCGCCAGGCTCCTGCCCGTTGCAGGGAAAAAAGCCGGCGACACGACCGAGTTCGACGATCCATTTCTAGTCAACGCCACGCTGCAGCCCATCGGCGGCAAGAACCAATGAGGAGAGACCTGTCGGCGTGCGCGTCCCGGGCTTCCTAAGACTCAATTCTTTTTTTGCTCCAGCTCCACCCACCGCGCATAAAGCTGATCGATCGTCCTCTGCGCCGCGTCCATTTCCATCGACGCCGCGTGCAGGCGTGCGCCGTCGCTCATAATCGCCACCTCCTGCAGCACATCATGTTTCGCCTGCAGTTCCCTCTCTGCGTCCGCGATGCGCTGCTCAATCGTTTCCAGTTCCCGCGCCTCTTTATACGAGAATTTTTTCTTGGTCAACGATGACTTGGGCGCATTTGCGATTCCGCTGGGGCTCTGCGTTTCGACGGACAGGTTGATTTTGCCGGCTGCCAGTCGCGAGCGCTGCCAAGCCTCCCATTGCGAGTAGTCGGCAAAACGTTCCGCGCCACCAAGGCCGTCAAGCCCCAACACGACGGTCGAGACTCGGTCGAGCATGTAGCGATCGTGTGTGACAAGCACCAAGGCGCCCCGGTATTCCAGAAGGCTCTCCTCCAGCACCTCCAACGTGGGGATATCCAGATCATTGGTGGGCTCGTCCAGCAGCAGGACGTCGGCCGGTTGCAGCATGAGCTGCGCGATCAACACGCGGGCGCGCTCGCCGCCAGAAAGCCGCCCGATGCGTTGATTCAAGTTTTCTCCCGTGAACAGGAATCGTGCCGCCCAAGCCGCCACGTGAATCACCCGGTCTTGATAGATGACCGAATCGCTGTCCGGCGCGAGCGCACGACGCAGCGTGATGTCCGGGTCCAGCTCCCGATTCTGGTCGAAGTACACGATGCGCAAGGACTCCGCTTGGCGCATGCTGCCCCGCGTGGGCTTCAGTTCGCCTTTTAGTAGCCGCAGCAACGTCGTCTTCCCGCTGCCATTTGGACCCACCAGCCCGACGCGCATCCCTGAGGTGATGATGAAATGAATATCGCCAAAAAGCGTGCGCTCGCCCATCGCATAACTCACGCCATCGAGCGTGAGCAATTGCTTGGTTTGCCGGTCGGAGGCGGAGAAATCGATTTTCGCGCTCGTGCTGCGCGTGCGCGCGTTCATTTCCGCCAGTTCACCGATCATTTCGTGCGCTTTATCGATCCGCGCTTTCGATTTCGTGGTCCGCGCTTTGGGACCCCGGCGCAGCCAATCGATTTCGGTATGCACTCGATTCTCCAGCGCCTCTTGCCGGTTTCGCTGCGCGTGGAGATAGAGCTCTTTGGCTTCCAGGAATGTGCTGTAGTTTCCCGAAACGCGCAGCGCCCCATCTTCATAGGCAGGGTTGAGTTCGACAATTTCGTTGGCCACGTTTTCCAGAAAATAGCGGTCGTGGCTCACCACCACGCTAGCGAATGTCGCATTCTGCAACAGCGTTTCCAGCCACTTGATACCGGCAAGATCCAGGTGGTTGGTCGGTTCGTCGAGAAGCAGAATGTCCGGCTTCTGCACCAGCGCCTCGACTATCGCCAGGCGCTTGCGCCAGCCGCCCGACAGCGCTGCCGCGTCGGCGTCGAGATCGGTAAAGCCAGCGCGTCCCAGGATTTCTGCAATGCGCGTTAGTCGTTCCGCGTTCGGGATTCTTGCTTGATCCAGCGCCTTGTCGATTACCGATCGAATCGTTTCGCCGCCCGCGAACTCCGATATCTGCAGCACGCAACGGACCCGCGTGCCTTTGCGGATCGCCACATCTCCGCTGTCCGGACTTACCCGGCCGTGCAGCATCTCCAGCAGCGTCGATTTGCCGGAACCGTTAGGCCCGATGACGCCGATGCGGTCCCCTTCCGACACCGTGAAAGAGATATCTCGAAATAGCGGAGCGGCCCCGTATCGTTTGGATAGTCCTTGTGCGCTGATGATCGGTGGCAAGTTGCTTGATGTTCTCCTGGAACCAGGGTCCGTTAAGAATACCAGTAGCCGCGATGGGATACGAAGCTGGTTGAATCCGCCCTCGGCGCTTGCGAGCGCAGCGCTGTGCTAAACTTGAGCTAGATGCACCCTGCGATTCCGCGCCTTCTTGAGCTCCAAACCATCGACCAGCACATTGCCGCGTTGCGCGCGGAGCTGGACGCTTTCCCCAAGCGCGTTCGCGAGGCCGACCTGAAACTGACCGGCGCGCGCAATGCCGTCACCGCCGCCCGCGAAGCCCACACCCACAGCCTTACCGAGCGCAAGAAATTCGAGCTCGACGTGCAGCAGTGGAAGGACCGTGCCAAGAAATATCGCGAGCAGAGCGGCGCGGTAAAAACCAACGAAGCCTACAAAGCGCTGCAGCACGAAATCACCAATGCCGAAGCGGAAGTCGCCAAAGCCGAAGACCGCCAGCTCGAAATCATGATGGCTGGGGAAGATTCCGAGCGCCGCTTGAAGTCCGCGGAAACCGCGCTCAAGCAAGCGGAGCAATCCATCGCCGCCGAACGTAAGGAGCTGCACACCCAGCACGCCGCAAAGAAAAAAGATCTGGACGCGGCACTCGCCGAGCGCGAGCCCGCCATCGCACCCATCCCCGAAGATTTGCGCGTTCTCTACGAGCGCATCGCCAAGCGCCACCACGGCGTAGCGCTTGCCGAAGCCCGCGACGGCCAGTGCCGCGGCTGCGGCATGCGCGTCCTGCCGCACATTCTCCAGCAACTCATCCAGGACGCCAACGATGAACTCTTTCGTTGCGAAAGCTGCGGGTTGATTCTGTATTCGCTCGAACCCATTCCCGCACCAAATCCGGAAACCGGCTCCGGCAGCGCCGCTTCCTCCGCATCCAGCTCGTCGTGATCTCCAAGCCCCCATCCGCAAATCGCGGCGCCAGACTTTTCGCCGATGCCGCCACCGAATCAAATGCGCCGACCGCCGCGTACCGCGCGAATATCGACGGCGGCTCGCGCGGCAATCCCGGCCCCGCCTCCTATGGCGTAGTAATTCGCGATCCGCGCGGCGAAGTCGTCGCCAAGCTCAAAAAATATATCGGCCGCATGACCAACAACGTCGCCGAATACTACGCCCTGATCGCCGCCCTCGATTACGCCCAGTCCCACGGCATCCGCGCCCTGCGCGTGGAAAGCGATTCCGAGCTGCTCGTCCGCCAGATGCGCGGCCAGTACAAAGTGAAAAGCGCGGAGCTCCGCCCGCTGTTCGAACGCGCCCGCAAAATGGCCCAATCCTTTGCTTCCTTCAAAATCGAGCACGTCTATCGCGAACAAAACGCCGAAGCCGACGCCCTCGCCAACCAAGCTCTGGACGAAACCTCAGGCGCACCAGCACGAACGAAGCCGGATGCCCCGGCAACAAAGCCGCAGCCTCCCCAGCCGCGCAAAGTCCGCGCTCACGTCCGCAATGGCGCGCTAGTCCCCATCGACCCCCTCGATTTACCCGAGGACTCAGAAGTAGAGATTCTGGTGCGCCCACTCGCGAAGAGCTGAGCGCAAGCCGCGCGCGCTGCGTCACGCGCAGGTGCTTTTTGGAGTGCGGCAGTCTTGTTTATCCTGAGTCTCGAAGGGCTGCCGCTTTCACAGCGCCAGTCCCACCCAGCTCCCGCAAATCGCTCGGTTCGCAGTGGGCTCATTCATAGCGCAGCGCATTCATGGGATCCACGCGCGAAGCGCGATACGCTGGAATGTAGCTGGCGACCAAAGCCACCACGGCCAAAAATCCTGCTGCGCTAAACAGCGTGAGCGGATCGTTGGCTTCCAATCCATACAGCAGCGAGTTGGCCCCTTTTGCCGCGGCCATGGCCAGCACTAGGCCTCCGCCAACACCCACGCCCAGCAGCGTCAGCGTTTGCCGCACGATGATGCGCACTACGCTTCCCGGACTCGCCCCCAAAGCCATGCGGATGCCGATTTCATTCTTGCGCGTGGCCACCATGTACGAAATCAAGCCGTATAGTCCGATCATTGCCAGCAGCGCCGCCAGCGCCCCAAAAAATCCGGACAGCACGGCCATCAGGCGCTCGCGGTTCAGGCCGTTCTCAATCTCCGTTTGGAAAACATGGAACTCCGTCTTGATTGCCGGACTTATCTGACCAATTTTTTCTTTCACTGCGGTAATCGCCACGGACGGAGGCGAAGAGAATCGTATGAACAGGACGGCCCAAGGACGCACGTCGGGAAACTGGTCGGCCGGGGCAAAAACCATCGGCGGGGCCGGTTCGCGCAGGTCGGTGTATTTTGTATCTTTAACAACCCCGACAATTTCATATTCTGTCTGCGGATAACCGCTCTCAGCGTTTGTGCGTATGGCTTTTCCGATTGCACTCATGCCAGCCAGATACCTGCGCACAAAGGCCTCGTTGACCACTGCTACGTGTGGAGATGTTTGGGTGTCACGGTCGTTGAACCCGCGCCCGGTCAGAAGAGGAATTTGCATGGTGTCGAAGTATTCCGGGCTGACCCAGGCGAACTTGGATCCGCCCTCAGCGCCATTCACACGCACCCCGAGGTTCCAAGTGCTGCTGGGGTTCAAAGGAATGTGCGTCGACGTGGCGGACGATTCCACCTGCGGCACCGTTTTTACCGCCACCAGCAAATCACGGATAAAGGGCACGTATCGCTCAGGCGGCAAGGCCAGGCGTTGTAAGTCCACGTACGTAAGCAGAATTCCTCTTTCGCGAAAACCTGGGTCGAGCGTCACGAGGTTCCAGAAGCTCCTCGCAAACAGCAGCGCGCCGACGAGCAGCACCACCGAAACTGCAATTTGGGAGACAACCAGCAGGCGCTGAAAGGAGAAGCGTTCGCGGCCTGTCGTCGTTCCGCGGCTTCCACTCTTCAATGCCACCCCAGGTTCTACACGCGAAGACCGAAACGCAGGGATCAGCGCGACGAAAGCGCATGTCGAAATCGTCAGAGCACCCGCGAAAAGAAGCACCCGCCACTCCAGACTGATGCCCAGCTGGATGGGATTGTTTCCCGTGTTGAGAAAGTGCACCAAGCTCCTGGAGAATATTTCCGCCAAGGCAATACCCAAAACCGTACCTCCTCCAGCAAGTACAAATCCTTCCGACAACAATTGCCGGATCAGCCTCCAGCGCGAAGCTCCGAGCGCCAACCGTACGGCCATCTCCCGCTCGCGCGTGCTCGCCCGGGCAAGCATGAGATTCGCGAGGTTTGCGCAGGCGATGAGTAGCACCAATCCGGTAGTACCGAGCAACAGCCAGAGCGAAGTGTCGTAAGTTTGACGCAGCCAACTAATGCCCTTTCCTCCGGGATAAGCGGCGAGCCTGAAGTTCTTGTAGATATTGAGCGACGTGGAGTTGTAGCCGGTGGGTAGTGTGTTTTCAATGAGGCCCGGGCTCATGGCGCCGAGTTGCGATGAGGCTTGCTCGAGCGTCACGCCCTGCTTCAGGCGGCCCACGACGTGCAGCCAGAAATAGTCGCTGCGGGTCGTTGTTAGAGCGGCCGGAGCGTAGGTGGTCAAGGAACAGAATGGCACCGCAATGTCAAAGCCTTTTCCGACTTCCAGGCCGAAAAAGCTGCGTGGTGTTACGCCAATTACTTGCGTAGAATGTCCCTCGATTATCAGCCGGCTTCCGATTGCTGAATCTTGCTCTCCAAATTCGCTCTGCCACAATGCGTAGCTGATGACCACGCCGGGTAGCCCGCAATTTGGCCGGTCATCCTCCTCTGTAAACATGCGTCCCCTAAGCGGGCGCACACCTAAGACGGAAAACATCTCGCCGCTGACCCAGAGTATTTGCGCGCGCCTTTCCTGCGCGCCCTCGCCGAGCGATACCCAGCCGCTCTGGGCCCAGGCAAAGACACCGGAGAAGGACTGCTGGTGTAGCCGAATCTGCTCCCACATCGGGTAGCTGAGCGTCGTGTCATAGTCGCCGGAAGTGATTCCGAAGCCTCGCGTCCCGCTTTTTATGCGCACCGCCGCGAGCGTCGCGGGGCTGGCAACCGGCAAGCTGCGCAGCCGCACTGCATCCAGCAACTGGAAGATGGCGGCGTTGGCGCCGATGCCCAGCGCCAGGGTGAGCACCGCGGTGACCGTGAATCCCCAACTCTTGCGCAGGGTGCGCAGCGCGAAGCGGACATCTTGCAGCAGATACTCGGAGCGCCATTGATTGCGCCGCCGGTCTGTTCCGCGGTCCGTGCGCGAGTCGGTGCGCTGACTGCTTGCGTCCGCGTTTTGGTTGGAAGGGTTGCGAACTTGCTCAGCCATCCGAGTGCTTGCCCCAGTTAAGCGGAAGGATGCAGCACCGTATTATCTCATACTACTTAACTTTTTGGTATGCAGTGGCGAGCGCGCTTTTTCCTTTTGGTTAAGAGCCAGTTTATGGAGGTTTTAGATTCTCCTGATTTTTTATTTTAGGGCGTAGGAGCGGTAGAGGGTGTCGCGCTGCGCGGGGATGAAGCCCGCGTCGGAGATAATGCGGCGGAGTTCGCTTTCGTTGGTGCGATTTCTTACGCCGGCGGCGAAGACTACGTTTTCTTCGATCAGGATGCTGCCGACGTCATCGGCGCCGAATTGCAGGCCTATTTGGCAGACTTTGATTCCGGGGGTGAGCCAACTGGACTGGATGTGGTCGATGTTGTCGAGATAGAGGCGGCTGACGGCCAGCGTCTTGAGGTAGTCGACAGCGGTCGTCTCTTGCACTTTTTTCCCGAGCGCGGTGTTTTCCGCGGCGAACATCCAGGGGATGAAGGCGGTGAAGCCTCCGGTGTCTTCCTGAATGCGGCGCAAGCGCTCGAAGTGGTTGACGCGGTGGCGCAGTTCCTCGCCGCAGCCGAACATCATCGTCGCGGTAGTGCGCAGCCCGAGCGAATGCGCGATGCGATGAACTTCTTCCCAATCGTCGCTGGTACATTTCAGGCGCGCGATCTTGGAGCGGACTTCGTCATCGAGAATTTCCGCGCCGCCGCCGGGGATGGATTGCAGACCGGCGTCCATCAGCCGCTGGATGGTTTCGCGCACGCTGATTTCGGAAACCTCCGCGATGCACAGAATTTCCGGCGCGGAGAAACAGTGCAGATGCACCTGCGGGAAGCGCGCTTTCAGGGAGCCCAGCAGATTTTCGTAGTAGCCGATTTGCAGGTCGGGATGCAAGCCGCCTTGCAGCAGAATGCCGGTGCCGCCCAGCTCCAGCATCTCTTCAATTTTTTTGTAGATGGTTTCAAAGGAGAGGATGTAGCCGTCTTTGGCGCCGAGCGGCCGGTAAAAGGCGCAGAAGGAACAATACTCGGTGCAGAAGTTGGTGTAATTGATGTTGCGATCGATCTGGTAAGTGACCACGCGCGGATCGTTCTTCGCCAGGCGCATCTGGTGCGCCTCCATGCCGATGCCGACGAGGTCGTCGGATTCGAGCATCTCGATCGCTTGCTGTTTGGTCAGTCCCACGTTTGGTTCCCTTTACGAAGCTCCTATTCTAGCCGCAATGCGGCCTGAAACGGTAAAGCGTCGCCGTTGGCGAAGGGTGCGAAGAATTTGAAACCGACAAAGATCGGGATTCACCACAGAGGGCATAGAGCACACAGAGAAAATGGTCCTTCTTCGCGTGGGAGCTGAAGCTCCCACCTCCTAAAGAGAGGAACCTGCGCGGAGTGACGCATCCCGTAAAACCGTTCGGGACGCAGAAGGCCCGCCAACGGTGCTTGCGGAGGATTAACGGTCGCCCCAGCTCCCGACGGGGACTATCTGGCTGGCCTTGAGCTTGACGGCATTCACGGTATGCGATTCCACAAGTTGCCTTTGCAATTTGGCGATGCGCTCGGCGCGCTGATCATAAAGTTGGAGATCAGCGATGGTCCAGCCTCTACCGGTATTGAAGGCCGTTGGTTCCACCAATGGCAACTGCGCTTTGTAGAGTCCCGCCAACTCATTGGAAATCTTTAGCCGGTCTGCGGTCAGCATGGGGTCCTCCATTCACGTAAGCGCTCCGCTGAGGTTCAACATTTCTTCACACAGATTCCCGCGGATGCGGTTGGCGTTTTCCAGCTCAACTAATTCCAATCGCGACAGGAGGTTCGTTACCTGTCGCTTCTGACGAGAAGGGTGCTTCAGACGAGAAGGGGCTGGCGCGATATCGCCAGCCCCTTGCTGCTACTTCGTCGTCGGTCCGGCTCTCTTAACGAGCGCTAAGCCGCCGCCGCCATCGCATGCGTTCCCATTGCATGCGTTCCCTCAGCCGCCACTGCATGCGTCCCCACATTCACCTTGATCTGCTTGGGCTTCGCCTCTTCGCGCTTCGGTATGCTCAGCGTCAGCACACCATTCTGATAGTCGGCCTTGATGGCTTCCGAATTGACGGAGCTGGCCAGCGAGAAGCTGCGGCTGAACGAACCATAGGCGCGTTCGATGCGCAGATAGTTGTCGTCGTGCACCTTGGTCTCAAACTTGCGTTCGCCGCGAATGGTGAGGATGTTGTTTTCCACGCGGATGTCTAGGTCCTGCGGATTCACATCGGGCAGGTCGGCCTTAACGACCAATTCGTTCTCGGTCTCATAGATGTCGACGGCCGGGGCCCAAGGGGTCAAGTTCGACTCCTCGCCCGTAAGTCCTACGCCATCGCCAAATATGCGATTGATCTGTTCCTGCAGGGTGGTAGCCCCGCGGAACGGTTGTTCCCAACGATTCATTGTTCTCATTTTAGCCTCCACTTCACGTCTAGGCTGTCTGGAAGGCAATTTCAGGTAACTCGTGTCGACTTAGATTGCCGTTCGGCCTCTATCGGTATGTAACCAACGTAGACCACTTAACTTACATTTGTCAAGTCTAATCTTAGGCATTATTCGTGACTTAATCCAGGGTGGTTAAGCATCGGCACGCAAAAGGCTTCGGTTGGGAGGACAGAAAAGAGGCGGCGGAAACCGATGCTCAGGGTAAACGAGATGAACTCGCCGCTACAAGGCTGGGGCACGTTTGACATAAGGGGTGAAAGCGATTCGGTATCACAAAAAGGGGACGGGTGCCCAGCTTGAGATCTTTGGAGGCACAGGCAGGGCACCCGAAGGTCAGCGAGGGTCGGCCTCGCTTCACTATGTCTATGAGAAAGCTAGCATTTGTAGAGAGAGCGAAACTGTCTCAAATGGGACACGCTTTATACCCGTCATTCCAGCGGAAGGGATGTGCTCCCACCTCCTAAAGAGCGGGAACTCTCCGCACGCCAGGTGCGTATCCGTAGAGGAACAGACGGAGCTGGGGGTGTGCGGATGAGAGACGTGATTGGCAATATTCGGTATGCGTTGCGACAGTTTCGGGCGTCGCCGGTGTTTACGGCGGCGGCGTTGCTTACGGTGGCTTTGGGAATTGGGGGAACCACGGCCATCTTCACGTTGATTGACGCGGTGATGCTGCGTTCCTTGCCGGTGACGGATCCCGGGCGGCTGTACCGGGTCGGTGAAGGCGATGATTGCTGCGTGGAGGGCGGACCGCAGGACCGGTGGGGAATGTTTTCTTATCCGCTGTACGAGCGGCTCAAGACGGAATCGCCGGAGTTCGAAGAGGTGGCCGCGTTCCAGGCGGGACGCGGGCGATTGAGCGTGCGGCGTGAAAGAGTGGAATCGACTTCGCGGCCGCTGCGATCGGAGTATGTCACCGGGAATTATTTTTCAACGCTTGGCGTGGGCGCATTCGGCGGGAGAGTGTTTACGCCGAGCGACGACCGGCCGGCGGCACAGCCGGTTGCGGTGCTCAGCCATCGCGTGTGGCAAGGCACGTATGGCAGCGATGCGTCCGTGGTTGGCGCGACCTTCGTTGTGGAGGGCCATCCCTTCACGGTGATCGGAGTCGCGCCGCCGGGATTTTTCGGGGAGACGCTGCGCAGTGACCCGCCGGACATCTGGATCCCGCTGCAACAGGAACCGATGATTGCGGGCGAGGGCGCGCTGCTGCATCAGTCTGTATCCGCATGGCTGCGCATGCTCGGGCGCTTGCGGCCGGGAGCTTCGATTGCGGGGATGGCGCCGCGCCTGACGGGAGTGCTGCGGCAATGGATGGTGAACGATTCCGGATACCCCTCGAACTGGATGCCGGACGTGATACGGCTTCTTCCGAAGCAGGTGATCAACGTGGTGCCGGCAGGCGCCGGCGTGGCGGAGATGAAGGAAGAGTACGGGCGGAGCCTGCAGATTTTGCTCGCGGTTTGCGGGCTGGTGCTGCTGATTGCGTGCGCCAACGTGGCGAATCTGATGCTGGCGCGCGGAGTAGCGCGGCGCGGGCAGATCGCGGTGCGCATGGCCATTGGCGCCACGCGTCGGCAGATCATTACGCAAGCGTTGACGGAGAGCATCCTGCTGGCCGTCGGCGGCGCGCTTGCCGGGCTCGTGGTGGCAGTGGGCGCTGCGCGGTTGCTGCTGGCGCTGGCGTTCCAGAGCGCGCATTTTCTTCCCATCAGCACCAGACCGTCGCTCATGGTGCTGGCGTTCGCGTTCGGGCTGGCACTGGTGACGGGAATTATTTTCGGCGCGGCGCCGGCATGGTTCGCCACGCGCACCGATCCGGTAGAGGCGTTGCGCGGATCGGGCCGGGGCACGAGCGATCGTTCGTCGTTCGCGCGCAAGGCGCTGCTGCTGGTGCAGGCGGCGTTCTCGGTGGTGCTGGTGGCTGGCGCGACCATGCTGGGGCGGAGCCTGAACAAGCTGGAGAATCAGGATTTCGGATATCAGGTGCAAGGGCGCGTGCTGGTGGAGCTGCACAATCCGCCGGCCAGCTACACGCCAGCCAAATTGGCGGCGCTGTATCGGCAGCTGGAAGAGCGGCTGAATCGTTTGCCAGGGGTGCAGGGGTCGGGGTTGGCGATGTATAACCCGCTCACGGATAACTGGGGCGAAATGGTCTTGGTGGCCGGCCATCCTGCTCCCAAAATGTCCGAGGAAGCGGGGGCGTCGTGGGACCGGGTGAGCGCGAATTATCTTCAAGACTTTGGCGTGGCGGTGCGGCGAGGGCGCGGCTTTACCGCGGCAGACAACGAGACCACCGAGCCGGTGGCGGTGGTGAACGAAGCGTTCGTGAAACGTTTTTTCAAGAGCGATGAGGACCCGCTGGACCAGCACTTCGGCATCGATATGCCGGAGAATGCCGGCACATACCGGATTGTGGGCGTGGTGCGCGACGCGAAGTTTGCGGGGTGGGGGTTGAGCAGGCCGGCGCGCCCGATGTTTTATGTGCCGCTGGCGCAGTACGTTGACTACAAGAACGACCTCATAAAGAAACTCGAATTGCGCTCGCATTTCATCGGCGGAATCATGCTGGTGACGAATGCGGCGCCGGGCAGGCTCGAGCCGCTGCTCAACGAGGCACTGGCGGAGGTGGATGCGAACCTGACGATGACCAGCGTCCGGACCATGCGGGAGCAAGTCGATTTCTCATTTGATCAGGAGCGCGCGGTGGCCAGCCTGGCCGGGTTGTTCGGGATTGTGGCGCTTCTGCTGGCCGCCATCGGACTTTACGGTGTCACTGCGTATACGGTTGCGCAGCGGACGCGGGAAATCGGGATACGCATGGCGCTGGGCGCGGAACGCACGAAAGTGGTGCAGCTTGTATTGGGAGGGGCGTCGAAGCGCGTTCTGGGCGGCCTGCTGCTGGGATTGCCGCTGGCGGTAGGCGCGGGGCGCCTGATCTCGAATCAGCTCTATGGGGTTTCCAGTTGGGACCCGCTCGCGCTCCTGGTGGCGACGAGCGCGCTCGCGGTGTCCGCGTTTGTCGCGGCCATAATTCCGGCCAGCAGGGCAGCGTCTATTTCGCCAATGAACGCACTGAGGAACGAGTAGCGCCGGCGTCCAACGTGGGAGCCCTTCGAGGCTCAGGATGAACGGGCGTAGGCGAAGTCGAGGTAGCGGGCGGGGGAGCTGGGGCCTGCGGCTATGGCGATCGGATTCAGGGGGCCGATCAGGCCCAGGGCGTGGCTGTAGTGGAAGAAGGATAGGAGGCCTTGCAGGTTTCGCTCGTCGAGCCCGTAGTCGATATTTTTTTCCAGGTATAGGCGCAGTTCGCGTTCGGGGAGCTGCATTTGCTGGGCGGCTTCGGCGCAGATCTCGGGGATTTGGCGGAGGCCGCAATCGCGGGAGGCGAGGAAGTCTTCGGCGAGCTCGGGGGTGAGAATTTCTGTACGCGCGGCCCAGACGGCGAGCACGGCGGGCTTTTCGGTAAGGTGCCACCACTCCTTGACGACGTCGTAGATGTGAAGCTGCGCCCCTTTTTGGAGTTGCGTGGGGAGGCCGATGGTGGCAGCGGTTGTGAGCCATTCTCCGTCGGGGCCGGGGCCGACATGGGTTTCCGCTGCGATCGCTATGCGCAGCGCTGCGTCGCCGATGACCAAGGCGGCGTCGGCGTTAGCGAGCATGTCGGCGACATTGTCGAAACAATCGCCATTGTGATCGAGAGGCGCGGGTTCCAAAAATTCGGGGGCCATCTGCCAGCGGCGGGCGGCGAGGATTTTGGTGAGCGCTTGCGTGCTGCGGGAGTTGGGGTCGAGCGCAATGCGGCGGGCTTGGCGGATGGGGAATTTGGAGATCAGCAGGAGGCTGCGCACGCGCTCCTGGGAGGCGATGGCCAGGCCAGGGAGGATGGTCAGGCCAGGGATGCGCTGGTACTCGATGGCGGGAATGATGGCGACGTCGGCGGCGCCGGCGCGGAGGGCTTCGGCGCATTGCGAGGGGACGGTGAAGGAGAGGTCGTACTTGCCCTGGAGGGCGCCGTGAGTGAAACCGCGGACGAGCGGCGCGGTGTTGAGATATTGCACGACGGAGATGCGGAGTTTGCTCACGGTCGGTTGTGCGAAGTCAGGAGCGGGCTGTTTCCTCAGCGCGCTGCTTTAGCTAAAGCTCCGACCCCCAAAACGCTTGCGGGGTCAGTATAGCAGACACGATTTTGCAGCGCGCGGCGCGGTTTTGTTGCAAGACTCTTGCGCCGCGCTGATAGCTGCGAATTTGGAGGCTTTGAAAAGGTCGAAGCGTTTGCTGTTGCTGGCGATTTTCGGATTTGGCTGTCGCGGATTTGTTCCGGGCGGGCAAGACCGTTGGGGTGGGTGCGTCGTCTATAGCGGTGGGAGGGGATGTCCATGAAGATGCGCACGGCGGTTTCCATGGTTGGGGCGAGTATCGCCTATGTTTTGTTGGTCTTGCCGATGGGACGGGTTCGGGCGCAAGCTCCCTCGGTCCCGGCGCCGCCTGCGCTGGCGGTTCCGGCTATGCCCGCGATTCCTGGTATGCCCGCGGTTCCAGCGATGCCTGCGGTTCCGGCTGAACCGGCGGCTCCAGCCGCGCCGGGATGGGGCGAGTTCGGGCGGGGCAGCTCTACGCACTGGGGCGATGGGCCGGCGGCGGATTGCTCCGATTTGCACATCCGGCTGGATGGCGAGCGGCCGACGATTCAGTCCGAAGAGCGGACGGTGAGCAAGGCGGAGGCTCCCGTCCTGCGGGTGCACGAAGTGGAAAACGGCGCCGTGCAGGTGCAGGGCTGGGATAAAGATGCATACTCGGTGACCGCATGCAAGGCGGCAGTGGGCGGCGATGCGGCGCGGCTGCTTTCGCAGATTAAGCTGACGGTGCAGGGCGGCGAGGTTTCGGTCAGCGGACCGCACGGCGACCGCGAGGATTGGACGGTGTACCTGCTGATTCGCACGCCGCGCTCGGCGGATATCGAAGTGACGGCGCATAACGGGCCGGTCAGTCTTTACAGCGTAAACGGGAAGATCACCACGCGAGCCACGAACGGGCCGATCAGCTTTTCCGGCACGAGCGGCAAGCTGCGGCTGCATACGCAGAACGGGCCGATTAGCGTGTCGCTCGGCGCGAATTGGGATGGGTCGGAGCTGGTGGCGGACGCGGTGAATGGACCGTTGACGCTACGCGTGCCGTCTGGATTCCGGTCGAGCTTCCTGGTGGAGTCGAACGGGCATTCGCCGATAAGCTGTCATGCGAGCATTTGCTCGGATGCGCGGAAGACCTGGGACGACGGGCATCGGCGGATTGAATACGGCAGCGGGTCGCCGGTGATCCGCCTATCGACCGAGAACGGACCGATTTCTGTAGCCGACTAGATCGCGCCGAATACCGGCTTGCCCGTAGTCTCGAGTGACGTACTATTGTTGCTGCTCGGCCGTGCGGCATTGATTCTCGCCGCACGTCTACGTGCGATTCAATAACTGATCGATTTCGACCGTAAGCCCACCCGGTCCTGTTAGGTAGGCGGCGCGTGCGCCCCACGGTCGATCCTGCGGCGCCTCGATGGGTTCCGCGCCACGGCTTGTGATCAAACGATAGTCTGCATCGCAATCCTTACTATCAAACCCGATCGTGACTATACTATCGTCAGGCGCCGCATCGAGAATCACACCAAGGTCCCCGAATGGAAGCCATGCCATCCGCTCGTTGTTGAACACAGGGGTGATTTGCCACACTTTCTCGAACCAGCGGGTCGCCGCCTGCAAGTCGCGTACGCGGCAATGCACATGTGACATTTTCATCGAATCTCCTCTCGGTATGCTGGGATTCATAAGGGTCGTTATGGAGCTCTTGCAAGCCGGACGACCGTCAATTTGACCTTCTGAGAACGATTCATCGCGTGCCGAATAGTGGAGAACTGCTGCGAATCATTCCTTCGGCGCGCGCATACGTTTGGCGCGTTTGTGCCAGCCTTCGCTTCGCAACCACTCTTCCAGAGTCTGAAGACGGATTTCCGGATACGCTCGGCGAAGACCGGATATATCAGCTTTAAATCCCGCTTCATTGAACCAGCGGAACATCACGTAAAACTCTTTGCCCAAGATGAGCCGAACAAGCGGCAGCGGCAGCCTTTGAAACTTCACCGGCTTACCCAAGACGCGACTGAAGACTTTGGCCGCCTCGGAATTGGTCAGTTCGCTGCCCGCGATCTCCAGCTCTTTTCCAATGAATTCGGCTGGGCGCTCGAAAGCCAGAGCCACAAACGCTCCGATGTCGTCGGTGGCGATGGTTTGATAGGGCTTGTCAGCCCGGATGGGGTCGGCGAACTTGCCTTTCAGGATTCCGATTTCGACCTGATCGACGTAGTACATTTCCATGAATGCAGCGGGCCGGATCACCGTGGCCAGCAGACCCAGGCTTCGAATGTGTTTTTCGACTTCCCACTTGCTCTCCCAGTGTGGAATGCCGGTGTTCCGCTCCGCCCCGCCAACGGAACTGTAGACAAAATGTTTGACGCCAGCTTTTTTTGCCGCGTCGGCCACATTCTTGCCCTGCTGAACTTCGCGTTTAGCACCCACGGCCCAGAAGTCCTGAACGCTGTAGACGCCATAGACCCCGGCAGTAGCACGCGCGACCGACGCCGCATCCTCCAAGTCGCCTTGCACCACTTCCACGCCCTTCTGCGCTAAAGTCCGGGCAGCATGGCTTCCTGGGTCGCGAGTCAGTGCCCGCAGCTTCCATCCCTTTGACAGCATGTGGCGGATAACCGCGCCGCCCTGCCTGCCAGTTGCCCCCGTAACGAGAACGGTGTTGTTCTCATTCACCATCTCACACCCCTCCGCGTTCCATCGTGTGGCTGCCGGAGCATGCAAACCAAGGATGAGTCTGGGCCTATACCGCACCCTCATTTTTCAAATAAGGGCCCAGGCAGACCCAAGCCGCAGTCTCGAGCCGCATGCCGAAAATAGTACTAAGCTCCGCCGCTGATCTTTTTCATGCCCTCTAGAATCTTGGGGTTCTCGGACTGGATGCGCCCGTCCATGGCCACGTTTTCAGCTAGATATTCACGAAGGAAGATCAAGGTGTCCCCGATGTGATACGCCTCGTCAATCGCTTCGGTAAGCTTTTGAACCATTTTGCGCTTCGCCTCAGGGCGAATGTCCGGAGGGCTTCGATAAACAGAACCGGCATAAGAGACTCTCCTTTTTTCAAACGCTACGTTGTTGTCCGCAGGCGGCTGCCCAGGTTCCCTTTCATAGAACGTCCCGGTACAATGCTGAGTCCGGTCGCGATGGCCAGCGCCGGAACTCGGCAAAACATAGCCCGTCGCGATCCATTGCAGCGCGGTTAATACTGGAAGGCGAGACAGAAAACAAGTACAAAATCGAGCGAACCATGCTGCGCAATCTGTGTGTCAGGTCTATGATAGTTGTACCTATTCGTACAATTGAGAGGAGCCGGTGAAACCCATGAAGCGGCGATTTGTAAGGGGCGCCGACACCCGCCTGCGGATTATCCGCACGGCTGCCGACCTGTTTCACAAACAAGGAGCTCGTGCTACCAGCCCCGATGAAATTATTGAAGCTTCGAGAACCGGGAAGGGGCAGTTCTATCACTATTTCAGAAGCAAAGGGCCTCGCGCGTCAACTATGAGATCAATTCCTGGCGGGATTTGGAGAAGTGGTTTGCCGCCCAGGTCGAATTGCAAAAAAACTATGAAATGACTCGTGGCTGTCCATTCGGAACCTTAGGGAACGAAGTGACCGATAATGATGAATTAGTTCGACAGGACCTCAGTCTCATCTTTGAAGTTATCAAGAACAAGCTGGCTGCATTCTTCGTCAGAGAGAAGGCGAAGGGAAGGCTTGCCAAGCAGGCTAACGCCGAGCGTATGGCTGACTTTTGCATCGCTTCGATGCAAGGCGCCATGCTAATGGGCAAGATAAAAAGGAGTAGCCAAACGGTTGAAACAACCGTGCAAGAATCTTTAGCGCACCTCAAGAGCTATTTAGTCAACGCCTGAATCTTGAATGGGTGCGATCCTGGAATGGCGCTGGTGACAGCGAAGGCCGATTTCTGTAGCCGACTAGATGGCAGCGATGGCTGCGGCGCCGGGGATCTACATCGAGCCACTGGTGGCGTTCGGGCGCACGCTCGGTCGCCTGCCGCTGGTTAGTTCTCGGAGTTTGCCGGCGAGAGGTAGCCGAGCGGTTTAATTTCGCCCGGCTGCGTCAGCGGATCGGCCATCGTGGCGGATCGATCTTGCGGCGTGGCATGAATATGCAGGGAGTGGCGCGAAGTGCGCCGATCGATGGTTGCTGCCGCCAGGTAACTACGGATGCCGGCAATTCCGTATTGCTGCGGCCGAACCTCCACCGTGAATCCGTTGATCGTCCCGTCATTTTCGTTGGTGAATCCGAATTCAAAATTGTAGCCATACGAACTGAATTTGCGTTTGTCGGTAAAAAGACGTTCCCCGAGGCGGTACCGGACGTACTGGTCGCGGTCCGTAACCACTCTATCCCCATGCTCGTCGATTAATTCCCAGGCTGAATTGATGCTGGCGTCCCACAGGCGCAATCCAAAACCCTGTCGAATGCGTCCTTGCCCGGAAAATAGGCAATCGTGCTTCCCATTCCGTGTGGTCCATCGAAGCGGTAGTGAATCCGTCCGGACTCATCGCTGAACATGCTGCTCACCTCCTGGCCCTTCGGAGAAGTTTCTCGCGCCTTCACTGCATAAGCTGCAACCTTGCCGTCCGCATCTTTCGGCCCTGGTTCGTAGCTGATGGTGAACCCCTTGTATTGACCCTTCAATAGCGCCTCTGGCACGCAATCCGTCCCTTGCGGGCCAAGCTGTTCGAGCGATTCCGGATAACCTGTTTCCGAGTGCGACGCGGCAAATTCCTGGCTGCACTTATCGATGGCGATCATGTCTGGCGCTAAAACGACCGGGTCCAGCGCCCTCTCCCACGATAGTTCAGACCTCTTCGACGCCAGCAACGTCGCTGCTCCGATCACCCCGCACAGGAAACCGACTCCCACGGTGCTGAAAGCCCACTCGATCCTGAGCCTGCGGACAAGGGAGATTGTGGCCGCGATGGCGAATCCCAGCGCGGGGACGAAGAAAATCGAGACGTCGAGCAGTCCGAACACCGATTCAGGCGTATACGCAAACAGCAGAAAAAAACTGATCGTCCAATAAGAACCAATGACGATCACCGCGCAAACGGAGGACAAAACCGTTTGGCCTAACGCTCGAAAAAGCGGGCCGGTAAACCCCGGAACAAAAACCAATAAAGCTAGTTCGATTGCCCCGTGATTTGTACTGGCGCGCGGGCTGGCCGCCCACAGCACGTAGGCGGAAACTGCCAGCCCCGGTAGAAAAACCCAATAGGCTGGCGTCTTGGGAGGAGCGCTTCCCTCTGAGTTCCCAATGTTGGCGCTGCTGTTCGACATCAAGTCGCTCTCTTCGGTATCCGCACCTCAATGAATTGCGGGACTCTTACGATCTACTCGCGTCAAGTCTAGCACTCGGCAGTATGTATCCAAGTTTCTGACGGCTTGAGCGTTGCCAAGTCGGCTCGGACTTGAGACCTCTGCTCAGCGGCCGCAGCTCTCGCCAAGTGGACGCACTAGCGGGTTGCGGATAAGATTTCTGGATGCTGCTGGAAGAGCGTGTTGCGCGGCCAACGACGGAAGCGGAGGCGGCGGAGCTTGCGCGGGACCTGTATGGGCTCGCGGTTGCGGCTAAGTCGCTGCCTGGCGAGTACGACGACAATTTTCACCTAACGCCGCTTCGCGACAACCTACCCGACACACAAGATGGAGATGCTGCCGGATTCGTGCTGAAAGTGATGCACCCGGCGCGTGAACGATCGTTTATCGATATGCAGTGCTGCGCCTTGCAGCGCCTGGCGAAGCACGCGCCACAGCTTACGCTGCCGCGCGTGCGGCTCGACCGAAACGGCGAGGCATTTGTAGCAATTTCCGCGGCGGATGGATCGCAGCGCCTGGTTTGGCTGCTCAGCTATGTGCCGGGCACGATGCTGGCGAAAGCGCGGCCACACTCGCCGGAACTTCTGCAAAGCCTTGGGCAATTTCTAGGGGAGGTGGACGCGGCGTTGGCGGATTTTTCCCATGCCGCCGCCGGGCGCGAGCTGAAATGGGATTTGGCGCGCGCCGGCTGGATCCGAGCGCATCTGCATCACATCCGCGATGCGTCACAGCGCGCGCTCGTCGAGAAATTTCTTTCACTCTATGAATCCGAGGTTTTGCCGGCTCTGCCTCAATTGCGGCGCAGCGTGGTGTACGGCGATGCCAACGATTACAACGTGCTGGTGGGCAAAGCGCTGCCGCTGCCGAGAAAAGTGGTCAGCGTCATCGATTTCGGCGACATGCACGAGACGGTGACCGTGTCGGTCAGCGTGGTGAACTCGGCACAGCGCGCAACGGTGAAGCCGGATGACTATTACGTGCGAATCAGCGAGCGGCCGGCGTGGGAGGCGCTGGCAGAGCTGGCGAAAATTCATCCGCGTTTTGCGCACTACACATTTCGCGAGGCCTGCGGGCTGGAGGCTGTTCCGCAAAGCGGCGCGCTGAAGAAATGGCTTGCGGAGAACGCGCCCGGGGCTGCCTCCGTGCTGGACATGGACCTGCGCACGGCACCGAGCCTGGTATTTGATTTCAGCGCCGGAAGCAGATTTCTGGGCGCTGATCCTGCTGCGGCTGATCCAGCGATGATAAGCCGGCGGATTTTTGAAGCGATGAAGCGAGCGGGCGCTTCCGTCGGGGTCGGGCGATATGACGAAGCGCGCGCGATTTATACCTCGTCGCTGTTCGGGGCGAGCACAAATCCAACCGACGAGCGGCGCACGATTCATCTGGGGATCGATCTGCAGGTGCAGGCTGGGAGCGCGGTTCGCGCTCCGCTAGACGGAGTTGTGCACGCGATTGCGAATAACGAAGCGCCGCTCGATTACGGGCCAGTGGCGATTCTTCACCACGAGTTTCCAAGCGTAAATGGCGACGTTCGGAATTTCTTCACGCTGTACGGGCATCTGACGCTACAGACTCTGAGCCGGCTTCGAGTGGACCAAAAAATTGCGCGGGGAGAGAAATTCGCGGAAGTGGGCGTGACGCAGGAAAACGGCGGTTGGACGCCGCACCTGCATTTCCAGATCATTTGCGATTTACTGGACTACGGAACCGATTTTCCTGGTGTGGGCCGCGCATCGGAACGCGGCGTGTGGACGAGCTTGTCTCCTGATCCGAACTTGTTGTTGGGCATTCCGGCGGAGCGATTTCCAGCGAAGGAAACCGACGCGAGCGAAACTTTGGCGGCGCGGCGGTCACTGTTGGGAAGGAGCTTGAGCGTCTCGTACCGGCGGCCGCTAAAAATTGTGCGCGGATGGCGGCAATACCTTTACGACGATACAGGTCGAGCATACCTGGATGTGTACAACAATGTGCCGCTCGTGGGGCACAGCCATCCACGCGTCGTGCGTGCGGCGCAGGAACAGCTCGCGCTGCTGAATACGAATACGCGGTATTTGCACGACAATGTGCTGCGCTACGCGGAACGCCTGACCGAGCTTTTGCCGGATCCGCTGCGCGTGTGCTACTTCGTGAATTCAGGGAGCGAGGCGAACGAGCTGGCATTGCGGCTGGCCCGCGCGCATACCGGCCGCGAAGACATCATTGTGCTGGAGCACGCCTACCACGGCCATACCAACACGCTGATCGATATTAGCCCCTACAAATTCAATGGGCCGGGCGGGCGCGGGCGAAAGCCGTGGGTGCACGTTGCGCCGATTGCGGACGATTACCGCGGACTGTACCGGCGGGGCGATGCGCAGGCAGGCGCGAAATATGCCGCGCACGTCGGCGAAATTCTCGAGCGCGCGGGGCGTGAAGGGCGCGGCGTGGCGGCGTACATCGCGGAGACACTGCCGAGCGTTGCGGGGCAAATTGTATTCCCGCCGAATTATCTGGCGGAGGTGTATCGCCGGGTGCGCGCCGCAGGAGCCGTCTGCATCGCGGACGAAGTGCAGGTAGGTTTCGGGCGACTGGGCACGCACTTCTGGGGATTTGAGACGCAAGGCGTGGTCCCGGACATTGTCGTGTTTGGCAAACCGATCGGAAACGCATTCCCGCTGGCGGCGGTGGTGACTACGCAAGAGATTGCGGCATCCTTTGCGAATGGTATGGAATTTTTCAGCACGTTCGGAGGGAATCCGGTGGCGTGTGCGGCGGGATTGGCGGTGCTGGATGTGCTGCGAGACGAGGCGCTGCGGGACCAGGCCCTGCGCGTTGGGAAGTATTGGATAACGGAGTTGAAGAAATTGCAGGAATGTCACCGACTGATCGGCGACGTGCGCGGTTCCGGGCTTTTCCTGGGGATTGATCTGGTACGCGACCGTGAAACGCGCGAGCCGGCCACGGAAGAAGCGGACTACGTGATGAACCGGCTGCGCGACCGAGGGATCCTGGCGGGAACGGACGGCCCGCATCACAACGTAATCAAGCTGCGGCCGCCGCTGATCTTTTCGGAATCGGATGCGGACCTGTTCATCACAACCCTAGAGGCGATTCTGCAAGAAGATGCCGCACAAGCGCAGGCAACGCCCAGGCCACTTGCCGATTCCAAGCGAGCATAGACATTGTGATTCCGCATCTGGTAGTTGACAATAGCGTTATTCTGCGCGTAGGCTCGCCTTGCGATGGAGCTCGACGCTTCCCTCTCCTGGCTCGCCCTGGCGCTTACTCCCGGGCTGGCTTCGCGGCTTTCCGCGCGGCTGCTGCGGGAGTTTGGGTCGCCGGAAGAAGTGTTTCGCGCGCCGCTGCCGCGACTGCAAGCGTGCAATTTACCGGGGCCGGTGGCGCAGGCGGTCTTCAAGAAGCAATCCTTCAAGCGCGCTGAAAAAGAGCTGGCGCTGACGCGGCGCATCGACCGCTGCCGGCTGCTGAACTGGACCGAGCCGGAATATCCGCAGACGCTGCTGCAGATCTACGATCCGCCAGTGATGCTGTACGTGCGCGGAGACGCGGAGGTGCTGAATCTGCCGAGCATCAGCATTGTAGGCACGCGGCGGCCAACGCTTTATGGAACGCAGATGGCGGAGCGGCTGGGACGCGAGCTTGCGGCGCGCGGCTTGGTGGTAGTGAGCGGCATGGCGCGAGGGATCGACGCCATCGGGCATCAGGGGGCGCTGGCGGTAAACGGGCGGGCCATCGGCGTTCTCGGCACCGGCATCAATGTGTGCTACCCCAAAGAAAACAGGAAGCTCTACGACAAGGTTTTGGAGCGCGGCGCGATAATCAGCGAGTTTCCCCTGGGCACGCACCCGGCGCCGGAGAATTTTCCGGTGCGCAACCGCATTGTGGCGGGTATACCGCTGGGCGTGGTGGTGGTCGAGGGGGCGCAGTACAGCGGCTCGCTGATCACCGCGCGGCTGGCGATGGAGTTTGGGCGGGAAGTGTTCGGGGTGCCGGGGAACGTCACACAGCCGGTGAGTTTTGCGCCGAACCAGTTGATCAAGCAGGGCGCCAAGCTGGTGACCAATGGTGCGGATGTGATCGAAGAGTTGCCGACCCCGGTGCGCGCGGCGCTGGTGCAGGCGGAGCAACCCGAGGCGGAACAACGGAATCTGCTGGCTGCGGCGTCGCTGAATTCCTCGGAAAAGAAGATTTATGACCTGCTGAGCACGGACGAGCCGAAGCACATCGATGACATTGTAGAGGCTTCGGGGTTGAACTCTTCGGAGGTTCTGGCTACGCTGTTTGACCTGGAGATGAAAGGCATCGTGCGGCAATCGCCCGGAAAGCAGTTCAGCAGGGTGTTGCTGTAATTCGCGGCCGTTTGCACATTTTAAAAATTTTCACGCCAAGGCAAATCACTGAAAACCTTGGCTTTAGTTGACGCGCAAGACTGACAATGAATCCGCAAAGCGCGTTTGCGCATCTTCATTAAGGTAGCGAGAAGGACACAAGCCCCGCCACATAGGCCTTCCGGCAAGGGAATCCGGGGTTACAAAGACAACATGGCACGTTCGCTGGTCATCGTGGAATCGCCCGCAAAGGCGAAAACGATCAATAAGTATTTGGGAAAGGGCTACACCGTCAAAGCCTCCATCGGGCACGTGATGGACTTGCCCAAAAAGACGATCGGTATCCGTCTGCCTGACGATGACCCCAAGAAAAAGAAGCGTAAGGGCAAGAAAAGCAAAACCGCTCCGGAAAAAGCGAACCGCAAGCCGATCACGCTGGACGACGCCAAGATTTTCGAGCCGACCCTGCAGATTATTGCCGGCAAGGGCAAAGTCATTAACGACCTGAGAAAGTCAGCCAACTCCGCCGACGCGGTGTATCTGGCGGGCGACCCGGACCGCGAGGGCGAAGCGATATCGGCACACCTGGCGATGGTGCTCTCCAAGCCCACCAAATACGAAGAAGAAGCGGCCAGCAATGGCAACAAAGCCGCCGAAGCGAAAGAAAAAGAAGAAGCTGAGGCCAAGGACTCCAAGGATTCCAAGGGCAAAGCCAAGGGCGCGAAGAAGAACCGGGATGAGATCAGTATTCCGCCGATTGATCCGAAGAAAATCTTCCGGGTGACGTTCAACGAGATTACCCCGAAGGCCATTCGCGCGGCGTTTGAGAAGCCCCGCCAGTTGGACACCAACCTTGTGGACGCGCAGCAGGCGCGGCGCGTGCTGGACCGCATCGTGGGGTACAAGATTTCGCCGCTGCTGTGGGACAAAGTGCGGCGCGGGCTGTCCGCTGGGCGCGTGCAGACGGTCGCATTGCGCTTGATTGTCGAGCGGGAACAACTGATACGCGCGTTTGTGCCGCAGGAGTATTGGACGATTCACGCGATGCTGGACGCGGGCGAGCCGCCCATCTTCGAAGCCAAGTTGAGCAAATACAAAGGCGAGGACATCGAGGTTGCGAATCAGGAAGCGGCGGATAAGATCGTCGCGGCGGTGAGCAAGGCCAAGTGGCAGGTTACTTCGGTAACGCAAAAGGAAAAGAGGCGCAACCCGCCACCGCCGTTCACGACCTCCAAGCTGCAGCAGGCGGCGTACAACCGGCTGCGTTACACGGCGAAGCGCACCATGGGACTGGCGCAGCGGCTTTATGAAGGCGTAGAACTTGGCGAAGAAGGCTCCGTCGCATTGATCACCTACATGCGCACAGATTCCGTGCACGTCTCGAACGATGCGTTGCAACAGGTGCGCGAATTGATTCCGGAACGTTTCGGATCCAATTACCTGCCGGAGAAGCCGAACTATTACAAATCCAAGAAGGATGCACAGGAAGCGCACGAGGCGGTGCGGCCGACGGACGTTTCGCGCGCGCCGGAAGACGTGCGCAAGTATCTGCCCGACGATCAGTTCAAGCTATACCAGTTGATCTGGCAGCGTTTTGTGGCCTCGCAGATGCTCCCCGCAATTTTCGATCAGACCTCGATTGATATTTCCGCTGGTGACTACACCTTCCGCGCGACCGGCTCGGTGCAAAAATTTGACGGCTATCTGCGCGTGTACCAGTTGCCGGTGGCCGCCGCCGATCGCGACGACGATGAAAAAGATGATGAGGGCGAAGGCAAGGCGCTGCCGCGAGTGACGGAAGGCCAGACGCTGCGGCTGGATCAGATTCGTCCAGATCAGCATTTTACGGAGCCGCCGCCACGGTACACGGAAGCGACGCTGGTGAAGGAGCTGGAAGAGAAGGGCATCGGGCGGCCGTCGACGTATGCCTCGATTATTTCGACGATTGTCGAGCGCGAATACGTGCGCAAGGACCAGGGACGGTTCACGCCCACGATGCTGGGCGAGCGAGTCAGTGTGCTGCTGGTGAAAAGTTTCGATGATGTGTTTGACGTGACCTTTACAGCGCGATTGGAAGAGGAGTTGGACGAAATCGAAGAGGGCAAGCTGCCGTGGCGCGACGCGGTGCGGGAGTTCTGGGAAAAATTTGTGGTGGACCTGGCGAAAGCCGGCGACGAGATGGTGTCGTACAAAGCGGGAATCCCAACCGGGAAAAAATGCGAGAAATGCGGCGAGGGCGAACTGCTGGAACGCATCAGCCGGCACGGATTTTTCCTGGGCTGCTCGCGCTATCCGGATTGCGACTTCATCCAGGATATGGCGCCGGAACTCAGCGACGACGCTAGCGGCGAAGGCAAGACCGAGTATTGCGACAACTGCGGCAAGGAAATGGCCATCAAGCGCGGACGATTTGGCGCTTTCCTCGCATGCACCGGGTATCCCGATTGCAAGACCACGCGGCGGCTGGTGGCGGGCACGCGCATCGCTCACGAGCCTGACGAGCTGTTGGATGAAAAGTGTACGCTCTGCGGCAACGGATTGGTGAAGAAGCACGGGCGCTTTGGCCAGTTCATCGGCTGCACCGGATATCCGAAGTGCAAGTACACGCGGCCGATCACCATGGGCATCAAATGCCCGAAATGCAATGA
>WNFD01001723.1_pt1 | contig 27107 bp, 29 predicted proteins | sample 5400491 | NCBI WGS metagenome assembly WNFD01 (sample SAMN13153343, study PRJNA577476) | soil metagenome | isolation source: 120 cm saprolite under Douglas fir tree site 2 hole 2 replicate 2 | place: USA:California | collected 2015-04-18
GTTATCGCGGCGGCCAGGCCTTCTATGTCTGCCCGCGCATCGAGGATCTCGCCGGCGCCAAGGATTTTCTCGATAAGCACGTGCCGGAAGTGCAGGTCGCGGTCGCCCACGGGCAGATGCCCGCGACCGTGCTCGAAGACATCATGTCCGCCTTCTACGACGGCAAGTATGACCTGCTGTTGTCGACCACGATCATCGAATCCGGCCTCGACATTCCGACCGCCAACACGCTGATCGTGCACCGTGCCGACTGTTTCGGGCTGTCCCAACTCTATCAGTTGCGGGGGCGAGTGGGACGTTCGAAGCTGCGCGCCTATTCGCTGTTCACGTTACCGGCCGTGGGCAAGATTACGCCGCAGGCTGAACGGCGGCTCAAAGTGCTGCAATCGCTCGATACGCTCGGCGCCGGCTTCCAGCTCGCCTCCCACGACCTCGATATCCGCGGCGCCGGCAATCTCTTGGGCGAGGAGCAGTCCGGCCACATCAAGGAGGTGGGCTTCGAGCTTTATCAGCAGATGCTGGAAGAAGCGGTCACGAGCCTCAAGGCAGGCATCACCTCGCCGGTCGCCGACAAGTGGTCGCCGCAGATCACCATCGGAATGCCGGTGATGATTCCCGAGGACTATGTCGCCGACCTGCCGGTGCGCCTTGCGCTCTATCGGCGCCTTGCTGAAATCGAGGATGAGCGCGACATCGAGGCCTTCGCGGCCGAGTTGGTCGACCGTTTCGGGCCCTTGCCTGAGGAGGTCGAGCATCTCCTCCAGATTGTCGCGATTAAATTGCTCTGTCGGCGGGCCAATGTGGAGAAGATCGAGACCGGGCCCAAGGGTGCGGTGGTGTCGTTCCGCGACAACACCTTCGCCGATCCCGACCGGCTCGTCGCCTTTATCCGCGATCAGGGCCCGGCGGCGCGGGTGCGGCCCGACATGAAGGTTGTCTTCTTCGACGATTGGAAAGATCCCGAGGCGCGTCTGCGCGGAACCTCGACCATCCTGCGCAGCCTGGTGGCGCTGGCCCAGCCGGCCAAGGCGGCATGACGAAGCCACTCTTGCCGCGAGCGGCCGTGCGCGTCGTGCAGAGCGGCTTATTCGGCCGCCGGGCGGCTGGCGTATTCGTTCGCTGCGCGCTCGATCGCTTGCGCGAGATGTTCGGGGGTTTGCGCGCCCTGTACGGCAATGCGGCCGCCGAAAATGAAGCAGGGCACGCCGTCGATGCCTGCTTCCTTGGCAGCATTGGCCTCTCGCGTCACACGCTCCACGTCGTCCCCGCTCGCGAGGCGCGCGCGTACGCGGTCGGCATCGAGGCCGCATGCGGCCGCCGCCGCGACCAACACGTCTCGGTCCGTGAGATCGCCACCTTCGGTGAAATAGAGGTCCATCAACCGCTGCTTCATATCTGCCGCATGACCTATTTCGCCGCCCCACAGGATCAGGCGGTGGCAATCGAGCGTATTGGGCTGGCGCTTGATGTTGTCGAGGTTGTAGCTCAGCCCCTCCGCCGCGGCCGCCTGCGCGACGCGCTGCGCGATGCTGCGATAGCGCTCGGGTGAGCCGAACTTGGTGGTGAGATAGTCTTTCCGGCTGATGCCTTCGCGCGCCACCCATGGATTGAGGAAATAGGGCCAAAAGCGCACCTCGACGGCAGTGTCGGGCCGCAGCGCAATCGCCTTTTCCAACCGGCGCTTGCCGATGAAGCACCAGGGGCACACGACGTCGGAGACCATCTCGATTGGCAGGGCTGAGGTCATGGCGGGCTCCTCATGCGGACCTGCCAGACTAGGCTCGCCGTCACTCGGCGGCAACCTTGGGATGGCCGCCCAGGCGCGCCACCAGTGCGCTGACGTCGTCGGTGGCCCTGCGCGCGGCGAGGGTGATCGTCGGCTTGATCGCGCGACGGTCACCGCCCGGTGAGAGCATGGTGCGCCTCAGCACGCTCGCGATCCGACGCGCAACCAGATGGGCGCTGCGCAGATCGGTCTTGGTGAAGGCCGCGAGGATCGAACCGTCCTCTTCCCGGCAGGCGAAATCGATGCTGCGCACGAGGCGGCTGAAAAGTCGCGCGGCATCGACGTAGCCGCGGCGATCGGCGACGCCTTCGAAAGTGAAACGTGCAACGGAAAGCGCGCCGCCGGTCTCCTCGCTCTCTTGCACGGCGCGGCCGAGATCGCGCCAGAAAGCCTGCGCGCCGAGCAGGCCCGTGTCTGGATCGATGCCGCCCTCGCTCTCGAGCGATTTCAAAACGCGGGTGAGCTGGCCCTCGAACGCCTGCAGGCGGACGAATGGAAGGACGCGCTCGACGAGATGCATCGGATCGGCTTCGACGCGCACCAGGTTGGGCAGACGTTCGTCGTCGACCGCGGCATTGTCCAGCACGCCGACCGGCAGATCGCGAAAGCGCGCGCTCTCGGCGAGCATGGTCAGCAGTGCCCCGGCGACGCGTGGACCTAAGCCCTCACCGATGACGACGCCGTCTACGTCGCGCGCGTTGAGATAGCGGGCGGCGGTCTCGATGCTCAACGCCCCAATGAGGCCGATGCGTTCGCCGATCGCGACCGAAAGCGCGGGATATGAGCCGCCGCGTCCGACGCAGAGCACGGTGGCATCATCGAGCAGGTTGGGCGGGACGAACGCCGGTGCTCGCTTCTTTGCGCCTGCGGTGCGCGACCGCCGCAACACGGTGGCATGCAGGGTACGGATGCGCAGCGCGGAGCGCAGGCGTGCAATCAGCCGGTCGGTGGAATCGTCGAGCGCGATCGGCAATGCGCTCGGGATAGCGGGACTGCTGTTGCTCTCCACCAGCGCGATTACCGGCGTGACCGGCCCGCCGCGCGTCTCGATGCACTGGATCACCGCGTCCACGTGTTGAGGCGACGGCGTGCCTTGCGGGTCGGCGATGGCGAGAGCCACCGGCTGGATTTCGGCGATGGCTGCGGGCGCATCGGCCCAGCGCGTTTCGACGATCGGGAAGGCTCCTGCCTTGCGGAGCACATCGATCAAATCGGCCGCCGAATTCTCGGCGACCACCGCCATGGGACCCAGTAGCGCCATGAGAACAAGCCGTTGCGCGGGATGGACCCGCTACCTTAGGCGAGGGCTGTTAACGGCTCGTCAACAAAATCCCATGGTTCGCGGCGCGATGCGCCTACCCGCCGGCCGCTGCCAAGTCACCGAGAACGACGTTTCATGGCGCCTTCGGCTCGCGCCACCAGGTTTCGGGAAGATAGCCGTAGAGCGAGGTCGTCGTCGGTCGTCCGACCGTGGTCCAACGCGCGACCCACTGGGCAGGAAGATAAAACAGCGGGATGACGTAGAAACCGGAGATAAGCACGCGGTCGAGCGCGCGCACTGCGGCGACGAAATCGCCGCGGTCTTCTGCTTTCAGGAGCGCGGCGATCATCGCATCGACGGCAGGACTCTTGACGCCCATGTAATTGCGGGTCCCGGGCTGGTCGGCGGCGGCCGACCCCCAATAGAAGGCCTGCTCGTTGCCGGGCGACAGCGATTGGTCCCAACGGTTTTGGATCATGTCGAAATCGTAGATGAGGCGCCGCCCTTCATATTGAACCGCATCGACCAGGCGTACGCGCGCCGCAATCCCGGCCCGCTTGAGACTCTGCGAGAACAACAGCGCAAGCCGCTCCTCATCTCGCGCCGTCACCAAGATCTCGAACGTCAGCGGCCGGCCGCTCTTACGCTCGACCAGTGCGGTGCCGCGCAACTCGTAACCCGCGGCCGCGAACAGATCGAGCGCGCGCTTGAGTGTCACGCGGTCGCGGCCGGAGCCGTCGCTGACCGGCGGCGACCAGGTGCCGTCAAGCACGTCGGCGCGAACGGCTTCGGCGAACGGCGCAAGCAACGCTTTCTCCCGTTGATCGGCCGGCCGCCCATGGGACGACAGCTCCGAGCCATCGAAATAGCTGGCGCTGCGCTGATAGAGGTCGAAGAAATAGCTGTGATTGATCCATTGGAAGTCGAACAGCAGCGAGATCGCCTCGCGCACGCGAATGTCGGAGAAAACCGCTCGGCGCGTGTTGAACACGAAATAACTGCTGGCCTTCGGTACTCCGGTCGGCAGCGCCTCCTTGAGCACGCGGCCGTCGCGCACGGCGGCAAAATCGTAGGCGGTCTGCCAGCGGCCCGGATCGTGCTCGTTGCGAAGGTCGTAGAGACCGCGCTTGAACGCTTCCAGATGCGTATTGGCCTCGCGGTAGTAATCGAAGCGGACCTCGTCGAAGTTCCACAGGCCGCGATTGATCGCAAGGTCGCGGCCCCAATAATCGGGATTGCGCTTAAGCGTGACGCTTTTGCCGGGGTCGACTTCGCCGACGATATAGGGGCCGGTCCCCAGCGGCGCCTGGAAGGAAGTCTCCTCGAATGTCTCGGGCTTGACCGCGTGCTTTGCGAGCACCGGCATCAGTCCGAGGATGAGCGCAAGCTCGCGGTCGTCACTGCCGGAGAGATCGAAGCGCACCGCCTGTTCGCCGAGCGCTTCGGCCTTGGCGACCTTGGCGTAATAGGTGCGATGATTCGGCCGGCCTTTGTCGCGCAGAAGCTGCCACGAGAAGATGATGTCCTCGGCGGTGACCGGTTTGCCGTCGGAGAACTTCGCGGCGGGATCGAGGTGGAAGGTGACGTAGCTGCGTTGGGCGTCGGTCTCAATCGCGCGCGCGATCAACCCGTAAAGCGTAAACGGCTCGTCGTAGCCGCGCGCCATCAGGCTCTCGATCACGTAACCACGGATCGACGGCGGCGCGATGCCCTTGACGATCAGGGGATTGAGGCTGTCGAAGGTGCCGAGCACGCCCTGTACCAAGCGGCCGCCCTTGGGCGCGGCGGGATCGGCATAGGGCAAGCGAGTGAAGCCCTCGGGCAGCGCCGGCTCGCCGTGCATGGCAATGGCGTGCCGGGCCTCGGCGGCGTGTGCCTGGCGCAGCGCACCGGGGGTGCCGCAAATGGCGAGGGCGAGCAGCAAGACGCTGCACGCCGCGGCACGGTTTCGCGGCCCGCGCGGGCGGATAAGAGGAACGCAAAGAGGCAAGCTCACGGCGGCAATGCGACTCGGAGATTTCGGCAAGTACTTCCACCAAATAGGTCAAGCCGCGGCAGCTTGGCTTGGATTTGAAGCCAGTCGCGGCCTTTGTCGCGATCTTTCGTACCATAACGCGGCGGCGTTATGGCTTTATCGAAGGGTTGAAATGGGCTATCACGCCGCTAGCCGGCGTCACGCTCTTGCCGCATTTGGTGCCGACACAGCCTTAATATGGGGCAGCCGTTCCGGCGCGGGACGCTGGGAGAACGGTCAGCAAGAGGATCTGTCGATGGATCATCGGTTGGTTTCTGCGCCGGCCCGGCCGGCCGCATGCGCGTTCGCCGTCGCGGCGGCAACGGCCATGCTCACCGCATTGATCGGCTCCGCGGCCTTTGCTCAAGCTCCGCCGGCAACCCCAGCGCCTGCGGCACCCAAAGCCGCCCCCAAGGCGGCGCCCAAGGCGGCGCCTGCACCGAAACCGGCTGAGGCTCCAGTCCCACAAGCGCAGCAGGGGCAGGGGCAGGCGCAGGCGCAGGCCGAGCAGCCGCAGCTCATCTTTTCACCTTGGACCAAGTTCTGCCTGAAGGGCCAAGAGGCGAATGCCAAGCAGGTGTGCTTCACCGGCAAGGACGGCCGTGTCGAATCGGGCATGCCGGTGGTCGCGGCCGTGCTGATCGAGCCGGAAAACGAGCCGAAGAAAGTGCTTCGCGTGACCTTGCCCCTGGGTATGTCAATCCAGCCCGGCACCCGGGTGATCGTCGACAACGGCCAGCCCATGACTGGGCCTTACGTCATCTGCTTCAATAATGGCTGCATGGCGGACTATGAAGCGAGCGGCGAACTGATCGGCAAGTTGAAGAAAGGGCAGGGCCTGGTCATTCAAGGGATCAATGGCGCCGGCCAGGCCATCAGCCTCGTGGTTCCGCTCACGGATTTCGCCAAGGCTTATGACGGTCCCCCCACCGATCCCAAGAAGTTCGAGGAACAGCAGAAGCAGCTGCAGGACGAATTGCAGAAGCGGGCCGAGGAGGCACGCAAGAAGCTCGAGAGCCAGCCGCAAGCACCCGCGGCACCCCAGGCAGCGCCCACAAGGTAACACAGGCGGACAAACTGGAAGAGATCGAGGCGCGCCTTGGGCGCGCCTCTTTGTTGTGAGCAGCGAGCATGTCATACCGCCCGCCAATGAAATGCCGAGTCATATTCGCTCCGCGGATGGTTGGTCTTGGGCTTGGTGCGCTTGCCGCGATGGCTGTGGTGATCGTCGGCACATCTCATTGTGTTGCCCAGCAGGGCGCTCCGAAAGCGCAACCCAAGGCAAAGCCGAAGGCAGCCCCGGCTCCGACCCCGACCCCGCAGGCGCAACAGGGCGGACAGCCCGATTTGACCTACTCCTTCTGGACCAAGATTTGCCAGAAGGGGCCGGAGGCAAATGCCAAGCAGGTTTGCTTCCTCGCCAGGGACGCTCACTTGGAGTCGGGCATGCCGGTGGCCCTGGTGGTGCTGGTCGAGCCGGAAGGAGAAGCGAAAAAGCTCCTGCGCGTCACGTTACCGCTTGGCGTATCGCTTCAGGCCGGCACTCGTGTGATCATCGACAGTGGCCAGCCGCTCACCGGTCCCTACTTGATCTGCCTCTCCAACGGTTGCATGGCCGAGTACGAGGCCAGCAACGAGCTGGTTACCAAGATGAAGAGCGGTCAAACTCTGCACGTGCAAGGCATCAATGGATCGGGTCAACCCATCAACATCCCCATGCCGCTGTCCGATTTCGCCAAGGCGTATGATGGGCCGCCCATCGATCCTAAAGAGTTAGAGCAGCAGGAAAAGAAATAGGTGACGCAAGCCACGCCGGCGACCGATGCCAAACGCGTGCTCGAGCAGTAGCGGGAAAATCTGCGCAGGCGCGAGCAAAAACGACACCTTGCAGCCTCGACTGCCTCCATGGGTCAATGCAACAGTGAATTGCGGGGCCGGTAGCTGCCCTTCTCGTCCTGCTCGAACACCTCAGCGACCTGCGGATGGCGCACAGGTTCGCCGGACGTATCCGGCAACAGATTCTGCTCGGAAACATAGGCGATGTATTCGGTCTCCGCGTTCTCCGCGAACAGATGGTAGAACGGCTGGTCCTTGAGCGGGCGAACCTCCGCGGGGATCGACTGGTACCATTCCTCCGTATTGTTGAACTCGGGATCGATATCGAACACGACGCCGCGAAACGGAAACAGGCGGTGGCGAACCACCTGACCGATCTTGAATTTGGCGTTGCGCGTCTTGCTCATGCTCAAATCGACATAATCCAGGTTTGCGAGCCACACCAGGGGTTCAAAAGCCGTAGCGCGCCGCCCCCTCCGGGTCCTTGGCCGCAACCGAGCGGGCGAGATCGATCATGACCTTGGCCTGCTTCCAAGTCGCATCGTCTTGCATTTTGCCGTCGATCATCACCGCGCCGGTGCCGTCAGGCATGGCCTCGATGATCTTCCTGGCAAAAGCAACCTCCGTCGGATCGGGCGAGAACACGCGCTTGGCGATCGGCACCTGGCTCGGATGGAGCGTCCAGGCCCCCACGCAGCCCATCAGGAAGGCATTGCGGAACTGCGTTTCGCAGGCCTGCGCGTCGGAGAAATCGCCGAATGGGCCGTAGAACGGCTTGATGCCCGCCGCGGCGCAGGCATCGACCATCTTGGCCAAGGTGTAGTGCCAGAGGTCCTGCTGAAACGCGGCGCGCGGTCCATCCCCTGGGGTGGCGTCGGCGAGAACTTTGTATTGCGGATGTCCGCCGCCGACACGCGTCGTCTTCATCGCACGCGAGGCGGCAAGATCGGCAGGGCCGAGGCTGATGCCGTGCATGCGCGGCGACGCCACCGCGATATCGGCGACATTGTCGACGCCTTCGGCGGTCTCCAGAATGGCGTGGATCAGGATGGGCTTTTTGATCGCGTGCTTCGCTTCCAGCTGAGCGAGGAGCTGGTCGAGATAGTGGATATCCCAGGGTCCTTCGACCTTGGGCAGCATGATCACGTCGAGCCTCTCGCCCACCGCGCCGACGATCTCGATCACGTCGTCGAGTAGCCAAGGCGAGTTGAGTGCGTTGACGCGCGTCCACAGGCCGGTTGCGCCGAAGTCATTGGCTTTTGCCATCGCGATGAAGCCCGCGCGTGCTGCCTGCTTGGCGTCAGCGGGAATTGCGTCCTCGAGGTTGCCGAGCACCACGTCGACCTCCGCGATCAGCTCCGGCACTTTGGCACGCAGCTTCTCGATGTGCGGTGGCACGAAATGGATCATGCGCTCGAGCTTCACTGGCACCTCGCGCAGCGGCGCTGGCGCGCCGGTCGCCAGCGGCTTGAAGAAGTTGCGCGGGAGCTTCATCTGCCTAATGCCTCGTCTCAAACGGGGTGTTCTCGACTACGGTATGAAGGAACGCCCAGGTCCCGCCAAGCGCTTTTACAAACAAGCGAGGAAGTGGATGAGCGCAAATGCGGCAGCGCGGCTGCTTGAGCGCGAGGGGAAGTTGTTGCTCTGTGCGGGGTTGCCGTTGAAAACCGCAAGCTCCCGGCTGCGACCCATGATTTTGCGGTCAGGCGCTACTGCGGCGGGATATTGGCTTGCCTGATCACCTTACCCCAGAGTTCCGTCTCCTCGGCGAAGAATTGCGCCGCCTCCCTGCGGCTTTTGGTGACGGGCTCCATCTGAATTCCGCGCGTCTTTTCGGCTACGTCCGGCCGAGCGAGGATTTCGATCAAATCGCGATTGATCTTGTCGGCCAAGACCGCAGGCGTCTGCGGCGGCGCGACCATGGCGTACCAGGTGACAGCGCGATAGCCCGGCAAGCCCGACTCGGCAACGGTGGGAACCTCCGACAATTCCCGCACGCGCTCCGTCGTGCCGACCGCCACGATCTTGACCTTACCATCGCGATGGAGCGCAAGCGAAGTCGTCGGCGTATCGAACATCATATCGACGTGTTCCGCGATGAGATCGTTGAGGGCTTGGCTCAACCCTCGATACGGGATCTGCGCCGTCTTGATGCCGGCGAGCATTTCGAGCTGGACGGTCGACAGATGCCCGACCGAGCCAAGGCCCGGCGTCGCGGAGGTGATCTTGCCCGGATTGGACTTGGCACGCGCGATCAGGTCCGCAACCGTCGAAGCCTCGAAGTTCTTGCGCAGCACGAGCACGTAAGGACCCGTTGCCAGCAAGGCGATCGGGACCCAACGCGCCGGGTCATAACCCATCTCTTTGTAGAGAAAAGCGTTGGTCGCGATCGGACCGGGCGAAGCCAGGAGCAGCGTGTAGCCGTCCGGGGTTGCGCGCGCGACCTCGGCGGAGCCGATATTGCCGGCCGCGCCGCCGATATTCTCCACGATTGCCGTTTGACCCCATTTGCGGCTGAGTTGCTCGGCGAGCAAGCGCGCGAGCGTGTCGGTGCCGCCGCCGGCAGGGTAGGGCACGACGATCCGTACCAGCCGCGTGGGATAAGCCTCCTGCGCGCGGCTTGCTTCGCTTGGCAGGAGGAGGGCGAGCGCCGCCAGCGCCACAAGACCGACCTTGATCCGTCGCATCGGCGGCTTTCCCCGCGCCCCCTGGACGCTCAAAGGAGCGGCACAATGCTAGTTGAGGGGAAGCCTCGACGCCAGCGCGAGCCGACATGTGGCTTGCCCTGTGTTAGAGACGTGAAGACATCTTGGGGATGACCGTTGCTGATCAAGGACACTCAGGATTTGGTCGCGCGGGCTCGCGCGCTCGCGCCGATGGTCGAGGCCGCCGCCGGCCGCACCGAAAAGGAGCGGAAGATTCCGGCGGATGTCTTGTCGGCGATGCATGCTTGCGGCCTGTTCCACATGCTGCTGCCGGTGTCGCTCGGTGGCGGCGCCGTCGATCTCGTCACCTTCAATCAAGTTGTCGAGGCGCTCGCGGCGGCCGATGCAAGCCCGGGCTGGTGTCTTGCACAGGCGGCCGCGAGCTCGCACGCGGCCGGATTTCTCGACCCGAAAGTTGCGCGCGAGGTCTTTGGGGCACCCGACGCGCTGATCGCGTGGGGGCCGCCCGCGGGAGTGGCCAAGGCCATCGCCGTCGACGGCGGCTACCGCGTCACCGGCAAATGGCGATTTGCGAGCGGCAGCGCCAACGCCACCTGGATGGGCGGGCATTCGACGGTTTTCGAAACCGCGGATAAGCCGCGCCGGGATGCAAAGGGCAATGCGATCAATCGCACCGTGCTCTTCCGCCGCGAGCTGGCGAACATCAAGGACACCTGGCACGTCATCGGGCTGCGCGGCACCTCGAGCAACGACTACGAAGTCAGCGATTTGTTCGTGCCGGAGGAATACACCACGTGGCGCGACTCGGTCTCTGACCGGCGCGAGCGCGGTCCGCTCTACAACATTCCGATGCTCACCCTCTATGGCGTGGGGTTTTCCGGCGTGGCTCTCGGCATCGCCGGTTCGTGTCTTGGCGCCTTCATGCAGCTCGCGCAGACCAAGGCCTCCGGCGGGGGAGTGGGCTCGACCGCCGTGCTGCGCGACAACGCGGTGATCCAGTCGCGCGTCGCGCGGGCCTGCGGACGGCTGGAATCGGCGCGGGCATTTCTCCTGCAGATGTTGCGCGAGATTTGGACAGCGTCGGCGGGCTCCGGCGCCCTTTCGCTCGAGCAGCGCGCGCGCCTGCGTATCGCCATCACCGGCGCGATGGAGGCGGCCCGCAAGGTGGTGGACTTCGCCTACCGCGCCGCCGGCACGACCGCAATTTTCGAAGGCAGTCCTTTCGAGCGCCGGTTCCGCGATCTGCACACCTTGCTGGCGCAGGGGCAGGCGCACCTGTCGAATTTCGAATCGGCGGGGCAAGCGCTGTTCGGAATCGAGCCCGCGCAGAGATTGTAGCCCTACAGCGTTTCGCCGCGCATGAGCCGCGGCCGGGCGGCCCACGGCATGACGCCTTCGCGCATGATCGCTCGGCGCAGCGGGCCTATGCGATCCGTCAGAAACAGGCCGGCCGCGCGCGCGCTCTGCAGCGGCAGGAAATCAGAAAGCAGGCTGCGATTGAGGAGGTCGACGGCCAACATGCGGCTCGTCGCATCGGCGCGGCGCATGCGATCGTAGCGGTCGCTCACCTCCCCGACATCGTGCCCGTCGCGATGGGCGGCGACGACGAGTTCGCCGATGGTCGCAGCGTCGCGCAAACCGAGATTGAGACCTTGCGCGCCGATCGGCGCAATGACGTGCGCGGCTTCGCCGATGAGTGCCACTCGGCCGGCGCCGAACCGGACGGCGGTTTCCACCCTCAGCGGGAAAACGCCGCGAGGCGCCTCGACTTCGATCTTGCCCAGCATCGAATGCGAGCGGCGTTCGACCTCGGCCGCCATTTCCGTGTCGGACAGCAGCGAGAGCCTGGCGACCTCGGCCGGATCGACCACGAACACCAGGCTCGAACGTCGTCGCGGGAGCGGCACCAGCGTGAAGGGACCAGCCTCGGCGTGGAATTCAGTCGAGGTGTCGTGGTGGGGGCGGCTATGACGGAGGTTGAAGGCGAGCGCGGTCTGCGGGTAGCTGCGGCCCCGCATGTCGATGTTGGCGGCGGCCCGACACAACGAGTGCCGTCCTTCGGCGCCGATCGCCAGCCGCGCTGACAGCGCGGCGCCACCGTTGCAGCGGATCGTCACTTCCTCATCGGCGATTTCGACCGCGACGGCTTCATCTTCGATACGCCTAAGCGCGGCAAGTTCGCGGGCGCGCGCTTCCAGCGCGGCGACGAGAAACCGATTTTCGACGTTGTAACCAAAAGCATCGAGGCCGATCTCGCTCGCGGCAAAGCAAACTTCCGGTGCGCGCACCAGCCGCGGGGTGTCGTCGACGATCCGCATCACCCGAAGCGGCGCGGCATGCTCGTGGCAAAGTCGCCAGACCCCCAGCGCGTCGAGCGCCTTGACCGACCCTTCGAGCAAGGCGCTGGTGCGAACATCTGACGCAGTGGGCGACCTAGCGACTAGCGCGGTCTCGACCCCAGCCGACGCGAGCGCGATCGCGGCCGTCAGGCCCGCCGGCCCGGCGCCGACGATCGCCACTTCCGCGGTCAAATGGTTCATGCCGTCTCCACTCAGTCCAGGCCGTCATCCCCACGGCATCTCCCCGTGAAAACCCGGCCGACGATGCGATAACTCCAATTTGGGAACTTGGCGCCGTCGTGCATTGTCGGACCTTCGATATCCGCCCATCCGCGGGGGCATGACAACGGCTAGCAAGACCGTATGATGACTGCGCGGGTCAAGGCCCGCGCGTGACGATCGAGGATGGCATGTTCATCCGCGCCCGCGCCTTCGCGGTGCACGTTTTCACCGCCGCAGGCGCGGCGCTCGCGCTCGCCGCGCTGATCTACGCGGTGCGTGGCCAATGGCCGGCGATGTTTTTGTGCCTAGGCATCGCGCTCATCGTCGACGGCGTCGACGGCAGCATCGCGCGTTGGCTCAAGGTTGCGGAAGTGCTTCCGCGCTGGTCGGGCGATGTGCTCGATCTTGTCGTTGATTTCGTCACCTATGTGTTCGTTCCGGCCTACGCGATAGCCGCCGGCGGGCTGCTGCCGCAGCCGCTCGCGTTGCCGGCGGGCATCGTGGTCGTGGTCACGGGCGCGCTTTATTTCGCCGACCGGGAGATGAAGACCGCGGACTATTTCTTTCGCGGCTTTCCGGCGCTCTGGAACGCGGCCGCGTTTTATCTATTTCTGCTCAAACCCGCGCCGCCGCTCGCCGCCGCCATCGTCGTCGCGCTGGCGGTGCTGACCTTCGTGCCGTTCAAGTTCCTGCACCCCTTGCGAGTTGCGCGGCTGCGGACACTGAACATCGCCGCTTTGATCTTGTGGTCGTTGCTCGCGCTGGTCGCCGTGCTGCACGATCTCGCCCCGGGACCCTGGGTCGCAGGCGGCCTGGTGGCGATCGCCCTATATTTCCTCGGCGTCGGGCTGACCGAGAAACGCTGAATGAACGTGCTGCCGCTGCTGACCGACCCAAATGCATGGGCCGCGCTCGTCGCGCTGACCGCGCTCGAGATCGTGCTCGGGATCGACAATCTCGTATTCATCTCGGTCCTCACCGCACGGCTCGAGGCGGACAAGGCACGCCGCGCCCGCCAAGTGGGTCTGTCACTCGCATTCATCTTCCGCGTGATCATGCTCGCCGGGCTCACTTGGCTGATGGGTCTCACCGCGCCGCTCTTTACCGTTTTCCGCATGGCAATATCCTGGCGCGACATCATCCTGATCGGTGGCGGCCTGTTCCTCATCGCCAAGGCGACGTATGAAATCCACAACGAGGTGGAGTCGCGCGAAAGCGCCACCACGGCGACCTCGAGCAAGCGGGCATTTGCCTGGATCGTGGTCCAGCTCGTTGCCATCGATCTGGTATTCTCGCTCGATTCAATCATCACGGCGATCGGGATGGCGGAGCACCTAGAGGTTATGATCGCCGCCGTGGTCATCGCCATGATCGTGATGTATGCGGCGGCGGCGCCGGTCGGCGCGTTCATCGCCGAGCACCCCACCACGAAAATGTTGGCGCTCGCCTTCCTCGTGCTGATCGGCGTCGCATTGGTCGCCGACGGCTTCGAGTTCCATATTCCGCGCGGATATATCTATTTCGCCATGGCGTTTGCCGGCGCGGTGGAGGCGTTCAACGTCATGGCAAAGCGCAACCGGCGGCGTCCGCCGCGGATCTGACGGCTTGATCCACAGGCTCTGCTGAGAGACATTGCCGCCGCCGGGCCGGTTTGCGGCGCGTGCAAGTCGAGCAGGGAGTGCAGCAATGGTCGCAGCGGTGCGAGTACACAAGACAGGCGGTCCGGACGTGCTGACCTACGAGGACGTTCCCGTGGCGGCGCCGGGTCCCGGCCAGATCAAGATCAGGAACCACGCCAGCGGCGTCAATTTCATCGACACCTATTTCCGCAGCGGCATGTATCCCTCGCCGGTCGGGCTGCCGTTCGTCTCCGGCAACGAGGGGGCGGGCGAAGTCCTCGCCGTCGGGCCCGGGGTCAGCGACATCAAGGTCGGCGATCGCGTCGGCTATGTGTCGGCGCTCGGGGCCTATGCGGCCGAGCGGCTGCTGCCGGCCGAGCGGGCGGTGAAGCTGCCGGACAAGATCAGCTACGAACAGGCCGCCGGCATGATGCTCAAAGGCATGACGGTGCAGTATCTGGTGCGGCGTACCTATAAGGTGCAGAAGGGTGACAACGTGCTCATCCATGCCGCCGCCGGCGGCATCGGTCTCATCGCCTGCCAGTGGGCGAACTATCTCGGCGCCAACGTGATCGGCACCGTCGGTTCGAAGGACAAGGCCGAACTCGCCAAGAAAAACGGCGCCCACCACGTCATCCTCTACCGCGATGAAGATTTCGCCGCCAAGGTGAAGGAGATCACCGGCGGCAAGTTGTGCCAGGTGGTTTATGACGGCGTCGGCAAGGAAACTTTTCCGGCCTCACTCGATTGCATCAAGCCGCTCGGCATGTTCGTAAGCTTCGGCTCAGCGTCCGGACCGATCGATGCCTTCAACATCAACATTCTGCAGACGAAAGGATCGCTGTTCGCCACCCGCCCGACGCTCAACACCTACGTCGCCGCTCGCGAGGACTTGCTCAAGACCGCAAACGACCTGTTCGACGTGGTGGCGCGCGGCGCGGTCAAGATCCCCGTGAACCAAAAATACCCGCTGAAGGACGCGCAGAAGGCGCACCGCGATCTCGAAAGCCGCCATACCACGGGATCGAGCATTCTGCTGCCGTGATCGGCGGCGCGCCGATCGCGGCGCGCTCAGCCGATCAACCCAGCAACGCGCGCGAAGGCCGCGTGGTCGTCCACTCCAGGAGCGAGGCGTGGAATTCCCACCACGTCGATCGCATCGGCAAATCGCTCGACCGTTGCGATCGTCTCCTCGAGCGACGCGGCGCTGCCTTCGCTTTCGCTGACGACGACCGCCGCGATGTCGAGATTGCGCCGCGCCATGACTTCGAGCGCTGACAAGGTGTGGCTGATGGTGCCGACATAGCTCCCGGCCACCAAGATTGCCGGGATACGCAACACCGACATCAGGTCCAGCACCGTGCGGCGGTCGTCGAACGGCACCATGATGCCGCCGACGCCCTCGATCAAAAGCACGCCGCGGTTTCCAGCCATTGAACGGCGGCAAAACTCGACGACGTCCTGGAAGACGATGAGGCGACCCTCGCGCCTGCCCGCCATGTGGGGCGAGAGCGGCGCCTTGAACCGCCAGGGCGAGATGCGCTCGACCTCCTCCAATGCGACGGGGCGTCCAAGTGCCGCGAGCAGCATGGCCGGATCGCTGCCCTGCCATGCGCTAGGATCGAAGCCGCTGACAATCGGCTTGATGGCGGCGACCGCGCCGCCGGCGCCGCGGATATGCCGGATCAAGCCTGCGGTCACGAAGGTTTTGCCGATGTCGGTTCCGGTCGCGGTGATGAAGACAGCGGTCATTGCGCTTCGATGACGCTTGCCGGAGCATGCGCAAGAATGCGCGTGCGCACGACTTCGGCCAGCCGCTCGATCTCGTCATCGGGATGCTGCGCGGTAAAGGTCAGCCGCAGTCGCGCGGTCCCGGCCGGCACGGTCGGAGGCCTGATGGCGACGACGAGGAAACCGTCATCTTCCAAGAGGCGCGACGCTTTCAGCGCCGCCTCGGCCTCGCCGAGGAGGACTGGGACGATGGGACTGACCGGCTCCGGCAGCCCGGCGCCGCGCGCAAAAGCCTTGGCCTTTGCGACGGGAAGGGCGGCGTAGGCGGGTTCGCGCTCGATCACGTCGAGCGCCGCGATCGCGGCCGCGACGATTGCCGGCGGAAGTCCGGTTGAATAGATCACGGTGCGCGCGCGGTTGCGAATGAGGTCCACGACCGCGGCGGAAGCGCAAATATAGCCGCCATAGGAACCGAGCGCTTTGGAGAGCGTGCCCATCTGCAGCGGGACATCGGCCTTCGTCCCCCCGAGGAAATTTGAGCCGCGGCCGCCCCCCACTACGCCGAGACCATGGGCATCGTCGGACATGAGCCAGGCGTCGTGGCGCTGCGCCAGCGCCGCAAGCCCATGCAAGGGCGCGATGTCGCCGTCCATCGAAAAGACGCCGTCGGTGGCGATCAAGGCGTGCCGGTGACGGCGGCGTAGCTGCGCGAGCAGCAATTCCACGTGTCCCACGTCCGCGTGGCGAAACGGCACGACGGCGGCCCGCGCGAGCCGCGCGCCGGCCCACAGGCAGGCATGGGCCAGCTCGTCGATCAGAACGAGGTCATCGGGGCCGATCAGCGCGGGGATGATGCCGAGATTGGCGAGATAGCCGGAGCCGAAGACGCAGGTTGCCTCCGTCTCTTTGAGCCGGGCAAGCCGCGCTTCCAATTCGCTGAACAAGGGATGATTGCCGGTCACGAAGCGGGAGGCGCCTGCACCCACACCATGGACGCGCAATGCCTCGATGGCCGCCTCCTTGACGGCTGGGTGATGGGTCAGGTTGAGGTAATCGTTGCAGCAAAACGACAACAGCCGGCGGCCGTTGCGCAGCAGCCAAATTGCCGTCACCCGGGTAGTGTCGACGAGCGCACGGCGTAGACTGCTGCGTTCGAGTTCGCCGAGCTTGGCGGTCGCGAATTCATCGAGTGAACGCATCCTCGCATCGACCTCGACCCGTCATGCCCGTAAGCTTTGCATTGAAAGCGCCGAATGTCTCGAAAAAACGGAGAGCAGGGAGCTTCGCGGCCGGCGTGGTATGAGGCCGGGCTCGCTCACGTCTGGCTGCCCTATGCGCAGATGAAGACGGTGCGAGCGCCGCTGCCTGTGGCTCGCACCCATGGCTGTCGCATCGAGCTCTGCGATGGACGCGAGCTGATCGACGGGATCGCGTCCTGGTGGACCGCCTGTCACGGCTATAACCACCCTCACATCCGCAAGGCGATCGAGGACCAGCTCGCGCTGATGCCCCACATCATGTTCGGGGGGCTTGCCCACGAGCAGGCGCTCACGCTCGCCCGTCGACTTGCGGCACGCATCCCGGGCGATCTGACTCGCGTCTTCTTCTCGGAGTCGGGCTCGGTCGCCGTCGAAATCGCCATGAAGATGGCGGTGCAGTTCTGGCTGAACCAGGGCGTGGGCAAGCGCAAGAAATTCCTTGCCTTCAAAGGCGGCTATCACGGCGACACGACCGGGGCGATGGCGGTCTGCGATTCCGAAGACGGCATGCATGCGCGGTTCCGCGGCCTGTTGCCCGAGCACTACATCGTCGAGCTGCCGCAGAGCGAGGAGAGCGTCGCGGCCTTTGCGTGCCGTCTCGAGCGACACGCCGAGGAGCTCGCGGGCGTCATCGTCGAACCGTTGGTGCAAGGCGCGGGCGGGATGCGTTTTCATACGCCGTCGGTGCTGCAGCGCCTTCGCGCGGCGGCGGACCGCTACCAGCTGCTGTTGATCTTCGACGAAATTTTCACCGGCTTCGGACGAACCGGAAGCCTCTTCGCCTGCGAGGAAGCCGGCGTCGTGCCGGACATCATGACACTATCGAAGGCACTGACGGGCGGGACGCTCGCGCTCGCGGTCACCATTGCGCGCGACAAAGTTTTCGACGCCTTCTGGTCCGACGATCCGACCCGCGCGCTCCTGCACGGGCCGACCTTCATGGGAAACGCGCTCGCCTGCGCCGCCGCCAATGCCTCGCTCGACCTTTTCGAGCGCGAGCCGCGCCTGCGGCAAGTCGCCGATATCGCGGCCGCCCTCGAGCAGGGCCTTGCGCCTTGCCGCGGCCTTCCAGGCGTCAAGGACGTGCGGGTGAAGGGCGCGATCGGGGTTGTGGAGCTTGACCGCATCGACGATCTCGAGGCCATGCGCGCGCGGTTCGTGGAGGAGGGGGTTTTCGTCCGCCCGTTCGGCTCCATCATCTATCTCACGCCGGCGTTCACGATCGGCGAGGACGAGCTCGCGAGGTTGACGGCAGCGGTGACGAAAGTGGTGGGCAAAGCCGGCTAGGATCCGCAATCCCAATGCAGATGCGCCAGCAGGGGCTCAAAACCCCACCACCGTGCCATGCAGGTCGTATTCGTCGGCGCGTTCGATGCGCACCGTCGCGATCTCGCCCCGGCGTAGCGGACGGCGGCTTGCGACGTGGACCGAGCCGTCGATCTGCGGCGCGTCGCCACGCGTGCGTCCCTTGGCCACGGTCGCGCCGGCGCCCGCCGTATCCGATCTGCTGCGAGCGCCGGTGTGAACCTCGTCGATGATCACCTGTTGACGGGTTCCGACCATGCGCTTGAGACGTCGCGCGGAAATCGCCTGCTGATGTCCCATGAAGCGATGCCAGCGCTCCTCTTTCACCGCGTCGGGGACAGCGGCCGCAAGCTCGTTGGCGAGCGCCCCCGCGACCGGCTCGTAACGGAAGCAGCCGACGCGGTCGAGCTCCGCCGCATCCAGCCAATCGAGCAGACATCGGAAATCTTCTTCGCTCTCGCCGGGAAAACCTACGATGAAGGTCGAGCGGATGGTGAGATCGGGGCAGATCTCGCGCCAGCGGGCGATGCGCTGCAAGGTCTTCTCCTGCGCGGCCGGTCGTTTCATCCGGCGCAGCACGGCAGGTGCGGCGTGCTGAAACGGGATGTCGAGATAGGGCAATACCTTGCCCTCTGCCATCAATGGGACGACCTCGTCCACATGCGGGTAGGGATAGACGTAATGCAGCCGCACCCAGGCGCCGAGCTCGCCGAGCGCGCGGGCGAGATCGAGAAATTTCGCCCGCACCTCGCGCCCGTTCCACGCGCTCGCCGCATAGTCGATGTCGGTCCCGTAAGCCGACGTGTCTTGCGAAATGACCAGAAGCTCCTTCACCCCCGCGGCGATGAGGCGCTCGGCCTCGCGCAGCACGTCGGCGGCAGGGCGCGAGATCAGATTGCCCCGCAGTTTCGGGATGATGCAGAAGCTGCAGCGGTTGTTGCAGCCCTCCGAAATCTTCAAATAGGCATAGTGCCGCGGCGTAAGCTTGATGCCCTCGGGGGGCAGGAGATCGAGGAACGGGTCATGGCGCGGCGGCAGCGCGCGATGCACTGCCGCGACCACGCTCTCGTATTGCTGCGGACCAGTGATCGCGAGGACCCCGGGGTAACGGGCGGTGATCTTCTCCGGCTCGGCGCCCATGCAGCCGGTCACGATCACCTTGCCGTTCTCGTTGAGCGCCTGGCCGATGGCAGCGAGCGATTCCGCCTGGGCGCTGTCGAGAAAGCCGCAGGTGTTGACGACCGCGAGGTCGGCACCGGAATGGGAACGAACAAGTTCATAGCCCTCCGCGCGCAGGCGCGTAATGATGCGCTCGCTGTCGACCAGCGCCTTCGGGCAGCCGAGCGAGACAAAGCTCACTCTCGGCGCGCGCAGCGCTTGCGGCGAGGGATGTCGATTTTCCATGGCCGAGGGGCTACCCGAGCGGGCCGCCGGGAGCAAGCCGGCACGCTCTTGCTGGCGGCGTTCATGTTCGAGCGTAGCGGACGGGCGCACGGATCATCGTCATTGAATATTCATGATTTCAGCCTATATACATAGCGTTGTTCGCGACCGAGCTTCCGACCGCGGATGTACCGGCGGAAGCGAGGGCGCGGTCAACGTGGGCCCGCCGGGAGAAATCTCAGGCGGGTTTTCATTTGCCAGGTTGCCCGTTCCGGGTTGCTCGCGGCAGCGCCTGTCCGCGCTCGCGTTAAAAAAGCCGCGCCCGCCAGTTTCCGCCCGTACGCGGCAAAATAAGCCATTCCGGTATCTCCATACGGCTGCAAATGAACCCCGCAGATGGGTGGCGCGACTAAATAGGAAGCCGCGGCGTTTGCGGCTCGAGGGGCAATGATGTTGATCTTGAAATACTTCCTGGTGGTCGGGGCAGTGCTTACGCTCGGCCTGATCGCGCTGAATGCCCACCTCCTGCCTGACGGCTCGAAGCCACCAGCGGCAGTCATACATTCGGCAACAACCGCGTCGCTTCCTACGGTCGCGCCGAACGTACCAGCGCCCGAGACCGCCGTAGCTGCCGAGCCCGTCCAGCCGCCCGCGAAATCCGCGTCCCCGACGCGGCGCTCGCATCATTCCGCTCGGGTCCAGCGCCGATCGCACTGACGTCCCGCCCCGTCGGCTGAAACGTACCTTTGCAAAAATGTCACAGCGGCGGAATTTCAACCGTCGATGGTTGTCGACGTAATGCTTGCGCATTAGCCTGTTTGATCGCCGCGGTTCGCCCTCACGGCCGCAGCGAATGCTCCTACGAGAGAGAGCCCCGGCCGTCAGATCACCCACGGCCGGGGTTTCTTTTCGCCCCTCAGCCGGCGCCCGTCGCGCCCAGGGCCACGCCGCCGCACGCAGTCGCTGGGGCAGCCAGGGCGTCCACGTAGAGGCCACGTCATTCGCACGCCTTCGGGCCCCGATAACCAACGCCCCGGGTCCCAGCGCAAATTCTTTCGGTCAATTTGAACCTTGGCGCCCCTCGGCCGACTAATCAGGCAGGGATAGGGGAGCTTATCATGAACAAGTTGTGCCGTTTTGCGACGGTTGCCGCCGTCGTCGTTGCCGCGAGCGCCTTCGCTACGCAGGCATCCGCCAACCCATTCGCTTGGCTCGGCCTCGGCTACACTCCGACCGACAACGGGAACCAGGTGCGGGCCGATCTCCGGCGGGTGACCGTGGACTATCCGACCAATGAGGTGCCGGGCACGATCATCGTCGATACGCCGAACACCTACCTTTACTATGTTCTTCCCGGCGGTAAGGCGATCCGCTACGGCATCGGCGTCGGCCGTGAGGGTTTCACCTGGGCCGGCGTGAAGAGCGTCGAGCGCAAGGCCGAGTGGCCGGATTGGACGCCGCCACCTGAGATGATTGCCCGCTCGCCTTATCTGCCGCGCTTCATGGCCGGCGGTGCCACCAATCCGCTCGGGGCGCGCGCCATGTATCTCAGCGGCTCTTTCTACCGCATCCACGGGACCAACGCGCCTGCGACCATCGGCAGCCGCGCCACAGCCGGATGCATCCGCATGGTCAACGACGACGTCATCGACCTTTATGACCGCGTCAAGGTCGGTACCAAGGTCGTGGTGCTGCCGGCGCCGGAGCGTCGCGCCGCGGCCGGGTTTAGCCTGTTCCGCTAAACACCGCGTCGCCAGCCGAAATCGCACTTTTTGTGATCGCTGTCACATCGGTACGGCCACGGCCTCTCTATCTAGTCAATGCAAGGCGGGCTGGACGGCTTTCAGATTCCCCCAATCCCCGAGCTGTCCTGACATACGCCGAACCTGGGACTAGCCCCGCATCCCCGCGGGGTTTTCTTTTTTGCGGCCGCGTTCTGCGGGCCTCGATTTTGGCCGGGAAGGGGGGGCGCGCGGGGCCCGCGCCGTTCAATCGACTCGCTCTTGATCGCCATCGCTCTCCCCGTAGTGCCCGCCGTTTGTTTAAGATAAGTCCGGGCCAAAAATAACGGCCGTCGGTGGCTACGGCGATGCGCCGGCAATGTCGACTTTGTCTGCCAAGGCCAATGCGTCAGTCGTTGACGTTGCGAGCGAGGAAGGGTGGCCGAGTGGTTTAAGGCAGCGGTCTTGAAATTCGGCTACCGCCATGCCAGCCCGTTCTGCCGTGTTCTCTTTAGTCGGCGATTTCGGGCCTAAAACGTCCCACAGCCGCGCTGCCATACCGCTCCGTTTCATCGCGTGCCGTCTAGTTGGGTAGCAAAATGGTAGCAGTCGAACGGTAGTGTCCTAATTCCGAGGGTTCTGTCCTAATTTGAATTTTCCAGTTTCCTAATTTGCTTTGGTGCGCTTTCCGACAGACTTGGCTCTGAATCGGGTGTAAGCTTTTCTCCATCACCGACAGCGGCCCCGCCCAACGAGGTGAGGATTTGCCAGGCGCCGGTGGCTGAGAGACCGATTGCGCTCCCGCCTGAGAGTGGAGGAGCGCGCCATGCCATCATCCCCCAAAGAATTTCGTGAGTTCTCTCAACCGCCTGAGTTTGGTGCGCTTTCAGACAGACTCTCCCGGAACCTTGCGCTAGAGTCGCGCCATCACCGACAGCGGCCCCTGCGCCAGGCGTCGGTGGCTGAGAGATCCGTCGCGCTCCCGCCTGTGGATCAAACCAGGGAGGAGCGCCGTTATGGCCCCACTTCTTTTCATCTGCCCCAAAACTGATCAGCGGGCACCGACCGGCATCGACACCGACGTGCAAAGTCTGGTTTCGGCCTGGAAAGCAACGTTGAAAGTGACCTGTCCCCACTGCGGCGAGATGCACGAAATCTCCGTGCGCGAGACGTACATCAATGGCGCGCTCTCCGACGCCGCCGATCGATTACGCCGGGTAGTCTAGGCCGCCTCAGATTGCGGCCGAGAGCCCGTTGACTCGCTTCGGCCGGTTCCTATCTTGCCGGCGCGTCTCCTGCGTATCTCTCCAAAAAGCTGACCCGGCCCCTTCCCACCAAAGACGGCGGAACGCTGCATACCGTAGCGGAGGCTAGGGCATACATGCTCGGGCTGTCCAAAGCTCGCGAATTGCGCTCCCAATGGCAGCGCGCGGCAGAATTATTGCTAGGGGAGGCCGACGTTGCCGCTTTCAGCAAGGCGCTTGAATTGGCGCTGTTCTACGACGCCAAGCTCGATGTGGCGAAGATGCCCGCATGAAGATCAAACGAGAGCAGCAGCCTTAAGGGAAGGTCCGAAGGGTGATGGCCGTGGAAGCGACGTGGCATGTGAAACTGACGCGCCGAGAACACTCACGGACTGTATTCACGGACTATCTTAGTCGCGTCCCAAAACGCGGAGCGATCATAACCCTGCACATCGACGGTGAGCAGGTGAAGCTCAGAATTGATGTCGTGCACGAGCAACCACGCGGCCAGCGCGCGGGTAGCCTCGGCGTTTTCGATGTGCTCGCTACGGAAGTAGACTAGCTCATGCCCAAAAAGCGCCGCGTCTACATATCCCGCGTCGTCGGCAACCAAGTCATGACATCGGCGGACCTGGAACGGTTGCACAAGGAGCTACTTGAATACGAGCACATTGACTTCATCTCCGACGAGATGCGCGAGGTGATCGAAGACCTGTGGTCCGAGCTGGTGCACAAGCTGCCGCCGAAGAAGCCGCAGAGCTGAGCGTCCCGTCTGAAGCGCCCCGACCCGCCGCGGGCTGTCTTGCGACGGGCCGGGACTTGCACTAGCGCTCTGGAGCGGGGCCATCTCCCAGGCCCCGCGATCACATTGTCTCACAGCAGATCAATGTTATGGCGGTTGATCTGTACCGCGCCGGCTAGTCACTCGAGAAATTTGGAACGGTAAAGCGAAACCGCGGACCTTGCCCGGCGCTCGATTCATGGCGCGTATAATTTACGGCCACCACCGAGCGGCCCCTAGTTGGATGCAGCCTTCATCGCCGCCGCGAAACTTTAAAAAGAATGCAGAAACTTGCGATCACCGATATCAAGAGCGTGGAGGAAGTTGAGCCGGCCATCGTCGAAATCGTCGTCGGCCTGCTGGACGAATCGACGGCGATCCTGCGAATGAACGCTCTCACCATGCAGGCGCTGCGCTGCGCCAGCGGCTTATGAATTTGGGCCAGTAGCCTCATGTCTTATGGGCTCTTCGAGCCTGACGTTCCGCGCAATGCTCGAATCTGGAGCATGAGATCCACCACACTGCCTCGAAGCTGTCCGTTCTCGGCTTCGAGCCGCTCAAGTAGTCTCTGATTGTCGCTGCTACGGCATCGGCGCGAGTCTGCCGCCCATTTTGATACAAAAGTTCGGGTGCTCACCCGGATCGCCTCAACCTTGCGGGGCTTCTTTGGCCACCGATCCAAGCAGCGCGCTTCTGCGCCCGCCTCGTGCCCACCCCCTGGGCTCAAACTGAGTGGCCTGCTTGGAGGGTGATGGTGGCGGCTAACCTAACCGTCTACTTCGAATCGAATTTTGTAGTACGCCGCCTCTGCCTCCTTATATTTCTTGTCCAATTCCGCGTACCGATGGGTGCCTGGCTTGCTCGCATCGCGCGCCTCTCGGTACGCCTTCATCGTCTCCAATGCTGCCCGCGTCGCGTCATCCATCTTGACCGTCCTAAGCGGTACTCACGCAAGTTACGGAATTAGGCACCCTGTCCTTCAATGTAATCGAGCAGGCTCGCACAAAACATCAGGATTGCGCTCGCCAGTTTTCCATCGCTCGATGATGTTGTTCGCAACCATTTGCTTGATGAGATTGTCTCGATCCGTGAGTCGAAGGTCAATGCAAGCCATCTCGAAAGCCAGCCCCATGACGCGCTTGGTCTCGGGATCGAACTGGTGGTCGTCTAAATATGGAGTGATGGGCATGGGGCACTCCCGTTCACAGATGGGAGCACAACCGGTCTCTCAGCCACCGACGCTGGGCCGCTGTCGGTGATAACATGAATGTAACATAGATCGCTCGGAGTTAGGTCACTACCTTCTTACCGAAACGACGCGACGAGCGTCCGGGTTGTTCGCATCATGAGCCGCGTTACCGTGAGACTTTCGAGCCCGTCACGCTCGGTCACATTCGCGGGCACGGGTGCCGCGATCTTCTCATCTACTGCGGTTAGGCTGGTGCAACCGCAGCGCAACTATGAATGCCGACTGGTTGCCGAACCATACGCCGGTGAGGTCTTTGTGTTCTCGGAGGTGCGACTGCTATGGCAGTCGAGCCGCTCGCCATGTGCTATCCTGGTCCGGGTTAGAGGCACATGAGGGGCAGGCCGCCCAACGCCTCGATTCAGAACAATTCAGGTTTGCCCCAAGGACTAGCCGGCCGCTCTGAGGCAGGCTGAGCGTGCGGTAAACCGACCAGCTGGGCCGGTCGGCGCGCTAATAGGCATAGGGGAGGACGTCCCCCATGCTCGACATAAAACGGCGTGAGTTTATTGCTCTGGTCGGAGGCGGCGGTCTGCTGCTCACGGCCAAGGTGCGGCGCGCACGGGCGCAGCAGCAGTCGATGCCGGTGGTTGGGTTTCTTGAGCCCAGATCGCCCCACGTCATCGCGAACCTTCTGCGCGCATTTCACCAGGGCCTGAAGGAAACCGGCCACGCTGAGGGTGAGAACGTCGTGATCGAATACCGCTGGGCGGAGAATGAAAATGATCGATTGCCGGCATTGGCGGCCGATCTGGTTCGCCGACAGGTGACCGTGATCACTGCTCCCGGCAGCACTCCTGCGGCGCTCGCGGCCCATGCGGCAACCACCACGATACCCATCGTGTTCGGAATTGGGACCGACCCTGTCGAACTCGGACTTGTCGCCAGCCTGAACCGGCCGGGCGGTAACGTTACAGGCGTGAGTACGTTGAGCGTGGAAGTAGGGGCGAAGCGACTGGAACTATTGCATGAAGTCGTCCCCACAGCGACCACCATGGCCCTGCTCGTCAACCCGACCAGTCCTGCTCTTTCGGAGCCTACCACGAGAGACCTGCAAGCCGCGGCCCGTGTTCTCGGGCTTAACATCCATATCGTACATGCGAGCACCGAACTCGATTTTAACAGGGCCTTTGCACAGCTGATTCAACTGCAAGCAGGCGGACTCGTGATCGGTGCCGATCCACTCTTCACAGGCCATGCCAAAGAGCTCGGCGCATTGGCTCTTCGCTACCGGCTTCCAGCGATCTATCAATATCCCGAATTCACCGCGGCCGGCGGCCTGATGAGTTATGGCAGCAGCATCAGCTACTCGTACCATCGAGTCGGCGTCTATGTCGGCCGAATTCTCAAGGGCGAGAAGCCGGCCGACCTGCCGGTCGAGCGGCAGACAAAAGTCGACCTGATTATCAACCTCAAGACCGCCCAGGCACTTGGCCTCACCGTCCCGCTCCCGCTGCTCGGCCTCGCCAACGAGGTGATCAAGTGAAGAGGCGCGAGTTCATCACGCTTGTCGGCGGCGCGGCAGTCGCGTGGCCGCTCGCGGCGCGTGCGCAGCAGCCGGAGCGGATGCGGCGGATCATCTTACGCCCCATCTTCATCCGTCAGCAGACCGCCGCGATCAAAGCGAATTAAGCCGTCGACGCCGCGCGTCTCGTGTCAGCTCCTGCTCCATGACTGCGAGAGGCTGGCGATCAGCACCGCGACGATCCCAATTAGGAAAATCCCATCGAAAGTTCCAGCTCCACCGATCGAAGCCACCGGAGCGCCCAGCCCGCGGATGTTGCCGAGATTGAGCAGGTCTGCCCCGATCAGGGTGCCTAGGCTGCCACCAATATAGGCGAGCGGCGCCGCCTGCTCGCGCGAGAGCAACAATGCAATGATCGCCGTGGTAACCGACGGGACGAAGACAGGCTCTGCGATACCGAGACCGGGAAGCGGACGAGACAGCCAGTAGCACACCGCCGCCACAACGACGGTGGCGAGTGCGGCTTGTACCCACAATCGATGCCTGGCGAGCAGATAGATGGACATCATGGTGGGGATCACCGCTCCGCCGACGTTCACCGCAATTACTGTTCCGGGCCATTGGGCGACGACTGGAACGACATATCGCATTCCGAAGAAATCAATCTCCTGCTGCGCCAACACACGGTGCTCGGGCAGGTACGCGACTGGAATATTGAAATAACTACCAATGAGGGAGGCAAAGAGCAGCAGCAGTGCTGCACCGGAGCTGATGCCAAGGCGCATATAGGCATAGCGCAGCACCCCCAGCTGGATCAGCAGGAGCAGGATGAGGAATAGCCCGACTAGAATGAAAAAGAAGGGAGGGGCGAGCGGCAGGTAATGAACTTGGCTCACACTCATCGAACCCCGGTTAGCGGAAATGTAAGCCGCCGAGCAGCGTGATGAACTCGCGGCGTTCGATCATGCTCGAACTATTGGCAGAAGTCCCAATAGCCGCGAGTCTGGGACGAATTCGACCAATACCAGCACACGTCGATAGACCGCGACGTCGGCACAGCAGTGGCGGCCATGACGGCGCCCAGTGTGACACCGTCAAAGACGGTCCCATAGTAGGGTTGCGGGACCCACGGCCTGACGGGCCTCTCGTCCGCGGTGGATTTCACGGCCACAGCACTGCGCCTGCCCACTGCGACATCGGTCCTTCGGGCTGCGACGCCTCGATCTCGA